>Ga0210386_10000584_pt1 | contig 33772 bp, 26 predicted proteins | sample IncBWH32OmetaG_FD_160091 | JGI IMG/M metagenome (GOLD analysis project Ga0210386, IMG submission 160091) | Forest soil microbial communities from Barre Woods Harvard Forest LTER site, Petersham, Massachusetts, United States - Inc-BW-H-32-O ...
AAGGGGTGGCGCGGTTTCGGTGCACATGACCAGCGAAGACCTAACCCGAATCCTGATCAATCTGGTGAAGAACTCCGCTGAAGCCATGTCGGCCGTGGGCAGGGTTCACATCTCCCTTTGGGAGAGCCGCGGTGAGGGAAACACACCGTGGATAACTCTGAATGTCGAAGATAACGGGCCCGGACTGGCCGACAAGCTTACACAGAAGATCTTCGATGCGCGTGACACTCGTCCGCCCAGCCAGGATGCCTTTGCGTGTGGCGAATGGCCTCTGCCGCATCGTGGTCTTGGCCTGTCCATCACCCGATCCATCGTGGAAGCCGCAGGAGGCATGATCCACGCAGCCAACCGGGACCCCGTGGGAGCGTGTTTCCAGATCGAGCTTCCGGCGCAGACGGCGTAGTGCTTTTCATCGTTCCAACAGACAAGTGATCTGGCCCACATAGCCCTGATCAACAAGGCGACTACCATGCTTGCAACGTTCCATTTGACGCGAACCATGAATTTTCTCCCTCAGATTCCGCCCGAGTTGTCCAGGCTGCATGTGCTGGTCGTTGATGAAGATGAGGCAGCTCGCTGCGCCTGCATCGAGGTTGCGGTGAGCCTCGGATACGAGGCAAAAGGCGTTTCGAAACTGGATCGCGTGCAGTCGACCCTGCTCCAGTGTCCGACCGACATTGTCCTCATCGATCTGCCGCAGAATGGTGATTCCGGCCTGGAAACGGTCGCGGAGATCAATGCGCTCTACCCGCGCATAGCGATCATTGCGATGGCGCCTGTGAACTCCGCCAGTGTGGCATTATCGGCCGTGCATTGCGGCGCCTCCGACTACCTCAACAAGCCGTTTACAGTAGACGAACTCGCGTCTTCGCTGGAGCGTGCCGGCGGTCAGACTCAAGTCGATGCCCAAGCCCGGCAGCTGCGAGAACGCCTTCGGCTTCATGAAGGAATGGGCCAGATGATCGGTCGCACTCCGCAGATGGAGAAGCTCTATCGCATTTTGTCAAAGGTCGCGCAAACCACCCACCCTGTCCTGATTCTTGGTGAGAGCGGCACGGGAAAGGAACTCATCGCACGCACGATCCACAACTTCGGCCCCAACGCGGAGAAGCCTTTTCTGCCGGTCGACTGCGGTTCTCTTGTACCCACACTTGTAGAGAGCGAGTTGTTCGGCTATGTCAAGGGGGCATTCACGGGTGCCAATCATGCCAAGGATGGACTCCTCGTCGCCGCGGGAGGGGGAACCGTTTTCCTGGACGAAATTGGGGAACTCTCGCTTGACTTGCAGGCCAAGCTACTTCGAGCACTGCAGGAACGGGAAGTCCGCCCGGTAGGAGCTACGCACTGTGTACCGATCAAAGCGCGCATTTTGACCGCCACGAACCGGGACCTTGCCGCGATGGTAGAGAAAGGCACCTTCCGCAAAGATCTTTATTACCGGTTGAATATCGTGAACCTGCGCCTACCCCCCTTGCGCGATCGTCGCGACGACATCCCCATGCTGGTCGCGCACTTTCTCAACAAGATCAACAAAGGGCATCCATCAAGATTCAGCATCCACGATGACGCACTGCGCGCGATGATGCAGTACGACTGGCCAGGCAATGTGCGCGAACTGGAAAACGCGGTCGAACATGGCGCCACCATGACCTCGGGCGGGGAAATCCAGTTGGGCCATTTGCCCACGCAACTCCAGCAGAAGTCGCTTGCCGCTCTTCATGCCGCAAATTCGGCAGGCAGAAAAAAGGACGAAGCGTCTGAAGCAGAGGAAATCATCCCACTTGCCGTCCAGGAGAGACACGCGATTCTCGACGCCATCCGAGTTACGCATGGTGACAAACTTCGCGCAGCCAGGTTACTCGATATCGGCAAGACGACTCTGTATCGCAAGCTGAAGGAATATGGAATCGCCGATCCCGCGCGGGAAAACTAGTCAGAGAACCTATCGGGATTAGGGCGAGTTCCGCAGGCCCACCCAAGGTATTTGTCCATTCGCTATATTCAAAAACGAGAAGCTTCGAGTTCGAGGAAGATATGAGCATTCTGATCATCAGTGGCATCGAAGGCGTTCGCAACTGCGCTGAAGTATTTTCGAAACAGCTTGAGATGAAGGTGGAAGTCGCAGAGGGCCGGCGTGCTGCGCTGACAGCCCTGCGCCACAGGGAGTATCTTGCCGTGGTTGTTGACGAGTCGCTCGCCGAGTGTGACCCGGCGGCCGCCGATGCAATCTGGGAGCGGTCGGGGCTGGCCATTCCCCTTCAGATCAACTTCGCCGTATCCGGAGGCGCCAGAATCATCCGCGAGATCCGCGCCGCGCTACATCGGCGCGAACGGGAGCAGGCAACGGCACTACAAGCGGCGACGGCATCCATCGAAAAGGAACTCAAGAACACCGTCTCCGGCCTGCTGCTGCAGTCGCAGCTCGCCCTTTCGCAGAGCGATGTGCCGACGGTCGTGGCTGAGAAGCTGCGCCTGGTCGCCGATCTGGCTGGAACGCTGCGCCAGCAATTGTCAGCACAGCCACAGCCGGTGAAAATGGCCGCCCCTGCCTCCACCAATCCTTAAGAAACCAGGTTTGTTCGATTAATTGACCAGCGCGTCCGCGATCCCGAGATGGCGATCGAGCGCATCGATGCCAAAATCGATCTCTTCCTTGGTCACGATCAGCGGTGGCGCGATCACGAAGTGGCTCACCCACGCCTGCTGCGCAACGCCATCGGCCATCATCTTCGCCGCGATCTGATCCACAACTAGCGGCTTGCCTTCAACCTTGTCGCGCATGGTGTTGAATGGCTGCCTGGTTTTGCGATTCTTGACCAGCTCAACCGCGAAGAAAAGGCCCAGTCCGCGCACATCCCCGATCGATGGATGTTTTTCTTTCAGGGCTACAAGCTTCTGGCGCACGTAGGGCTCCAGTTCGGCGGCGCGTTCCACAAGTTTGAGCCGCTGCATCTCTTCGATGGTCGTGACCGCCGGCCCGAGCGTGATGGGATGCGCTTCATACGTGTGCCCATGCGAGAAATAGTGATCCTCAAAGTGGTCGGCAATCTTCTTCGTGGTCGCGCAAAGACCGAGCGGCACGTATGCAGACGTGATCCCCTTGGCGGTAACCAGGATGTCGGGCTTCACACCCCAGTGATCAACAGCGAACCACTTGCCGGTGCGGCCCCATCCGGCCATGACTTCGTCGTCGATCATCAGCACGCCATGGCGATCGCAAATCTCCCGTAGTCGCGGAAAATATTCCGGCGGCGGAATCAGTACCCCATTAGTGCCAACAACCGGCTCGAGAATGATCGCCGCGACATCGCTTTCGTTCTCAATCATGTGCTCGATGTAGTCTGCGCACGCAATGTCGCAGCTGGGATACGTGTGCTTGATGGGGCAGTCGTAGCAGTTGGTTTCCGGCGCGAAAACTACGCCAGCTCCCTTGCCGGCCGGCTCCATGGCCCAGCGACGTGGATCGCCGGTAGCAGCGATCGATCCCATCGTCGACCCATGATAGGAGCGGTAGCGCGAGATGATTTTGTTCTTGCCCGTGTACATGCGTGCGATCTTGAAAGCAGCTTCGTTGGCCTCGGTGCCGCTGGTGGCGAAGAAGAATTTCTCCAGCCCGGCCGGCAATACTTCAAGGAGCTTGGCGCTGAGTTTCGCGCGGGCGGAAGTTGCATAACCGGGCGCAACATACGCGAGTTCGCGGGCCTGCTGGCCGATCGACTCGACGACGGCCTTGTTCTTGTGACCCAGGTTCACACACATCAATTGTGCACTGAAGTCGAGATAGCGCTTGCCCGCGCCATCCGTGATCCAGCAACCCTCCGCATCAGCAATATAAAGAGGCTTCCACGTCTTCTGGAATCGCCAAGTGCCGTAGTTGGTCTGACGTGTAAAGTTGGCAATCTCTTCTGCGCTCAACTCGGGATGAGTAATTGTGTCGGCCATGCTGGACCTCGCATCGGGAATGTTCCACCTATGCTACGGCATCGCACGATACATTGGCACCCGCTCGATTCCAAATGAAAACCCCCGGCGGGTTTGCCGGGGGTTCTCATTTGTTCTCTTTAGCCGTTAAGCGCTGTAAAGCAGGATCCCTGCTGCCTTCTCTTCGCTGGCGGTTACATCCGAGCTCACTGGGCGATAGAAGAGTTGATTGTTTTCGAGATAGACCTCGAGGAAGGCCGGCCGCTGCTGAATCTGACCGGCAATGAGAGCTTCCGACAAAGGATCTTCAACGTAGCGCTGCAGGGCACGACGCAGGGGGCGCGCACCGTAGCTGCGGTCTCCCAACGTTTTATCGAGGATCCACTTCTTGGCCTCTTCGGTGACCGAGATGGTGATGGCCTTCTGCGCCAGGTTGTTGTTGAGCTGCTGCACGAGCAGTTCAACGATCTGGATCAGGTCCGCATCCGAGAGCGACAGGAAGAGAATGACCTCGTCCAATCTGTTCAAAAACTCCGGATTGAAAGTCTTCTTGACCTCTTGCTTCACCAGCTCTTCAACCTTGTCGTTGACCAGGTCTTCGCGGTCGCTCTGGAAGCCAAGGCCCTGCTTCTTCTGCAGGTGCCGGGCGCCGATGTTCGACGTCATGATCAGGATGGTGTTCTTGAAGTCGACCGTGTTGCCGAGTCCATCTGTCAACTGGCCATCTTCAAACACCTGCAGCAGGATGTTGAACACATCGGGATGCGCCTTCTCGATTTCGTCGAGCAGGACGACCGAATAAGGAGACCGCTTGACTCGTTCGGTCAACTGGCCGCCTTCCTCGTAGCCCACATATCCCGGAGGCGAACCGATCAGCTTCGAGACCGAGTGCTTTTCCATGAACTCCGACATATCGAAGCGGATGAGCGCCTTGTCCGATCCAAACAGGAAGTTGGCCAGCGTACGCGCCACTTCCGTCTTGCCCACGCCCGTGGGTCCGAGGAACAGGAAGCTTCCGATCGGCCGCGCAGGGGACTTCAGTCCAGCCCGTGACCGGCGAATGGCGCGTGCCAGGGCAGAGATGGCCTTTTCCTGCGAGATGATGCGCTTGTGGAGTTCTTCTTCCACCCGCAGCAGCTTCTGCGTCTCTTCTTCCTTGATGCTGGTCACGGGAACGCCCGTCCAGCGGCTCACAACATCTTCGATGTCTTCGCGGCCAACGATCCCCGCGGCAGAGTCATCGAGGTGGTACTTGTCACGCAACGCGCGCAGGTTTTCGCGCTCTTTGCGCTCCTCGTCGGAGTAGAAACGAGCCTTCTCGAACTCATGGTTCGCGATGGCCGAATCCATGCGGTGCACGATGAACTTGATCCGTTTCTGAACCTCGGTGATCTCCTCGGGCAGCGAGGTCTGGCGCAGCTTCACGCGCGCGCCAGCTTCGTCGATGAGGTCGATCGCCTTGTCGGGCAGGAAGCGATCGGGAATATAGCGATTCGAGTGCGACACTGCAAACTCGATGGCAGCATCGGTGTAGCTGACCGCGTGAAACTTCTCGTAACGATCCTTGATGCCGTTGATGATCTTGATGGCGTCTGCCTCGTTCGGCGGCGGCACCTTGACGGCCTGAAAGCGCCGCTCCAGTGAGCGATCCTTCTCAATTGATTTGCGATATTCAGCCGGCGTGGTTGCGCCAATGCACTGAATTTCGCCGCGAGATAGAGCTGGCTTGAGAATATTGGCCGCGTCGAGCGAGCCCTCAGCCGACCCAGCGCCCACAAGCGTATGCAGCTCATCGATAAAGATGATGGAATTCTGATTCTCCATCAGCTCTTTCATGATGGTTTTCAGGCGCTCTTCAAACTGGCCGCGGTATTTGGTGCCGGCCACGATGAGCGAGAGGTCAAGAGCGAGCACGCGCTTATCGGCGAGGAAGCTCGGCACTTCGCCATCGGAAATTCGCTGCGCCAATCCTTCGACGATGGCAGTCTTGCCTACACCGGGCTCGCCGATCAGCACTGGATTATTCTTGGTGCGGCGGCATAGGATCTGGATCACGCGCTCCAACTCGCCGTCACGGCCTACCAGCGGGTCAAGCTGACCGTCCATGGCGGCCTGGGTCAAGTCGCGGCTGAACTCGGCCAGCAGGCTCGACTCGCGCTGCCTTGCTTGTGCCGGTGCCTTCTCCTGGGTTACGCGGGCCAGTTCGTCGCGAATTTGCGCCAGCTTCAAGCCGCGTTCCTGCAGAATCTCCGACGCGAAACACTTCTCTTCGCGCAGAAGACCCAACAGCAAATGCTCGGTCCCTATATGTTTATGTCCGAGTCGCTCGGCTTCCTCGGCTGCGTAGGCCAGGACGCGCTTGCACTCGTTCGAGAGGGGAAGATCGACACTTGTCGAAACCTTCTCGCGAATCGTGGTATGTGCCTCAATCTGCTTGCGAATCGACTCCACCGAGGCATGCGAACGCAAAAAGCGATTGGTTAACGCCTTGTCTTCGCGCAGAAGGCCAAGCAACAGGTGCTCGGTCTCGATATAAGGCGAACCGAACTGGCTGGCCTCATACCGCGCAAAGAAGATCACGCGACGTGCCTTCTCCGTATAGCGTTCGAACATACTAATCTCCTCTTGCAGCAGGCTTTCGGTAGAAGTGGCCGTCCGATTTCTTGGCACCTCAACGACAATGAGTCGCTGGTGGCACCCGCTATCGGCTTCAGCCCTGGTTACCGCGCCTTTCTTCTAACTAACGCCGCCGGAGGCCGCGGAAAATCTCGATACTGCCCCGAACAGCTCTTTTGGATGGACCGGATGTTCCACCTTTCCGGTTACTCCGGAATTCATCTTCCGGGAGTGCCCCACCCACCGCTCGTAAGCCGGGAATATAATTCCAGACCCACCTCTACAATGAGACTCAAAAACTACCCGGAAAGGTGCTTTTACTGGTCCCCGCCGGGGTGAATTCCCGCCATGGGGGGGAGTCCCGAAGGAGCAGTTCCCATAGCATGAAGGCGCCCGCCCTCCAGGCGCAAAGTCCGCGTACACCGCGCGGCCAGATCCAGGTTGTGGGTCACCACAATCGAGGTGAGCCCATGGGTTACGTGCAATCGTTCCAAAAGATCAAAAACACGTCCGGCAGTGGTTTCATCCAGATCGCCGGTAGGTTCGTCAGCCAGCAGTAACCGCGGATTGCCAACAAGCGCCCGGGCCAGCGCCACGCGCTGCTGCTCCCCACCTGAGAGCTCTCCGGGACGATGGTCGCCGCGATCTTGCAGGTCAACCTCCTTAAGCCAATTAGATGCAGCATCTAGCGCCTGACGACGATTATTTCCACGCGCCAGCAGCGGCATCGCCACGTTCTCAAGCGCCGAAAACTCCGGTAACAAGTAGTGAAACTGCCACACATAGCCGATCTCGCGATTGCGAAAGGCTGCTGCCTCCCGGGCATTGAGAGATGCCACGTTGGTTGATGCGCAGTGTACAGTGCCCGCTGTCGGCGCATCAAGGGCACCCATAATGTGCAAAAGTGTGCTCTTACCTGCTCCGGACTGACCAACGACGGCCACCAGTTCGCCGGCGACAACGGTTAACTCAAGTTCTTTGAAGAGGGTGAGTGCTCCGCGAGCCGTGCGGTAGGTCTTTTCGAGATTGTGAACCTGGATGATCGGCGAGGTCTCCGCCACCCGCAAGTTCGGCTCCCGCATAGAGCGGAAAGCCTGGCTGGCAGCCGCTGGAGTGAATTGCATCATTCGCTGTTCTCATTTTATCGCGAATATTTGCGGCAAAGTCATCGCCAAAGTCACTTCGGTGTGCAACGGAGTAACACCCTTTGCAGTCACGCAAGACATAACTTGGCTTGCACAAGAGCTTCAGCAGGTCTTTCTAGCCTGCATCGGTTGAGGATCCTGCAGTTTCAAGTGAGGGCGTCGCGTTTTGCATTGGAGTGGCGAGCCGCATCAAGGCAACATAGATCGAACCCGCTGTGAAGAAGCCGACGAACCACGCATAGTCGTAGAGGAAGTGAAGCGGCTTGACGGCGAGACCGACCAAGGCGATGGCGACTCCGATCACCAGCGCCACAATCGCTCGCGGATTGATTCCCCGCGCGTAGTGGTAAATGCCTTCGGAGTGGTAGAGCGAGTTCACATCGAGTTCCGTCTTGCGAATCAGAAAGTAATCGGAGACCATGATGCCGGCAACGGGTCCGAGCAGGCCGGAGTAGCCGACGAGCCAGCCGAAGATGTAGGCGTCGGGTGTGGCGAGGAGTTTCCACGGGCACATGGCAAGGCCGAGGAATCCGGTGATGAGACCGCCGGTGCGGAAGCTGATGAGTCGCGGGTACAGATTCGAAAAATCATTGGAAGGCGAAACCACATTGGCACCAATGTTCACGTTCAGCGTAGCGATCAGGATCGCGACCAGCGCGATGAACGCCACCACTGGCTGATGAAACGCGCCGATCAACTCAATCGGATTCCAGATAGGCCGTCCGAAGAGAACCGCCGACGCTGACGTCACCGAGATGCCGACAAACGTATACAGCGTCATCGCCACCGGTAGTCCGAACGCCTGTCCGTAAGCCTGCGCGTGCTGCGACTTCGAGTAGCGCGTGAAGTCCGGAATATTCAGCGCGAGCGTAGCCCAGTAACCCACCATCGCCGTCAGCGATGGGAAAAAGACTGCCAGAAATGCGCCCGTCGAATGAAACTGGCTCGGCGTCGAAAGCATCGAGCCAAAGCTCCCCGCCTTGATCCGCACCCAGATCAGCAGCGCCGCGGCCATGATGAACATGAACGGCGCGCCAAACGCCTGCAGATGCCGTATCGACTCCACTCCGCGCCAAACGATCACCATGTTCAGCAGCCAGAAGGCGAGAAAGCACGCCACTTCGCAGATGCCGAACCGGCCGCCACAGGCCATATCACCGCCAGCATCGAGTGGATCGCGGTCCCTCCAATCCACGACTGAATGCCGAACCAACCGCACGCCACGACCGCACGCAGAATCGCCGGCAGATTCGCGCCCCGCACCCCGAACGGCGCGCGAATGAATACCGGAAATGGGATACCGTAGCGCGTCCCTGCGTGAGCATTCAGAAGCATGGGGACGAGCACGATGAGGTTGCCCAGCAGCACTGTGCCTAACGCCTGCTTCCAGTCCATGCCCTTGGCGATCAGCGAAGACGCAAGCTGGTAGGTTGTGATCTCCATCGACATGGAGAACCAGAGGGCGATGTAGCTATAGGTGGTCCACGTACGCTGCGCCGGCGTCGTCGGCGCAAGATCGCGGTTGGATAAAGTGGGGTCGACAGTGCTCAAACGGCCTCCGGGTGCAGATAGATATACAGGAAGGGCTGGTGAGAAGGCGATAAGGAAGTTGACAGAGCTCTCAGTGGAAGAACCGAACGGTTCGCTGGTGATGCTCAAAATAGGCAGCTACTGTCCGAATGGGTTATTGCTCATGCATGATATCGACTTGATTGCTAAAGCGGATGCGTGCGCGACTGATCTGTGAGAGGAAATGTCCGGCTGACTCTAGAATGATCGAATGTTGGGCCAGGAGGTAATGAACTGCAATGGTTTACGACTCCCTTTCGGATGCTTCCAAGGAGCTTCCTGTTGAGTTGAAGATGCCGACACCACGCAGTGTGCGGTTAACAGGAACCGGGTGGACCAATGTTTTTGCAGTTACATTCTTCTTCTTGCTGGGCGTAGCGTTGGCGGCCTTCATACTTAATAAGTTCATGCGCGATAGGGCAACACAAAACGTGTTGCAACAAAACGGCAGTCAGTCTTCGAGCCAGGTCACGCGTAAGTGGACTCAAGGAAGATCATCGGGGCCGTACGTCAGTTACACCTTCGCGGTTGACGGCACCTACTATAGCGGCCAGTCGGAAATCCCGAAGGACATTTGGAAAGGTCTTCAGCAGTATGATTCTTTACCGATACGCTATCTTCCGCAGAATCCGAATGTCAACAAACCTGTCGCGTGGGAAGTTTCGATACCTTCGGTCCTGTTGTCACTCTTATATCCAGCATTCCTAGCCATCTTCGGTCTCTTGATTGTCAGGGGGCTCCCGTTGCAACGTCGCCTTGCAGTGGGAGGGGTCGGCGTAAGGGGCTGCATCACGGAGTGCATTGGTCCAAGCAGGAGCGGATTCGCTCTCAATTACACATTCCGAAATGCAAACAATAATGAGATAGAGATTGGCAGCTGTCCCAGCGAGCATTCTTGCAGAGTCGGATCGAACGTTTGGGTGCTTTACCTTCCCGCCGACCCGAGCCGGAGCGAAATCTACCCTTTTACCGTTGATTTCTTCCGAATCAACCGATGAGGGGTGTCACATTACTTCCAGGCACCGCCGCGGGCTTCGCGCCGCAGATACTCGCCGCGTCCCGGCTTGCCAATGAACTGGCCCTTCGACACGATCAACTCTCCACGTGAGTACACATCGCGAGCGTTGCCCTTCACCTTGAATCCTTCGAACATCGAGTAATCCACCCGCATGTGATGCGTCGCCGCAGAGATCGTGTGATGAGCCCCCGCGTCCCAAAGCACCACATCCGCATCGCTTCCCGCCGCCAGCACACCCTTCTTCGGATACATGCCGAAGATGCGCGACGGCGCCGTCGAAACCAGCTCGACAAACCTGTTCAGAGTCAGATTCCCCTGTCCGACGCCGTGATGATGCAGCAACTGTAGCCGGTTCTCGATGCCGGGGCCGCCGTTGGGAATCTTGGTGAAGTCGTCCTTGCCCAGCGCTTTCTGATCTTCAAAACAAAACGGGCAATGATCCGTCGAAACGACCTGCAGATGGTCCTTGCGCAACCCCTGCCACAGCTTCGGCTGGTTGCGCTTCTCTCGCAGCGGCGGCGTGAAGACGTACTTCGCGCCCTCCCAGCCCTTGTCCTGCATGTTGTCTTCGATGGAGAGCAACAGGTATTGCGGGCAAGTCTCGGCAAAAGCCGGAAGGCCGCGATCGCGCGCTTCGCGCACCTGATTCAATGCGTCCTCGCTCGACAGATGCACGATGTAGACCGGAACCCCGGCCATCTCCGCCATCGCAACGGCGCGATGCACTGCCTCAGCTTCAGCCACCGTGGGCCGCGTCAGCGCGTGATAGATGGGAGCAGTTTTGCCCTCGGCCAGAGCCTGCTGCACGATCACATCTATCACCGACCCGTTCTCCGCATGCATGCAGATCAGCGCGCCGTTCTTCGCCGTCTGCCGCATGGCCTTGAAGATTGTTGCATCGTCCACCATCAGCACGTTGGGATACGCCATGAACAGCTTGAAACTTGCCACGCCCTCACGCACCATGTCGTCCATGTCTTCGAGGCCGGCGTCGCCGAGGTCAGTTACGATCATGTGCAGGCCGTAGTCGATGCAGGCCTTGCCCTCGGCCTTCTTCCACCACGTGTCGAGGGCCGTGCGCATCTTCGTCCCGCGCGCCTGGATGGCAAAATCGACAATCGTCGTCGTGCCGCCGATCGCAGCCGCGCGTGTACCCGTTTCGAAATCGTCGGCAGACTTGGTACCGCCAAAAGGCATGTCGAGATGCGTATGTGCGTCGATTCCGCCCGGCAGCACCAGCAGCCCCGAAGCATCGACAACGGTCTCCGCTGCACTCGCAGGAATACCCGCGCGCACTTCCTTGATAACGGCGCCGTCGATCAGAAGATCCGCTTTCACCGTCGAGTCGGCATTGACGATGGTTCCGTTTTGAATGAGAGTTTTTGGCATGGTCGGATCTGTCGGAGCTAAAGCCCGAGTCCTATCCCCCGCAATTTTGCGGCATAACTGAAGTCGTGCCCTGACACAAAGTAATTCCGAAAACTCGACTAGGATCGTTGCGGTTCCGCCGCGCACTCCGCGCCATGCGTGCGCTGATCCCACGTCTCCGCTGGAAGACCGCTATCCACGCGCACCATCGTGATGCAATCATCCACAGGACACACCAGCGCACAAAGGTTGCAACCAACGCATTCGGTCTCATCCACGCGGGGAATTTTGTTGAGCGGCGTGGGATACGGGCCGTGATTCGCCATAGCCGATGCGCGCTCCTTGCGCGTAACCGGCGTGCACGCGATCGAGGTCCGAGAACGCTCCTCCATGGCGGCAGGCGTAGCATGCATTTCCGTCGGGCCATCCACCGGTCCTTCCACGCGATCAAGATGAATGCATTGGTGCGCGCCGTCCCAGCAGGCAATGTGGCACAGGTCGCAACCAATACACTTCTGCTCGTTGATGTGGGCGACAATCTTGTAATTCAGATTCAGGTGCTTCCACTCGGTTACGCGCGGGACAGATAGCCCCCGGAAATCGTCGATCGTGGCAAACCCTTTCGACCGCATCCAGTTCTCGAGGCCCTCGGCCATGTCTTCGACCACGCGATAGCCGTAGTGCATCACGGCTGTGCACACCTGAACCGTCCCGCAGCCCAGCAGCATAAATTCGACGGCATCGCGCCACGTTCCAATGCCGCCAATACCCGAAATCGGCAGCGCACCTTCAGAATCGGCCGTAATCTGCTGCACCATGTTCAGCGCGATCGGCTTTACCGCAGGCCCGCAGTAGCCGCCGTGCGAACTCTTCCCATCCACATTCGGCCGCGGCACAAAGGTGTCGAGGTCAATACCCGTAATCGAATTGATCGTGTTGATCGCCGACAACCCATCCGCCCCCCCGCGTTTCGCAGCGCGCGCAATTTCGCGGATGTCGCTGATGTTCGGCGTGAGCTTCACCAGCACCGGCGTGCGCGCCTTCTCCTTCACCCACGCCGTTATCATCTCGGTGTACTCGGGAACCTGGCCGACTGCCGACCCCATGCCCCGTTCGCTCATGCCATGCGGACAGCCGAAGTTCAGCTCCAGTCCATCGGCGCCGGCGTCTTCTGCGCGCTGTACAATCTCGTGCCAGGCCTCGCGATTCGACGCCACCATCAGCGACGCAATAATCGCGTGGTAGGGGTAGCGCTTTTTAACCTGCGCCATCTCGCCGAGATTCTCTTGAACGCCGCGGTCGCTTATGAGCTCAATGTTGTTGAGCCCCATCATGCGCTGCCCCTGCCAATCAGTCGCGGAATAGCGCGAGCAAACATTGGTCACGGGTTCGCCGATGGTCTTCCAAACCGCGCCGCCCCACCCCGCATCGAAGGCGCGCATAATCTGCTCACCGCAATTGGTGGGCGGGGCCGATGCTAGCCAGAACGGATTCGGTGCATCGATGCTGCCCGCAAATCGGTGAACGCGAATGTCAGGCATAAGCCGCCTCCGCAATTTTCAGGATCGCACGCGCCGCACGCTTTCCGTCCGCAACGGCATCCACCACTTCCCTACCGCCGTTGGTGCAATCGCCGCCTGCAAAGTAACGCGAATTTCCGGTCTGTCCGGTTTCCGGATCAGTTACGATAACGCCCCCGCGCAATTCAATGCGTCGTAGCTCCTGCACCAGTTGCGCAAACGGCGACTGCCCGATTGCCGGAATCACGTAGTCACATTCAATGGTGTAGTGTGATTCCGGAATCGGCAGCAACGCTTTGTCTACTTCGCTCACCTGAACAGTATCGAGCAGCAGTCGACCGCGCTCGTTGGCGCGGATCATGTAAGGCTGCCGCCGCCACAGGAATTGGACTCCCTCCTGCTTGGCATGTTCGTATTCAAAGTCAAATGCAGACATATCGCGTTCACCACGCCGATAGAGCAGATACACAGTGTCAGCACCGAGACGGCGCGCCGCATTGGCCGCATCGATCGCCGTATTACCGGCTCCGACCACGACAACCGTCCCGCTCAGCTCGCGCAACCGCCCGGTCTTGTACGACGCAATGAATTCCAGCGCGTTCAATACCCCGTTCTGTTCCTCCCCCGGAATGTTCATACGCTGCATCGCTCCAAGACCAACGCCGAGAAAGATGAAGTCGAATTCTGATTCAAGTTCCTCGAGTGCCTCCGCGGTATCGATTGCGGAGCCAGTGCGGAACTCCACGCCCATGCGGCGAATCATCTCGGCTTCGCGCAAACTGTCTGCGGCGCGCAGCTTGTATTCGGCGACGCCGTAAGTATTGAGGCCGCCGGGGAGATCCCTGCGTTCAAGAATCGTTGCCGATGCTCCGTGGCGGCAAAGCTCGGCCGCGCAAGCTAAGGATGCCGGTCCTCCACCGATACATGCAACCTGCACGTTGCGCGATCCGCGCGGAGCGGTAAGCAACTCCTCACCGGTAGCCTGGAAGGAATCCATGGCGTAACGCTGCAACCGGGCAATCTGGATGGGCGCGTGATTATAGCGATGCATCACGCAGGCCCCTTCGCAAAGCACTTCCACCGGGCAGGCTTTGGCGCAGCTGCCACCCAGAATGTTAGCGTCGAGAATCCGCAGTGCGGAGCCGCGCACGTTGCCAGTGCTGATGCGTTTGATAAATCCCGGCACGTCGATATGGGTGGGACAGGCGCCGGTGCAGGGCGCGTCGAAACAATTCAGGCAACGATTGGCTTCAATTACTGCAGCCTGGGTGTCGAGCGGCGGCTTGATGTCGCTGAACCGCTCGCGCAGTAGAAGATCATCGGGTAAGGTTGCGGTACTCATGAGGACCTCTGGAAGCTCTGTTATTCTGCCTTCCTTATGTGAATTGACGAGGGATTTCGCCACCACGCTTCTTTATGAAGCAACGAGCGGTCCATACATATCAGGCCGGCGGTCGCGAAAGAACTGCCACGTTCTCCGCACTTCCGCAATTTGTTCGAGATCAAGATCGGCGGTCAACACTTCGTCTTTGTCGCGCGAAGCCTCGGCAAAAATTTGACCGCGTGGATTGGCGAAATAGCTGGATCCGTAAAATTCGCCTATATTCCAGGGCGCCTCGGTGCCTACCCGGTTAATGGCCGCAATAAAGTAGCCATTGGCCGCGGCATGGGCAGGCTGCTCGAGTTTCCATAAATACTCACTCAGCCCGGCAACCGTTGCCGATGGGTTAAAGACGATCTCCGCCCCGTTGAGACCCAGGCAGCGAGCTCCTTCCGGAAAGTGCCGGTCATAGCAGATGTAAATCCCAATCTTGGCAAAGCCAAGGTCAAACACGGGATAGCCAAGATTTCCTGGACGGAAGTAGAACTTCTCCCAGAAGCCAGGAGCCACGTGCGGAATGTGCGTTTTGCGATATTTTCCGAGGTAAGTGCCGTCGTTCTTCAGAATGGCGGCGGTGTTGTAGAAGATCCCTTCCTGCTCCACCTCGTACACGGGAACCACCATGGAGATGTGAAGTTCTTTTGCCAGCTCTTGCATCAGCTTCACGGTCGGCCCGTCGGGCACGGCCTCAGTTGTCTCATACCACTTGGTCGACTGCTCGGCGCAGAAGTAAGGCCCGTTGAAAATTTCTTGCAGGCATACGATTTGGGCCCCGCCACTGGCTGCCTTGCGGATAAGTCCCAGATGCTTCTCGATCATTGCTTTTTTCTGCACCGCGAGCGGTTCAGTAGCGGCAACGGCGTTGGAAGCCTGGATGATGGAACATCGAACTACGCGCGGCATTCGGCGGCGCTCCCGTCAGAAAGAATTATGAGTATTAGACGTTATCGCATGCACCACGCAATGAGCAACGGCTATGTTACTGGCCGTAATCCACGGAAATTGTTTCAGTTCAGTGGATTAGTAATCGATTTTGTTGGGCGAGGCGATCCAGGCAGCAAAGCTGGACCACGCCTCATCGCGAAGAAACTGCTTCGCCGGTAGCGACCGGTCAGCGGGACTCTTGCGGAATTCTTCGTACAAGTATGCATCGTCGAAGCCGGCCTTGGCCGCATCTTCCGCACCCGCGCCGAAAAAGACCGCATCGAGCCTTGCCCAATGCGACGCCGCGAGGCACATGGGGCATGGTTCACAACTGGTATAGAGCTCACATCCCGCAAGCATGAACGTATTCAGCGCCTTGCACGCCGCGCGGATGGCCGTAACCTCACCATGCGCTGTCGGATCGTTGGTAGCCGTCACCATGTTTACGCCTTCAGCGATGATCTTGCCGTCACGCGCAATCAACGCGGCAAACGGTCCACCGCGGCCGGAAGTCACATTCTCCGTGGCGAGCGCGATGGCGTGGCGCAGAAACTCAATATTGGGTTGACGAGTCATAACGGCTTGCCTTCGCGGTTTTCGAAGGTAAAGTAAACACAGTATGCCACAGGCTTTACGGTCAACTCGCGTCCTTACGGCCGATGGGCTAGGGCCTGCAACGCTGATCGTCGATGGTGAGAAGATCGCGGCGATCAATGCATGGGACGATACCCCGCATGCGGCGAAACTTAACGACTTCGGCGACCTGCTCCTTCTGCCCGGCCTCGTCGACTCTCACGTCCACATCAACGATCCCGGCCGGGACTGGGAGGGCTTCAGCACCGCGACCCGCGCCGCAGCCGCCGGCGGGTTCACGACGCTGGTAGACATGCCGCTCAATTGCGTGCCTGAAACCATAACCGTCGAAGCCCTCGAAGCAAAACGCAGGGCTGCATGCGGCATGACATGGGTTGACTGGGCCGCATGGGGTGGCGTAGTCCACGGCAATACAGATGCGCTTCCGGTACTCGCACGGGCAGGTGTTCCGGGATTCAAATGCTTCATGATCCACTCCGGCATCGACGGGTTTGCATGGGTGGACGAGTCGGACCTGCGCCTGACCCTCGATAAACTTCGTGGAACACGATTGCCTCTGCTGGTGCACGCAGAAGTTGCCGGCCCCATCGAAGCTGCGACCGCAGCGCTTAACAAGGCCGGCGCGAACTGGCGGAAATATTCCACCCACCTGGCCTCGCGTCCCGATGACGCAGAAATCGATGCCATCAAGCTACTGATCCGTCTGGCGCGCGAATATCGGACGCCCATTCACGTAGTCCATCTCTCCAGCGCCAGGGCTTTGCCGGCCATCGCCGAAGCGCGCAGCCACGGCTTGCCCATCACCGTAGAGACTTGCGTTCACTACCTTTCGTTCGCTTCAGAACAAATTTCCGATGGCGCCACCGAGTTCAAATGCGCCCCACCCATTCGCGATCGAGCCAATTGCGAACGACTTTGGGCAGCACTTGAATCCGGACTCATCGACTTCGTCGCCACCGATCACTCGCCCTGTCCGCCCGCCATGAAGCGCCGTGAGGAAGGCCGTTGGGACCTGGCCTGGGGCGGGATTGCGAGCCTCGGCCTGGCGCTGCCCGCCCTGTGGACAGTAATGCGGCAACGCGGATTGAACACGGCCGATGCTGCGGTTCGAATCTCCAGGTGGATGGCGGCAGGACCAGCGCGTCTCGTCGGAATGCTAGGTCAAAAAGGAACATTGGCCGTGGGCGCAGATGCGGACATCGTGGTCTTCGACTCTCACGCACCCTGGACCGTCACAGAAGACGAACTTCACTTCCGCCACAAAATCTCACCCTATCTCGGTGCAAAGCTGCACGGACGCGTACAGGAAACCTGGCTGCGGGGCGAGCAAGTCTTTTCCGACGGACAATTCACCGGCGCACCGCGCGGCAGAGAGCTGGTGCGCAAGTGAGCGATCGCGCCAGACGAGCCATTGAAGAATGTCGCATCATCGCGACCATGAGCGAGGAGCCTGGGCGCACCACCCGCCGCTTTCTCACTCCGCCGGTCCGCCAGGTTCATCAGCATCTGTGCAACCGCATGGAAAGGCTCGGCATGTCCGCGCACATTGACGCCGTCGGCAACTTGCGCGGCCTATGGACTCCTGCCAATGCGACCGGCAAGCGCCTCATTCTCGGCTCTCACATCGACACCGTGCCCGATGCCGGCGCATTCGACGGCATACTGGGAGTTGTTCTGGCTCTCGATTGGGTCCAAATTGCAACGGACCTCTCACTCCCGTTGGCAATAGAGGTAATTGCCTTCTCTGAGGAAGAAGGGGTGCGCTATGGCGTGCCCTTCATTGGCAGCCGCGCGGTCGCAGGAACCTTCGATAACAAGATCCTCGCATTCGAAGACTCTGATGGGATTCGAATGGACGAAGCTATCCGCGCATTCGGTCTTGATCCGACAAAGGTCGGTGAAGCCGTAATAGGTGAGGATGCATATGGCTTCGTAGAGATTCACATTGAGCAAGGGCCTGTGCTGGAAACCGAAGATCTCCAAGTGGCTGTCGTCGATGGCATCGTGGGCCAGAGCCGGCTTGGATTTCGCTTTTCTGGCCATGCAAACCACGCAGGAACAACTCCGATGCATCTGCGTCACGATGCATTGACTGCCGCTGCGGAGTGGATTGTATGTGTCGAGTCCTCCGTGCGCGAAGCCTCAACAGGTAATGATCCCGGCCTTGTGGCCACTGTCGGCAAGGTCGCCATCAAGCCCGATGCCGAAAATGTGATTCCAAGCCAGGCAGAAGTCAGTCTGGACCTGCGCCACATGAGCAACCGCACGCGTACATGGTGGTGCGGCGAACTCATTCATAAAGCAAGGGACATTGGCCAGAAACGCGGAATCGACGTTGAATACGTTGTGAACCTGGACGAAGGAGCCATATTGATGGATAAGGATCTCTCGCTCCGCCTGGCGCAGGCCGTGAAAGACGCCCGATTCCCCATGAAATCAATGCCCAGCGGAGCCGGGCACGACGCCATGATCATGGCCGGATGCGTGCCCACGGCGATGCTTTTTCTGCGCAGCCCCGGCGGTCTTAGCCATCATCCGGACGAAGCAGTTCGCGAACAGGATGTTGAGGCCGCTCTCCGCGTCGGTGAGAGATTCCTTCAGCGGCTCGCAACCGAGGTTCGCTAGAATCGGAAAGCACAGCGCAAGCGAGGTTACGATTGCATCATCTGGGAGAAACGCGAAGCAGTCTCAAGCCTGATCACCTGTTGCAAACTCCGGACGCGTTCGTACGCATTCCCTTGCCCGGCGCGAGCGGCGTTGATTGTATCGTGCACGCAGGTCCGCAACTTGGAGCAAATTTCAGCCAGATCACGGCAGAGTTCTCTGACGGAGGCACGCTCGGACCCGCGCCGGCGCAGCGATTCATCTATGTGCTCGCGGGCGAACTGGGATTGACGATCGGCGAAAAGAAGCATCTGCTCGGGCCCGCCGGCTACGCTTACCTGCCAGCCGGAATTCCGCATTCCGTGACAGCAATGTCCGCCGCGAAAGCAGCAGTAATTGAAAAACTCTACGAGACGTTGCCGAACGGGTCGACGCCTGCCGTTGTGGTCGGACACGAATCGTCTGTCCGCGAAGTCGCGTTGATGGGCGATGACGCGCTACGCGTCCGTTCTCTTCTGCCTGACACGGATGCCTACGACTTCGCGGTGAATACCATGACCTACGATCCCGGCGCCGCGCTCTCGATGGTGGAGATTCACGTCATGGAGCACGGCCTCCTCATGCTCGAAGGCGGCGGCATCTATCGGCTGGGCGATTCGTGGTACCCCGTTGAGGCTGGCGACTTCATCTGGATGGCTCCCTACTGCCCACAATGGTTTGGCGCCCTGGGCAAGAAACCGGCAAAATACCTCATCTACAAAGACTGGCGCCGCCACCCGTTGGGGGCCTGACCATGGAACTCCGCCCTAAACTCTCCATCGACCGGCTAATCTCCGAACTCAATGCGCTCGCGCAAATCTCCGAAGCCGATCCGCCAGTTGTCACCCGGGTCCTTTTCAGCGAGGCCGACCTCCGCGCGCGCGCCTACGTGAAAGGCCTCTGCCGCGAAGCCAAGCTCGAAGTACACGAAGACCCCATCGGCAACATCTTCGCTCGCTGGCAAGGCACCGAGCCTGGCCTCGCCCCGGTCGCGACCGGCTCACATATCGACGCGATTCCCAATGCGGGCCTCTATGACGGATGCGTCGGCGTACTTGGCGGGCTGGAAGCCATCCGCGTTCTGCAGCAGTTGGCGTTTAAGCCGCGCCGCTCCATCGAACTCGTGATCTTCACTGCTGAAGAACCAACCCGCTTCGGCATCGGTTGCCTGGGCAGCCGGATGATGGCCGGCGCGCTTCCGCCTGAGCATGCCATCGCGTTACGCGACACGGAAGACCGCGGGCTCGAAGAACTGCGCAGCAATGCCGGATTTAGAGGTTCTCTGGAATCGGTCGCATTGGCACGCGGACGCTTCCACCAGTTCGTCGAATTGCATATCGAGCAGGGCCCCCTCCTCGAGCAGGAAGGCATCGACCTCGGTCTGGTCACCCACATCGCCGCACCGGCCAGCATGCGGATCCTCATCGAAGGCGAAGGGGGGCACGCCGGCGGCAGGCTGATGCCCGGCCGGAGAGACGCTTTGGCCGCAGCCGCCGTTCTCGTGCTTGCGCTCGAGGCAGCCGCAAAGTTCACCGGCGCCATCGACACCGTAGGAACTGTAGGCGTCTGCGAGGTCTTCCCCGGCGCCGTCAACAGCATTCCTTCCCGCGTTCGCCTGGAAACCGACATTCGCGACATTGACGCTTCCCGGCGCGATGCAGTCATCGAGAAGCTTAAGACCGCTTGCGAAGAAGTGGCACAGCGTCGCGGAGTTTCAATCAAGACGGAAATGGTGAATGCCGACCCGCCGGCAACCTGCGATCCCGCAATCCTGGATGCGATGGAGCAGGCAGCGGAGGCAGCCGGGAAGACTTATAAGCGCATGGTCAGCCGCGCGTACCACGATTCGCTGTTCATGGCCAGAATCGCTCCAATCGCCATGTTGTTCATTCCCTGCCGCGGCGGAGTGAGCCATCGCCCCGACGAATACGCATCGCCTGAATGGATTGGCAGCGGCGTTCATGTGTTGTCCCGCACGCTCGCAACCTTGTCTTCGTAGGTAGCAGGCTTTCCAAGTTGGCCGCGCCGTTGTATGCTATGCGTCAACCCGTCCGGCGTTTCGCACTTCCCCAACCATGAACACGCCCGCGAAAAACCGCATCGTCGGCACTTCCGTCCCCCGCAAGGAAGGTGTGGACAAGTTGCGGGGCGCAGCGCGCTACGTCGATGACATCCAGCGCGAAGGCATGTGGTATGGGGCCACTGTGCGCAGCGCAGTTCCGCGAGGCCACATTCGCTCCATCGCTTTCGATCGCAAAATTGAATGGAGTGAATTCACCGTAGTCAGCGCGGCAGATATTCCCGGCGAGAATCAGATTCAGATGATCGTGGCCGATCAACCGTGCCTCGCCGGCCGCCAGGTCAATCACTGCGAAGAAGCCATTCTACTTATCGCACATCCCGATAAGCACAAGGTCCGCGAAGCCGTGAACGCAGTGCATATCGAATACGATTTGCTTCCGCCGGTCTTCACCATTGAAGAAAGCGAAATGCAACAAATTGTGATCTGGGGGGCGGACAACTGCTTCAAAAGTTTCCTTCTCGAAAAAGGCAATGTCGATTCAGTCTGGGAGCACGCCGCGCATATCGTCGAAGGCGAATACCGCACCGGGGCGCAGGAACATCTCTACATCGAAAACAACGGCGTCATCGCCGAATACACCGCTGAAACGGGCATTACCGTATGGGGCTCCCTGCAGTGCCCTTTTTACGTGCACAAATCACTGCTTGGCGTATTCAATCTGCCACCCGAAAGGGTCCGCGTCATCCAAACGGAAACCGGCGGCGCCTTCGGCGGCAAAGAGGACTTCCCTTCCGTGATCGCCTCGCACGCAGCCCTGCTCGCGATGAAGTGCGGTCATCCCGTGAAGATGGTCTACGACCGTATCGAAGATCTTGCAGCCACTACCAAGCGCCATCCCTCCCGCGTGCGTCATCGCACCGCAGTCGATTCGAATGGCAAACTGCTGGCGATGGACATCGAAATCGCAACCGATGGCGGAGCATACTCGACGCTTTCCTCCACCGTGCTTTCGCGGGCCACGCTGCACTCGCCCGGCCCCTATGTCTGCCCCAATGTGCGTGTGCGCTCGCATGCCTGGGCCACGAACACCGTTCCCTACGGTGCTTTCCGCGGATTTGGCGCACCGCAAACTATCTTCGCCGTCGAGCGACACATGGATGAAATCGCAGCCGCCATCGGCATGGACCCGATCGAACTGCGACGCTGCAACTTCATCCACCAAGGCGAGACCACTGCAACCGAACAGTTGATGCGCGAACCCGTTATCCTCGACAAACTCTTCGATCGTGTTCTTGCCGAAAGCGATTACTACAATAAGCGCGGGCAATTCAAAAAAGAGAACGCAAACAGCGCGATCAAGCGCGGCATGGGCGTTGCCGCCTTCTATCACGGTTCTGGATTTACGGGCTCCGGCGAACGATACCTCAATTCACTTGCCGGCATTGACGTCACCGTCGAAGGCAAAGTGCGCGTACTGGTTTCGAGCACCGAGTTCGGCCAGGGAACCAACACTGTGCTCACACAGGTTGCCGCGGAAGTTCTCGGTGTGGACTACGACGATGTCGTCATGGCCCCGGCCGACACCGGCATCGTGCCAAACAGCGGACCTACTGTCGCCTCGCGCACCGCGATGGTGATCGGCCGCCTCATCGAGCTCGCATCCTTGCAATTGGTTTCCATGCTGCGCGAACAAGCCGGTCTGCCCGAGCAGTTTTCGCGCGAGCAGTTCTTCACCTCGTGCGATCAACTGCGCGACAAGCACGGTGAGGTCGGCTCGCTGTACCGCTATGAAGCGCCTCCCGGCATTTTCTGGGACGACCAGAAGTATCGCGGTGAGGCTTATCCCGCCTTTGGATGGTCTGTTCACATCGCACAAGTCGCCGTCGACACCGTCACCTATTCAGCAGAAGTCGAAGAGTTCTGGTCGGCGCAAGAGGCTGGCTGCGTGATTCATCCCGTGCTCGCAACGGGCCAGATCGAAGGCGGTATCGCGCAAGGCATCGGCTACACGCTCTACGAAAAAGTTGTTCTACAGAATGGCCGCATGGCAAACAACCAGATGACCAACTACATCATTCCCACCGCCGAAGATGTGCCTCCCATCCACGTCTTCTGGGAAGAGCTTCCCTTCGAGCATGGCGGCTTCGGTGCCAAAGGCATTGGTGAATTGCCTCACGACGGCCCCGCTCCGGCGATTTTGAACGCCATCCGAGACGCCATTGGCGTCAGCTTCAACGCAATTCCGCTGCTGCCCGAGGATCTGTTCGCAAAACTCTGCGTTGCACGCAAGGTCGAGGAGCCCGCAGCGGTATGAGTGCGCCCGTGGCCACAATTCGATTGAAGGTGAACGGTGAGAACAGAACCGTCTCCGTTCTGCCCATTAAGCGCCTGCTCGATGTGTTGCGCGAAGATCTGCAACTCACCGGCACCAAGGAAGGATGCGGTGAAGGCGAATGCGGCTCGTGCTCGGTGCGAATGAATGGGGAACTCGTGAACAGTTGTCTCGTTCCCGTCTTGCAGGCCAACGGCGCAGAAATCGAAACCGTAGAAGGGCTCTCGTGCGACGGTGTTCTTCATCCTCTGCAGCAGGCATTCCTGCGATGCGGAGGGGCGCAATGCGGCATTTGCACACCCGGTATGCTGATGGCGGCGAAACATCTGCTCGAACACACTCCGCATCCGAACATGACCGAAATGCGCGAAGGACTCGCCGGCAATCTCTGCCGCTGCACCGGCTTCATGCGCATTTTTGAGTCCGTTTTGTCGGCAGCGGCAAGTAAGGCAGAGGAGACGCATGCGCGGTAACGCAGCAGAGCACGAACTCGTTGCGCCCGGATCGTTGCCCGCCGTGCTCGATCTGCTTGCCAACGCACCCGGGGAGTGGACTCCTATCGCTGGCGGCACCGAGTTGATGGTTGCGTTTGCCGCGGGCCGTCTGACCGCGAGCAGACTCGTCAGCTTATGGGGTGTCGAAGAACTTCGTTTCATCGCCACGACACACAGCGAATTGGTCATTGGGGCCGGATCAACGTTCAGCGACTTGCGATCCAACACCATCGTCGCGACAGACTTTCCTCTGCTGGGCAAATCCGCAAGCTGGATTGGCTCCATCGCCAATCAAACGCGCGCCACTCTCGGCGGCAATCTCGTCAACGGTTCGCCCGCCGCCGACTCCTCTCCGGCACTCCTCGTCTACGATGCGGAGATCGAACTCATCTCGGTGCGTGGCAAACGATGCATACCTTACCGCGAATTTCACACTGGCTACAAGCAGAACTTGATGACCGCCGATGAATTGCTGTACGCCATCCACATGCCTCGGCGTTTTGCCCAGCATCGCCAATATCTGCGCAAAGTAGGTACGCGTCGCGCAATGGCGATCTCGAAAGTCGCGCTCGGCGCAACTACCCTGATCAAGGACGGCGCGATCGACGAAATTCGCATAGCCGCCGCAAGCCTCGCGCCTTTCCCCGCCCGTCTCATCAAAACCGAGGCCTCACTCCTCAGTCACAAACTCAGTTCCACGGTGATCGAAGCAGCGCGCCAGGCTTTCCTGGCCGAGGCACAACCCATCGACGATATTCGTTCCAATGCGCAATACCGGAAGAGTGTCGGCGCGAATCTCCTCGAAGAATTTCTGCTCGGTCTGAATCGGGAGACCAAAACACGATGAATGCCGTGCTCGACGCCTGGAACAACGCCGATGTTGCCGATGCCACGATGGCCATGCTGTCTTGTTGCGCCGCGCAGCGCTGGGCCGTTCAAATGGTCGCCCTGCGACCGATTGCAAACATCGCGGCACTGAGTGAAACGGCCGATCAAGTGTGGGGCGCAATGAGCGAATCTGACTTACTTGAAGCGTTTGCCTGCCACCCCCGCATCGGCGAACGCAGAGCGGCGGCAGGATCTGAACGTTCGATGGAATGGTCCGAGCAAGAGCAATCTGGCACCAAAAACGCCCCGCAAACCACCATGCGCAAACTCGTCGAAAGCAATGCGCTCTATGAACAACGCTTCGGTTTCGCTTACATCGTGTGCGCCACAGGCAAGAGCGCCGACGAGATGCTTGTCATCCTCGAACGCCGCCTCGCCAGCGATCGCATGGCAGAATTGAGAGAAGCCGCCGAGCAGCAGCGGCAGATCCTCCAGATTCGGCTCGGAAAGTGGTTGCTGTCATGAGCAAGATCACGACGCACGTTCTCGACACCGTACTTGGGAAGCCCGCAGCCGGCATCGCGGTGCAATTGAAGAAACAGAACCACGACGACTGGATAGAAATCGCACGCGGAGAAACAGACAACGACGGGCGCTGCCAGAATCTCGCGGCCGACGCCGTGCCGGGCATCTATCTGCTGATTTTTGGAACCAGTGAATACCTGTCGATTCGCGGCCGCAGCAGCATCTATCCCGAAATCACAATTACGTTCCAATGCGGCAACGATGCCCACTACCACCTTCCGCTCCTTTTGAGCGACAACAGCTACACAACCTACCGAGGAAGCTGATCGATGGTCAGATTGGGTGCGAATCGCTACGGAAAGTCTCGCGTGCGCTTTTCGCGCATCACGAGATCTGGGGACTGGCACGACTTCAACGAGTGGACAGTCGGGGTGCTGTTGCACGGAGACTTCGAGAGCAGTTTCACCGAAGCCGAAAACAGCAAAATATTGCCCACCGACACAATGAAAAACACCGTCTATTCCATCGCGCGCGATTCGACCGCAGCCACCATCGAAGAGTTCGCAATGGAGCTTGGCGACTATCTGCTTGCCAATAACCCTCAAGTCTCGAAGGCGAGCATCGACATCGAGGAGAGGAACTGGAAGCGCCTGAAGGTCGAGGGCGAGTACGATGCGACTTCCTTTAAGTTGGGCGGCCCGGAATCGCAAACTGTACATGCCGATCGCGAACGCGGCGGCGGCTGGATCATTACGTCCGGCGTGGATGGATTGACGATTCTTAAGACAACCAGATCCGCGTTCACTGGTTACATCAAAGACCGCCTGACCACGCTGAAGCCTGCAACTGACCGCATCTTCGGGACTCGCGCGACGATCACCTGGGATTATGTCTCAGCCACACAACAATTCTCTGAAGTCCGCGCCCGGATCATTGCCGCTCTGCTCAAGGAATTTGCCGCGCATCAAAGCATGAGCGTCCAGCACACGTTATTCGACATGGGGAAGGCCGCGCTGGCCGTTGCGCCTGAGATCGCGCGCATCCACCTCACCATGCCCAATCTGCATCATCTTCTGGCCGACCTCAGTCCCTTCGGGCAGGACAATCCCAACCACATCTTCGTCCCCATCGATGAACCGCACGGCTACATCGAGGCTACGATCGAACGTTGAAGCTCAGCAGATTCCGGCCAGATCGTCCGGACTATCGATATCGATTTCACCGCCCTCAAGCGGTACCTCGATCACATGCCAGAGCGGCTTCTGAAGCAACGCGCGTGCCCCCTTGTCGCCGCGAAGCGCCAGCAGCTCGCCGTGCGCCTCGCGTGGAAATATCGCCGGAATCCCGCGAACACCCGCGTATGTCGACGTAATCAGGATTCGTTCCAACTGAGCGTCGAACTTGTCGATCATCTGGCGCAGATGTTCCTCGGTCACCCGCGGCTGATCGCACGTCATCAGCAGCAAGCCCGCCGCGTCGGCCGTATCGATCTCCGCTGCTCTCACGCCAGCGCGAATCGAACTGGCGAGGCCCTCTTCCCAATCGTCGTTCACAACGATTGCCGCCGCACCAAAATCGATTGCAGTCTCGACGCGGTCGCGGTACGCGCCCAGCACAACAAAGATCGGCGATGCACCGGCCTCCCCGGCGCATCGAATGGCACGCTGCAGCAACGGCTCGCCATCGACCATGACCAGTTGCTTGGGCTGGCCGAGCCGGCGGCTCGCACCCGCTGCGACAATGACGGCGGCAACAGACATCGGCATCAGTCTACGCTGCTCTCCTTGACTCGGACTCAACGCGCAGGCAAGACTAGATCAGTTTCGGAATACACGTCGACTTTTCAATGGTCGTGCAGGGTGGCTTTTTCCTGATGAAAAAGCCTCTTAAGTGCATGGTTTCGGTCCACACCGATTCCGAGACCGCTTTAGCTCCATCAGGCAAAATATTCCGCAGCGAAAGGCTGACCGGTGAGCGACCACAAAAGCGCGACGGCCGAGGTGTATCCGGAGCAAAGAAAGAAGGAGAACTACGGTCTGCATGCCGGCGTTCTCGGCCCGCTCGAGACGCTGGCTCAGTCAGTCTCCGCGATGGCACCCTCCACTTCACCATCGCTCACCATTCCGCTGGTCTTCGCCATTGCCGGCAACGCAACCTGGTTCGTTTATCTTCTCGCTACCGGCGCCACCTTGCTGGTGGGCTTCTGCGTAAGCCGATTCGCGCGTCTCTCCGCATCGCCGGGGTCGCTCTACAGCTACACGGCAGATACGCTGCCACCTGTCTTTGGGGTCGCGGCCGGTTGGGGACTTCTCCTGGCCTACCTCGCGACAGCATCTTCGGTCGCCGGCGGGGCACTCTACTACATCAACGTGCTATCGCAGCAATTTCTGCATTGGACCCCGCCCGTTCTGCTTACGCTCACCGCAATCTGCCTTGCCGCCGGTTTCGTTGCCTATCGTGACGTGAAACTCTCCGCTGAGTTGATGCTCTGGATCGAGGTTTGCTCGGTCAGCCTCATATGTATAGTCCTCGCGGTGATGCCGGTCCATTTTGGATTTCATCTCGACATGGACCAGTTCCGTCTGCGCGGCGTTTCCTTTTCCGCCCTCGGCCCCGCGCTCGTGCTTTCCATGTTCAGCTTCGTCGGCTTCGAAAGCGCAACCACACTCGGCGGTGAAGCGCGCAATCCGTTGCGAACCATTCCGCGAGCAGTGATCCAGTGCGCTATCCTCGCCGGTGTCTTTTTCGTTTCGTGTTCGTACTCTGAAGTGCTTGGATTCCGGGGCGAATCAGGCAAGCTCAGTGAAACCACGAGCCCACTGCACCTTCTCGCCGATAAGGCCGGAGTATCGCCGTTGGGCACGGGTATCGATTTCGGCGCACTCATCAGCATGGTTGCCTGCGTGCTCGCCTGTGTCACGGCCGCGTCGCGAGTGCTGTTGCGAATGGCACGAGAAAGATTGCTTCCATCCCTGTTTGAGAAAACCAGCCTGCGTCACGGCACGCCGGTTGCAGCGGTTGTACTTTCTACCTGCGTGGTTTTCGTACCGACAGCGGTAATGGCGGTGCGGGGCATAAGTGGATCCGATGTCTACGACCTGCTGGGCTCTCTCTCCGTCTTCGGTTTCCTCACCGCATATGCGCTCGTGGCCGCCGCACTACCGTTCGCTCGGAGGGCACGTGGACAGCACTCCCATTTCATCGCAGCCGTAAGCGCTGTTGCAGTTCTCGTGGTCATCCTGATCGCGGCATTCGATTTGCGTTCCACCTCCGACATCGCACACGCACGGCTTCCGTACATATACCTGCTCTATATCGCGGCGGGGCTCATATGGAATGCTGTGCGCCGCAGGCAACCGGCGGTCTTCGGCAGTTGAAGCGTTATGGCTGGGTGTCCGTGTCCGGCTGCAACAGCAGCAACAGAACAAACCCGACAAGGACGAACATGCGAAATGCTTCTTCCTGGCCGTTCCACGTGTGTGACTGCCACATTAGGAACCACTCGCCGCCCACATCCAGAAAAGCCACGAGCCACATCAGCAGCGAGAGCGTCAGTGCCATGATGGCCACGCGCTTTCCGGCGTTGAAGACAGTCGCAGGCTCACGCAGTGCGCGAATCAGGTTCACGAGCCCCCAGCATGCAACGATCCCGGTTACGAATTCCCACAAGATGATCAGCCAGTAGAAAGCAAGATGCATGCCGGGCGACGACAGCGCTCGCCACATTGCGTGATTATCAGGGAAAGTTGAATCCATCGAGAGCACATGCCGAATGAATTCGTAGTTCGAGCTGAAATCGGTCAGGTTGTTAAACACAACAAGCGTGTAATAGAACGCAATTCCTGCCAGCAGCAGCATCTTCGCCGAGCGCGTAATCATCGGTGAAACCTCTGAATTGCCAAGGTTACAAGCCGCTTCACGCGTTCTACTGCATAGCGAACACGGACGGTGATTTCGGCATGCACCATCCTAGCGCCCGGATTGCCGCTGTCCAGTCCAAAATCAACCTGCGGAAATGATCAATTGCGTTCAGTCCGACCGGGCAGATACCAGAATTGTGGAAAATGAGTCCCGTTGGTGAATAACCGGTCCCAAATCGCATCTACCCACGTTTTGCGAGCTCAGCGCAAGTGCCTGAATCACGGAATCCTTAGATGAATTTTATGTGAAGATTGCTATTCTTGAAGCACGCTGAAAGTTCCAGGCTTCGCACAAAACCAGTCAGCAGACGTGTATCCCGCATAAGATACACACCACAATTTTTCGGTGATTCAGTAGCCCTGAACTCATCTTTGAGTGCATTTCCAGTTCAAAAGACTCCGGGAAGACTCATTCCAAGGCCAGTAAATTGAGGTATTCAATGCGCAATCGTACTTACATGTTTTCCCGATTGTTGGCATTCGCGACAGTCGCAGCGCTCAGTGTATTGCCAGTTTTGGCGCAAGAAACACTCGGGGGCATCACGGGCGAGGTGACCGACGCGTCCGGCGGCGTGATTCCCAACGTGGTGATCACAGTGGTGGATGAGTCAACGTCGCTCACGCGCACCACCACGACCAACGGGTCGGGGACCTACTCGTTGGTGAACCTGCCCATCGGAACCTACACGTTGACGTACAAAGCCGATGGTTACGATCTGCAAAAGACCCAGCACATCACCGTGCAGGCCAATCGAACGGCGACGGTAAATGCGGCGCTCAAGGTCGGCCAAACAACGACAACCGTCGAAGTGGAAGCGTCGCCGCTGATGAATGCGGTTGATACCACTGTCGGTTACGTGCTCGACAAAACCGAAATTGAATCCGTGCCCCTGGCGACTGGCAGTTTCACGGGCCTGGCGACCCAGTCAAGCGGGGTGAGCGCCGAGTTGGGTGGGGGAACAGGATCGAACTCCGGCCTCGGCAACGCGCCTATCTGGGCCAATGGCCAACGCGACACTTCGAATAGCTTCCTGTTGAACGGCGTCGACGCCAGCAATCTCTTTAACGGCAAGAGCACCAGCCAAGTGTCTTCGGCGCGCGTCATTAACAGCACAGGGGTCCAGACGAGCCCCGGCGGTGGTGGCGGTGAAATCCCTTCCGCAGCCTCTGTTTACCTGTCGATCGGTAACGCTATACCCACGCCCGCTCCAGAGAGCATCGCAGAGGTGCGCGTCAATGCATCAATGTACGACGCGACCCAAGGCTCCACATCTGGCGCGCACATAGACCTGAGCACCGCTTCCGGCACGAATCACTATCACGGCGCTCTTTATGCCCGCCGAGGCACGAACTGGATCAACGCGGCCCCCTTCTTCTTCAATCAGGATCCCGCGGTTCCGGCAGATGCAAAGGTTCCGCAGTTGCATCGTTATATTCTCGGCGGCACGCTGGGCGGTCCCATCCTCAAAGACAAGCTCTTCGGCTTTGTCTCATATCAACACCTGCATGTGTCGGACGCGGAGATCGGCGATTCTTTTCTCGATGTTCCAATCGGCTTGACCGACGACCGTTCCGCGAGTGCCCTGACGGATTTGGCCAACAACTCATTCGGCGAGAATATCGGTAATCCGAACGTTATGGCCGCGAACATTGACCACAACGCACTGGTCCTGTTCAATTCACCCGCCCTCCCGGGCGAACCCGGCAAGTGGCTCGTTCCCAACGACGGGCTCGGCGGTGTTCCTCCCACCATCACCCATCTCGATAACGCCTTCATCCCCGGCACGGCGCGGTTTGCTGCGGATTTGGCGGTGGCCGACCTTGACTACAACGCCACCAGCAAAGACACCCTAAGCCTGAAGTACTACTATCAGCACGATCCGACCATTGCGCCATACACCTATTCGAGTGTTCCCGGATTTCCCGAGCATCTCGACTCCGGCGCGCAGGTATTCTCGATCACCAACAGTTACCTCGTGAAGTCGAACCTCAGCACCACGGAGACGATGGGATTTATCCGCGAGAAAAACTGGGCCGACAACGAGCAGGCTTTCGGTCCCAGTTCCATTCCGGGAGGTGCGGCAGGCACCGGATCGATCAATATGTTCGGCTCAAATTACTTCCCCGGAATATCCATCTACAACCTCCTGGGCCAGTATCAGCCCAGCGGCGTAAGCAACGTATATTTGAATATCGGTCCAAACGCCGAGAGCCAGTCTTCCAATACCGGCGTGTTCCAGAACCGCTTCGCTCCTTCAGGAACTGCCATCTGGACGCTGGGCAAGCACACGCTCAACTTTGGTGCGAGCTATTCCTACACCCAGCTCAACACCATTGACAAGCGGACAGGTACAGGGACAATCGCCACTTCCGACTTCAGCCAGTTCGTGCAGGGCTTCGTTTCACCCGGCAGTTCGGCAACCGGTTTTTACGTCACTTCATTCCTGCAGGGCAATGCCAGCCGTTACTACCGTTCGAATCAACTCGGAAGCTATCTGCAGGATAAGTTCCAGATTACTCCGACCCTTTCTCTCACCGCGGGCGTTCGCTATGACTGGGACGGCGGCCTCACCGAGAAATACGGTCGCATCTTCAACTTCGACCCCAGTTCCTATAGCTACAATGCCGCCAACGACAGCATCGACAGCGATGGCCTCATCATCGCCGGCAATAACGCGAACGGTACCAAGGGCGTTAGCGCAACAACCCTGACGGGACGCCAGTGGGGTATTGCGCCTCGTCTTGGCGCAGCATGGCAACCGGAAATGTTCCACAGCAAGGTCGTTGTTCGCGCCGGCGCAGGCATGTACTACGACCGAGGAGAACTATTCAGCTATCTCTCGCCGGGCTACGCCATCGGAACCGTTACAGGCGGGCCATTCGGAGTCAATCAGCAGCTGCCGTTTGTGAATGCATCCACCTGCCCAACATCTTCGCAGTCGCTCTACGGCTCCTACGGCACGTATTACATTCCGACCTGCGGCGGAAATGGCGGATACGGTCCGCCAACGTCTCTGCCGACGGATCAGGAGGGCAATCTCGAGAATCCCTACGGCACGACGCTTCAACATCCTGCCCCTTCGAATCCGAAGGCCTCTGATCTTTCTAACTACCTGCCGAACGCCTACAGCATTGAGAACTACGGTGACGGCGCCCCGGGCGTGATCAACAACGGCCAGCCGATCTCGCTGGGTGTTTACAATCGCGGCAATAAGCTGCCCTATACGTTCAATTACACCTTGGACGTCCAGTGGCAGCCCAGAAACGATCTGGCAATTCAATTGGGGTATGTCGGCAACCTCGGCCGACACCAGGTCATTCCATTGCCCTTCAATCAGCCGAAGATCGCTTCTTCCTCCAGCCCAGCACTGGGAGGCGGTTCGTATCAACAGAACTACAGCTACGGCTACAATGTTGTCGGCGCCACGCTGCCCGATGGAACCGGGTACCAAGCCAACTACGAAGGCGGAAACGTCGATCTGCGTGTTCCGTATATCGGTTATGCGGCAGAGTCAATCTCATATGTAGCAGCAGGGGTGGACGCGTACAACGCCCTGCAGGCGCACGTAGAGAAGCGGATGAGCCACGGAGTGCAGGTCGGCCTTTCCTACACCTGGTCACATGCACTTGATGAGCAGAGCGGACTCGGTCTGTTCTATAACGGTAACAATCCGCTGAACCTGCGCAGCGGCTACGGTTCGTCGGACTACGACCGCACGCACGTTGTCACCTTCAACTACATTTTCGATATCCCGAAGACAGCCAACGAGCACTCCCTGCTCGGAAGGTTCGTCGATGGTTGGTCGCTGGTTGGCCTGACCGTATTGCAGAGTGGCCAGCCATACAGCGTTATCGACTTCTCAGGCGCAATTGGCAGCATCTATTACTCCACGTCGAACGGCATTACGAATCCCATCGTGCCCCTGGCCCCCGGATGCACCGCAAAGTCCGCACTTACCGGGCACTCTGGGGCATGGACACCCGTGCTCGGACCGTCTGGCGCAGCCTTGAAGGCATCGTGCTTCACGCTTCCTCTGCTTCAGGCGGGCGGTCTCGGCGGCGCCATCCCCGCCTCCGATCCCTACGAGACCGGATTCACGACCGGCCAGCGCAACATCTTCCGCCAGGCATTCCAACGGCGTGCCGATGCTTCGCTGGTGAAGGAGACAAAACTCACGGAACGCTTCGATCTCAAGTTCACGTTCGATGTGTACAACCTGACCAACACCACAAGCTTCGACGTCCCGGGCAACGAGGTCTCGCAGAACGCGCTCTACAACCCGTTCCCGATCGCTGGCCAGCCAGTACTGCCGAGCGACTGCAGCGGGACGGGAGAGTGCAACTCGCTCTACAGTTCTCCCTCGGGCCTGGGCATTGTCACGCATACTATCGGCAGCCCACGCCAGATACAAATGTCGCTGCATCTCGATTTCTAAGTCAAGGCTTGAACGCAAAGGCGATCGTTTCGGCGATCGCCTCTTTTTTCGCGCTTCCGCGCCGAACCACGCCTCTGGCATTTGAGAACGACGTTGGAACTGTCGCAACTGGCTCAGGATGTGATCCCTATTGCTCAGACAAGATAGTCACGAATCGCTAAGGTGAAAAGCATAGGGATAGATAGAGATAGTACGGCCTGCAGCCTACAATGCAGGCATGGACTTCTCTTCCCTGACAATTCGTGGTGCTCGCGAAGCCCTAGCCAACGGGAAGGTTGCTCCGTCCGAACTTGCCGAACAAGCTCTGCAGCGCGCCAACCAAAATGCCGGCAAAAATACGTACCTGTGGCGCGATCCCCAGTGGACGATGGAAGAAGCTGCGCGCGCAATAACCGTGCCGCGCTCGACCGGAGGTCTCTTCGGCGATGGACGCAGCAATCTATGGGGCGTGCCCGTTTCGGTGAAGGACTGCTTCGATCTAGCCGGCGCTCCCACCAGTTGCGGAGTGAAGTTTT
>Ga0210386_10000590_pt1 | contig 33581 bp, 22 predicted proteins | sample IncBWH32OmetaG_FD_160091 | JGI IMG/M metagenome (GOLD analysis project Ga0210386, IMG submission 160091) | Forest soil microbial communities from Barre Woods Harvard Forest LTER site, Petersham, Massachusetts, United States - Inc-BW-H-32-O ...
AAGCGTCTGGCCGTCCGGATGTCGTCGAGTACGTTTCTGATGTGTTGAAAAAGCCGGTAAAAATCAGCGGGCAACCCGTCGCGAATCTGATTGCCTCTACAAGTGGAACCGATTCCGATTGGGTCGTCAAAGTGATTGATGTTTATCCCGATGAAGTGCCCACCCAGGCAAACATGGGTGGCTATCAACTAATGGTGTCCGCGGACATCTTTCGCGGGCGTTACAGGGAGAGCCTGGAAAACGCCAAACCGATTACAGAGGGCAAACCTTTGCTCTATAAATTCGCACTGCCTACCGCGAACCATGTTTTCCTGCCCGGCCACAAGATGATGTTCCAGATACAATCGAGCTGGTTTCCGCTCTACGATCGTAATCCGCAGACATTCGTTCCCAATATTTTTTGGGCAAAGCCAGGTGATTACCGCAAGGCCGTGCAGCGAATTTACCACTCGCCGCAGGAGAAAAGTTTCATCGAACTACCAATCGTTGTACAACCGTAAGGCGCTGGAGACCAGGTGAGTGGCCCGGCTTTTTTGAGACTGCTTTAATCTTTTCCTTCCTGCATCAACCATTTGCCGCATTGGGCGGCCAACTTGGCGCTTCAACTCCGAACTGCTTTGCGTACTCCGCGTTCAATTTTTGCCAGCCACCGAATTTCATCGCGTCGGGACCGACGATGCGGCCTGTGGGAGTTCCGTTGAGCAGGTGATCCATAACGTCGAGACAAATGTGCCATCCTGCAGCTCCCATGGAAATGAAGCGGCGATCGATGTTGTGCCACAGCGTCAGGCGCGTGCCGCCACCCAAGGCTTCTAGTTCCCAGCGGATATCCTGACCGCCCCAGTTGTACTCCAGCAGCCTGGGAGCGTCGGCGCGCGTCACTTTTGTTTCGGAAACCAGCGGCGATGGCGCTCCCACTGTGGTGAGCTTCACTGTGCTTCCAGCCGTGCCCAGATTGTGATCGGCATCGAAGGGCGCCCACTCGCGCAGCTGCGCGGGGTCAATGAGCGCCCGCCAGACTTTATCAGGTGAGTGGCGCAGTTCCCGGACGAGAACGAGCGTCCACTTCTCTCCGTCTTTTTGTACTCTTGCCCCGCTAGCCGGACCCGGCGTGTAATTTTCACGCTCGCTCATTTTCTTCTCCTTTTATTCTTTTTCGTTGGTTTGGCTGGATGAATACGATCGAGATGACGTTCGAGAGCATCGAGGTGTGGGGACCAGAAGCGGCGGAACGGAGCCAGCCACTCGTCGACTTCCTCAAAAGGTTCAGGTTTCAGCCGGTAGATGCGGCGCTGCGCATCGACCGAGGATTCCACGAAGCCAGCGTCGCGCAGCACTCTCAGGTGCTTGGACACCGTCGCCTGCGGCATACGAAGCCGCCGTTCGATCTCTCCCACCGATTGTTCGGAAGGGACCAGCAAGCTCAGGATCGCGCGGCGGGTCGGCTCGGCAAGAATTTCAAATGCGGATTCCATGCCCTGTATATAACCCACAGAGCATATACGTGTCAAGGTATATACAGTTTCCTTGGTGTATCCATTAAAAGTTAAATTTTTGCATGGCGGCGGCATAAAGTCGCCCGGCCACAAAACGGCCGGCCTCTACGAACGCAACTGCACGGCACTGCCTTCTTTAGGACCGAATGGGCATCTCTTCTCATACATGGGCGGCTCTAGACCACGATAAATATTTTGCATTCTGCGACAGTCGATGCAATTCTTTCATCGAGAGGTGCGAGCGATGTGTTTTTCTGCAGTGGCTAATTTTGTCGGCAGTGGAGTTCTGGGCGCCGTAGGCGTAGTTACCATGACCAAGGTGAAGCACCGTCGCGAATTGCTTTTCGCATCGCTGCCCACGCTTTTCGCAATTCATCAATTCACCGAGGGATTCGTCTGGCTGGGATTGGATGGGATTTTATCTCCTGCGGTGACGCATGACATGGCCGCGGCGTTCATTCTCTATGCGCAGGGCCTCCTTCCCTTCTTGTTACCTCTCAGCGTGTTTCTGTTTGAGCCTGACAGGAAGAGCCGCGCCCGCATGAAGCCGTTCCTCATCCTCGGCGCAGGGACAACGCTCTATATATTGTGGGCACTGATTGCGTACCCTTTGGAAGTGTCCGTCAAAGGGAACAGCATTGTTTATATCAATCAGGCGACAAACAATACGGCGGTCGCTGTGCTCTATGTGATTGCAACGTGCGGTTCGCTGTTTTTTTCGAAGATCAGGTCCATGGTGGTCTTCGGCGCGGCGAATCTCGCGATTCTCTTGATTGTGATGGCCTTCAAACGGTATGCATTCACCTCGCTGTGGTGCGCGTATGCGGCTATCGCAAGTGTAATTATCCTCTACTACTTCTGGCGAAGCACTGAAGACCGGCCATTCTCCTACGCGGAGGCCCTGCGAACTTAGGGCGCATGGGCCGGACTTAAACTCGGGCTGAGTAATTGGCGCGCCTCGTTGATGCCCGTAAGCGAGGAGTTCATTCGATGTTGCCGTAACACAGCAGGAAGCCTTAGTTCAGGGAGATAAAAACGATGCAGATCAAGGATAACGTCTTCATTGTCACAGGCGCTTCGTCGGGAATCGGGCTGTCCACGGCGATTGCACTGTCCGAGCACGGCGCGAAAGTCGCCCTGCTCGCTCGCAGCAGCGATGCCCTGCAAAAGTTGTCGCAACAACTTCCGGGCAGCTTTCCCGTAACGATGGACATGACGAAGTTTGACCAAGTGCGTGGAGCTGTACGCGCTGTGCAGGAGCATTACGGGCGCGTCGACGGGCTCATAAATAATGCGGGGCGCAGCTATGGCGCTTCAATCGAGAAGATCGAGCCCGCGATTTTTGACGAAATTTTCCATCTCAATGTGTTGGGTCCAATTGTCGCGATGCAGGCCGTGATTCCGCTGATGCGGGCGCAGGGCGGGGGAAGCATTGTGAACATTAATTCGGGGACGGCGTTCATGACGATTCCTCAATACAGCGTGTACTCGGCTTCGAAGCGGGCGCTCGTTGGATTCAGCCTCACGGCACGCGCCGAATTGGAAAAGGACCGCATCGTCGTCAGCGAAATCTATCCGTTCATTACCGCCACAAACTTCGGCAAGAACAGGATGGGAAATCCAGGCAACGGCGGGCCGGCAGCCAATTATGCTGAAGGCGACAAGCCTGAATTTGTTGCAGGCCTTGTTCTGCAAGCCATCGAAGAAGGGGAGGCTCAGTATTTCGCAAATGACCGCCTCCGGAAAATGGCCGGCGGCGTCAGCGCTTGAATTGGAATTTTCAGGTGCCGGACTCTTTGCCTTGCAAGCGGCCGGGTTTAAATTCAAATTCATCTAACGTTTCTGCGTGCGTTAAAAAAGGAAATTCTCACGCGGGACGATGTTAGCTTGCCCGCTTCGTGGTTGCTCGGCGAGGTTTCGGCTTGGTCTTGGGTTTGAGATTGAGCGCCACGGCGGCACGGATGAGTTCCTTCAAGGCTGGCTCATTGATTTTCTCGCCTTCGCGGATGTCGATCGCGCGCCTGACATTTCCGTCGAGGCTGGAGTTGAACAGGCCTGCAGGATCTTTCAGCGTGGCTCCCTTGGCAAATGTCAGCTTGACGACTTGCTTGTAAGTCTCTCCTGTGCAGACAATTCCGCCGTGGGAAAAGACGGGAGTCCCCATCCACTTCCACTCTTCGACAATCTCGGGGTCGGCCTCGTGGATGAGATCGCGCACTTTCGCGAACATTTTGCCGCGCCAATCACCAAGTTCCTTGACTCTCTCGTCGATTAATGCCGAGGCAGATTCATCAGGGACGGATTTTTTCATTTGGGAAATCTCCTATTTGTGTCCCTACTTTAACTACGCTTGGCGTAACCCGCAAGCACTGCCGGTGGAAGTCGCTTCTCGCCTGACCGGCCTGCAAATCAATAATTTTTCACTATTCTACAAAACTTGTTCCGGGACGTAGATTTTGTAGCACCGACGTCCGGCTGGCGTGTTTTCGTGTGGGATGGCTCAAAATCTAAACCCGCCGGCGGGACGCCGGCGCCACAAAACTTCTTCGGCCTTTGCACCTTCTCCGGAAGGAGCACGCCAAGTTCGCCCCCTATGGTTGACCGAACCGAAAAATCAAAGGCGAATCCATGACTTCCGTCCAAAATGCGCCTGAAGTGACTACTTGATCTCCACGAGTTCGATCGCCTCGCGGCTCGGGCCTTCAATCATCACGGCGCGCGAATCACCCAACTTGTAGGGCTGCTCCAGGAATTTTACGTTTTCATTGTGCAGCTTGGCGATCCAGGCATCGAGGTTCGTGACGCTGAGCCCGACGTGATCAGCCAGATGTCCGCGAGTGCTTACAAGTTCACGGCTTCCCTGCCTCGCGTACCACATCATGGCCACATCATCGAACGTAACTCCGGCCGATGGCACGCGGATCGTGCCTTCCTTCTCCAAGCCTGGCCAGCTTGGCTCGCCGCGAGCGACTTTGCAATTTGCTTCGGTGTGCGACGTTTGTCCAGCGGCAGGAAGAGGAACAGTAGCGTTCAAGTGCTTTTGATACCACAGCTGCGCGCAGTATGGATCTTCCTGATACATGTGCACGTGATTGAAGCGCTCGACCGGCATGTCGCCCTGGTACTCGATGATGGCTCCGTCAGGTCCTGCCATGTAAGCAAATCCTGGTCCCCCGCGTGGCTCGACACCGTGCGCTTTGGCATCGGCAATCTGCGGCTTGGTGAGCCCAAGTATTCCGCCTGTACCGGGCCAGGTATCGCTGCTGACAAACACGAAGCCGCCTTCGTCCGTCGTGTAAAGTGGTAGGAGATGGACCTCTTTCCTCTGCTTATACATTTCCATATTTTTTCGCACGTCGACCACATGCCAGCCGAAGTGCCAAATCGCTGTTTGCGGATCGGTGGCAGGCGGCTTGCTGACTTTTGTGAACAGAACGTACACTTTGCCCGTCTTCAAGGCAGGAAGGCCCGCGAAAGTCGTTTTCGATGTGCTGGGAAACTGCTTCGTATAAAAATCAATTGCGGCGTCAGGGTCCACCGAATTGAGATGAAGGTGATGAAACCCCGGCGCAGGCAGCGCATCGGCTTTGCTATTTGTTTGAGCATTGCTCGCGGGCGCGAATATCGCGGCAAGAATGGCAGTCAAAAAGAAAACACTGATTTTCAAAGTGTCACCATATTTTCAATCAGAGCAAAGTTGTCGAGTTCAATTCAATGATCGGCCAAAACGTTATGCCCTCCGGCAACTTGTGTCAACCTCGACTGCTTCGTGGCTTTGTTGAGCCGCGAAAAGCCGCGCGAGTGGCGACACACGAGAATGTAAAGGGGAGACATAATGTCATCGCATAGCGCTCTCAAACCCATGTCGCGAAAGAAGATGGCCGCGTAACACCTCGAATCCACATGCAGTTTCGCCGGTGTAACACGGCGTTCACAATTGAGTCATGAAAGGGCAATGTCCACGTAATATTCTTTGGTTTCCCGAAGGACGTTCTTCTTCGCCTGCTCCCCAACTTCCCCTACGGTCTTTAATATATGCTTTGGAATCCCTCGGAAAACTTGGTACAAATGCTAAATACGGCCGCAAAAATCGCAGGATGGATAGGCGTATACCTTCTAGGAAGTTGCCTATATTTCTCCTTCACATACGGCTTTGTGATGAGGATACCGGCATTACTGATTCCGACATTAATGCCACTGAGCGCTTTGAGCGCGTGGGTTAGCTGGCAAATTGAAAACGAGATTCAGCCTGCACATGTCAAACCTTCCGTGAATACGGCTAAGGCATCGATACTGCCGCTGCTATATATGTCTGTGGTTTATTCTTCTGTGGTAGAGGGATTTCTGTATGAATGGTTCTTGCATGGCGATCTGCGCCCCGTGTTCCGCATAGGACTAGACTTGCTTTTTCTGTCCCCATTTTTTACGGATGCAGCAGCGACATATGTGTATGAGCGTCTTCTTGGTGAGGACCACCAGTCTGCTACGGACTACATAGCCACGCGTCTGCCCTCCTTCGTTGTGCCCTTACTTGGAATTTGGCTTGTTTTTTCTGTTGTAGGGAATGAAATATCCAACCCTGTATTAAGTTTCATGGTTTTCGATTTTGGAATTATCGTTTGGACTGTTTTTTTTACATGGGCAAACCAGATAAACCTTCCGGAAAAATTACGCACTTCGCGATATGGCTTCTTGAGACGACTCGGTGTACTCAATGACGTCCTGTCACGGCCACTAGGGCGAGTTTACCGATTTAAGTTATTCGGTTCCTATCTACTGGATCTTCTAATTCTTATATTTTCTTTGGCCGTGGCATCGGAATTCTGGCTCGCCGATGTTGGGTCTGCAACCACATTGGCGATAATTATGGCAGTGACTTTCGCCGTTTGGAAAATCGGTGAAATCTGGATGGAAAACCGTAAACAACGCGATCGTAATCCCACTCTAAAACCCATCGCTGAAGAGTCCAGACAGATAATCCGGTGGTCGATTGGAAGTGCGTTATCTTCCTTAGAGCGTGAAACTTTCCCGGTTGAAGAGGCCATTCAACATGTCTTGAACCTCAAAGATCCTGCCCCCAACATGCCTGCTCACCGTCGAGAGTTCGTGACGCTGCTGGAAACACGAATTGCCTCAGGTGAAATCGACAAACGAACCGCAACCTGCGGCACGATTAATCCTGGTCCCCACCGCACCGGCGGGGACGAATTTGTCTTCCACGAATTGCAACAATCAAAATAAAAATTTCACGCCGAGCTGCATGGTTCTGGGCTGATGCGCGTCCACAGGATGCAGAAAAGAACTCGATCCAGCGCAAGCTGAATACGGTGCCGTTTGGGCGAAACATGTAATCACATTGTTGCCTGTATTCCCCGGGTTGGCTGGATCGTAGATTCGAAATTGCGTGTGGTTGAATGTGTTGTAGGTCTCGATGCGGAATTCAAGAGATTTGGATTCTTTTATCTTGAAATCCTTGATGAGCGAAATGTCCCAATTGAACTGACTGGGATTATTCAAAAAGTTTCTTCCGGCATTTCCATAAGTCAGGCCCTGTGGCGCGACGAACTGAGCCGGGTTGCCAAGGAGAGGCCCTTGCGTTGAACCCGTGGATGACGACCCTGTTGTAGCCACAACACTTGGCGGATTGGCGACTACGTCTGGATAGGAACCCGGCCCCAATCCGGCGGCCACTCCGGCATTGTCGAGTGAAGAGACTGCCCCCGTCGAACTTCCACCATTCAACACGCTAAAGGGAGTCCCGGTTGCGAAAAGCGTAATACCAGAAATTTGCCACCCTTCAAAATAGCGCTTATTCCAGGCGGACAGGTCGTCACCTTCCTTGCTCCACGGCCCTAACGCATCGATTATTTTCATGATGCGCGGTTTTTTGGTCAGCTCCAGCTGGTATACGTAATTGATATTCAGCAAATGCCGCTGATCGAAGTCAGAACTGGCCCAGTTCTGTTGCAAGTTATAGGCGTTGATAAACGATGCGGAAGTGCGGTCCGATGAGTCATCGAAGGAATGGCTGTAGCTGTAAGAAACTCCGAGCGTGAGCGGACCGGCGTCTCGCCGCAGCGTAATTTGCAACGCGTTGTACTTGGAACTGGCCACATTCTGCAGAGAGAAAATTTGTCCCATACCGGGTGCAATTGCAGTTCCCGGCTGACGCAAGGCGTTCGGCGTCGGTATCTGAGAGTTGACCCCGGTGCAGGCCGCTAAGAGGTTAACGTACCCAGGTTGACCTGGGCTGATGGATTGTCCATTGACTTGGAATACGCCCTGGTTGAACCCGAGACACGTGTCAATCGTCAGTGGTTGTCCGGGAGCGAAGGGATTCTGCGACGCGTTTACTGGGATCAGCTGATTCACTTGAAGCTCCGCGGCCAGATTCGTTCCCTTGCTGCCAACGTAGGCGATCGATCCAAGCATTTTCCACGGCAATTGGTGCTGCACGCTGAAGCTCCACTGCTGCACGTAGGGCCAAACAACTTTTGTGGGAATTTCGGTTACGTTCAAAGGAAACGCGCCGGGGCCGGCGGTTGTGCAACCTGTCCCAGCAGGGTTTCCGATGCAACCCCAACTGGTTGGATAGTACTGCGTCATATCGAGGACGCCGCCCATCGGCCCAGCGCTTCCTTCGAGCGAACCTGTATTTGCTTCGTTCCCCGTTCCATGTTCGAAGAAAACTCCGTAGCCAGCTCGAATCGAAGTCTTGCCCGAGCCTGTGGGGTCCCAGGCAAATCCTAATCGGGGGGACGGATTCAACCAATGATTCGACATGCAACCTGCTGGGACTCCTTTTACTCCGCATTGCTGAATGCCATTAATTAAATGAGGGTCCACATTTGACAGGTTGATTGGCACGGGGGTTCCGTTCGAAAGAAGCAAGGTGCCAGATTGGGGGTCCACGGTCACTTCGGACGCGAGCGCCGCGCTGAACTGGGAAGGAACCCAGTTATAAGACTGATTATATTTCTCATGATATAACCCAAAAATGCTGAAGCGGATTCCCAGGTTCACCGTTAAGTGTGAAGTAATTCTCCAATCGTCCTGAATGTAAGGTTCGAAAGTACGATAACTGTTGTGATAGACGCCTTGCGCACTGTCCTGCTGAAAGCCTTGAATATGCGGAGGGCCGGGCAATTGAACCAATTGTCCGGATTGATTTCGCTGCGTGCCGATCCAGCTTCCCAGAAAATCGGCAAATGCATTTCCGCTGGTGCTCCGTGTGCCGACGTTCGTAAAGGTTGCGATGCCCTGGATGGCTCCGCTATTAGCACCGACTGGCGGATTTGTCTCGTTGCGCTGCGCAATGACGAATTGCACGCCGGCGCTCAAAGTGTGCTTGCCATGAACAATCGTCGCATCATCTCGCATCATGTAGGTCGGGTTGGAATGATGCCAAGGCATATATCCAGTATCGATAGCGAATCCTGATCCGCCGTAGGCGGAATTCGTTCCACCAATGACAATGCTCGGTAACGCATTGATGTTCGCGGCAGCAGTAGGAAAGATGGAGCCCATACCACAAGCTGTCGCGGGATTGATCGGATTGCTCGGGCTGCTCAAATTGCTGTCCTGAACGCAACTTGGGTTGCTATTAAAATAGGAAGGGCGCGCGAGGTTGGCATTCAAGCCGGGGATATCTGTCAAACGGATGTGGTCTGTGGAAAAGCTCATCGCCGCGTCATTTACGAAATTACTGCTGATCGTGCTTGTCAGATGCGCGACCACGCTGAGGCCGGGCCCAACAAATTGGTTTTGAACCGTTGGGTAGACTTGAATCGAAGGATTATTTTCCTGAACGTAGCCCCACTGCGGTGTTAGGGAAACGGTCTGCCAAGCATCATGAATGTAACGAATATAGACTTTTTCCGTGGGCGTAATGTTGTGATCGACTCGGAAAAGATCTTCGTGCCAGGTTGTCAGCGGAGAGAGCGTGGCTTGGAAGCAGGAATTAATGGAAGAGTTGCAACCGATTTTGGAATTTGGAGCGGGAATTAAATTGGCATTCAGAATGGCTCCGGAAATGGGATCAATCGGAACCAAATTGCCGGGATAAGTTTCGAATCCATTTGGAGCGGGCGTGCCCGGGCAGTTCGTATATAGGCCCGTACGCGTAAAAAAAACAGAACTGCCGGGAGTAAATCCGGCCCTGCCACCGCCGGCCGCGGGACAAACATCGCTGAAGTCACCGTATTGGCTATAGTCGGTTGGAAATGGCGCGACCGTATTATTGCCGCAATATGGATTGGGCCCGCCGTTGTAGGCGGAATCGTGCGCCTGACTGCAATTTCGTTCCTGCATGGAAGGGACCGCCTGGTTGAAATCCTGCGGCGCGCGATCGTGGTGATATTCTTCGGAAACAAAAAAGTAAGTTTTACTTTTATCTTCGTTGTAGTGCCCCGGAATATAAAAAGGTCCGCCAATCGTAGCGCCCTGATCGTATTTATGATAAAGAGGCGCGGGGCCCGGAGGATCGAAAAAGTTTCTGGCGTTCAAATGATTATTACGCAGGTAAAAATATGCGTCGCCGTGAAACGCCGCGCCACCAGATCGTGTAGTGGCCTGGATGGTGCCGGATGCGCTTCGTCCATACATGGCGCCGTAGTTAGAGGTCAGAACCTGCATTTCGGAAATGGCGTCAACGCTGGGATAAACGATCAGGGCACTGCTGCTTCCATTGATGCTCGCATTTAAGATGTCGCCGCCATCTACTTCATACGTGTTGTATTCCGTGCGCCCGCCATTGACGCTGTACTTCACGCTTCCCTTCACTCCCACCAGCGCTTCATCCTGGCCAGATTGATTGCTGACGCCGGGAGCCAAAAGAGCGAGCTGCGTGAAATTGCGTCCGTTAATCGCCAGCGTCACTATTTCCTGAGTCGTTATCGTGCCGGACACGTGGGAGGATTCCGTCTCGACCTGTGTGGGAGCTTGTCCTTGCACATCGATGGAAGTATTCAACCCTGTCGGAATCATGGTGGCGTCGAGCTTGGCTGTTTGGCCGCTAGCGACGATCACGTTCAACGCCTGAAAATCATTGAAGCCAGGGACAGATACCGTCACTTTGTAAGAACCCGGCGGCAATTCCGTGACAGTGTATTCTCCCTTCTCGTTGCTTGTGGCTGTGCGCGAGACGCCTGCACCGTTCGTAACATTGACGGTCGCTCCAGGAATGATAGCCGGCGTATTGTCCAGCACTGTGCCGGAGATCGAAGCGATTGAATTTTGCGGCGCGGCAGAAGCCGGCGTGCCAAAAGCAAATATTAGTAATAGAGATGCGAGGAGAGCAAAAACAACTGATCGTTTCACCTGACTTGCTCCTGTTCTAGGGCTGGGAAGTACCGGATTCGAAAAGTACGGGCGCATGGTGCCAGTACTTCTGTTACGGGTCGATGAGTCCGAAGTTAAAATAAGACCAACTTCGCTCAATTTTGCGTATGCGACTTTTACGGAAATGAGTTTCGTGAACAAAACTGTTCATTTCCGCCGATTTTGTTGCCTCATTTTGCAGCAATGGCTGAAGCGGCGGATGGTCGATCGCACAGCGGGATCGTCAGCAATTTTTCAAAACTGAAAAAATAGAAACCGAGAATGTCCAGCAGTTACAACGTCATGCGGGCGGAAAAATCTGGCAAAAAAAATCATTGCCCAAACTTATTTGTAGTTTTGGTTATTGCTGTTTAGTTCGCGTCCAGGAGTTTTATCTGAAATTCGTTCGCACGTTATTGTGACTTCATAAAACTCCGACAGAATGCCGGGCGTTGCGCGGCCTCGACGTGATCAGTTGCAAATACTGAACACAAAGAGGCGGCAACGATGTCACGCAATAGGTTGAAAGAAATGATCGATGACCTGACTCGGAGGGTTCGGTCCCTATGGGCATTGAGTCAATCCGAGTAGGTTGATAATCCACCCCAACGCTGTGGTGGTTTCATTCACCCCGCAGCCCATTCTTTGATTCTGATTGAGCCAAATAAGAAACGGGTGTCGTTCGTCCTGGAAGTGTGTCTGCAGGGATGCGATTAGGAACTTGATTCCAAAACTTGCAAGGAGAGAGAAAAAATGAAGAATTTGAAATTGCTTGCTGCGCCGTTTTTGCTCGCGGCGTCCTTGTGCATGGCTGGAACCAGCTATGCGCAAGCGCCGCAAATCGTTGCCGTCGGATCGTCTGGCGCGTTCACTAGCACAGTGGCCGCCATGACGTTGCCCGACTCCACACAGGGTTTCAGCAGTGCCGTTTGCGGGAGCCGAGTCTGGACCGCCGGCAACTCAACTGCCGCCCCGATCTATGCAGTTGACCCCCGCAGTGGCTCGATTCCGACTGAACCCGGAACGGTTGCCGTCGTTTGGGACAACGATGCGTCCCCGAACAACGTTTGCGTTTATTTGTCGATTGACTCCATTGTTGGCCTGCGCCTGTTCCTGGCCCAGTCCGGCAGCGGCGGAGTGAGTGGCAACGGTTTCCTCCATATTGATCCCTCGGTTTCCGGAACTCCTGGCCCCACTGGAGTGGCGGGAGTCGCCGGCGCCAACAAAGTCGGATTCGTGACGGACACAGTTAACAACACGTGCGGCAACGGCTCACAGGCTTGCGGTTTGCCGCCAGCCGTCTACGCATTAGTGAACGGCGCACACTTCAACGTTGCATTTTCGGACATCCGCCCGGATGACGGACAGTACGCCTATGGGCGCGCTGCCTGCGCCCCCGCGGACGAATCTTCCTGCTTCGGATACGGCCCGTTGGGCGGAGTCGGCACGGCTATCCTGAGCTCCTTTAACAGCAGCAACGTTGCAAACGTTGTTGCCTTCAGCATCAGCGGCGGAAGTGACGCGTTTTCACACCTCACCGTTCCAGCCACGAAGGTACTCAACATCGGCGCTTACCCAGTCATGTTCTTCTACAATGCACTTGACACGACTGCCGGCGGGTTGGGCGCGCTCCTCCCGAAGAATGCACTCTCTCACGCCATCGAAGGCCTCCTCACTGGCCAGCTCGGTCTGACGCAGGACCTGTATGGACAAGCCACAACTGGTAAGGTTATGGATGTCATCATCCGTGAACCGATTTCCGGCACCTACAACACCACGGAGTTCCAGATCGCTCACGACCGCGACGGAAACTCCGGCTTCAGCCAGGAAAGCGGCTTCACTCCGACCTCGCTCGGAACGAACTGCTTCGTCGTTCCCAGCTCGCCCACGTACGTCTCTCCGACACCGAATTGTTCGAACCCGATGGCCGTTCCTGGCCTCGCCAATCACCGGTATCGCGCCATTGGAACGGGTGAAGTGGTTTCGGCCGTTAACTCGACGAATGGCAACAACCGCTTGGGCTATGGCTTCTTCAGCCTGGGCACATTCGTTGCCTCCAAGGCCGGAAACACCCGCTACCTCCAGATCGACGGCGTTGATCCCCTGTATCCTTCGTACTCCAACGGCGTTTTCCCGACCTGCACCGGCGCATTTAACCTGGGAACCTTCTCCTGCCCCGCAGGCGTTGCCCCCACGTTTGATGGCGTCAAATCCGGCAACTACCGGGTCTGGAACATCATCCGCGCTCTCTATTACAGCTCCTACACTGCTCCATCGTCCGGTCCCAGTGTTCCGGCGCTGATCGCAGCGTCACAGGACCAAGCGCACACGGCAGCGGCCTCCGACTACGTTCCCTATCAATACTGCACCGCGGGCGGCAGCGGATCTTGCTCGACGTTCGCAACCAACATGACGGTGTTCCGTTCGCACTATGCGCTTCCGACCACGGTTGGATTCGCCAGCAACGGAATCGGCAGCGAACCAGTTGAAAACGGCGGCGATATGGCCGGCTCGATTTTTAACATCATCAACGAAGCTGACGCGTTCAATATCTCCGGGAACTCGTTCACGACCTGGATCCAGTAGTTTCCACTTCTTCTCAGGAGGGGCATGCGGTCACTTTACACGCCTGCCCCTCCTGACATTTTTAAACATTAAATTCACCTTCCTGTAGTTTCGTACGCCTAATATCCAGAAAAATCGAATCACGATGGAGGAGTTGGAATGAATGTAAGTTCTATCAGGCCAGCGAGACGCATGTTTCGTATGAAGTTTGCTTTCCTTGCTCTCTCGCTTTCACTCAATGCCCACGCGCAGGCTCCTGCTTCCGGAGTGCAGGCAAATGGTGCTGGAAAATCTTCGACGAAATCCTGGCTCGCGCCGGCAAAAAGTTATCATGAAGATTGGGGCGTGATTTCCTTGAATGGCAACACGCTAATTCCGGAAACACCGGTTTTTGGGGCGCGCGATGACGCTCCAGAGAGCACATTCGTACGAGAGCGTCTGCAAATGCAATGGCGCCCAGATGATCCTCTAGACTTGTTTGTAGTGCGGCCGAAGGGCGTGACAAAACCGCCTGTCATTATTTATCTCTATTCCTTTCCGCAGGATACGGAGCGTTTTAATAACAACGCCTGGTGCACTTCCGTCACCAGCGGCGGATACGCCGCGATTGGATTTGTGTCCGCATTAACTGGACATCGCATGGAGCACCGGGCCGTCAAACATTGGTTTGTGAGCGAACTTCAAGAGTCGTTGGGCGCCTCCACACACGACGTGCAAATGATCCTGAACTATCTTGAGACCCGCGGTGACCTGGACATGGACCATGTAGGGATGTTTGGGCAGGGCTCGGGCGGATCCATTGCCATTCTGGCTTCGGCAGCGGACTCCAGAATCAAGTCGCTTGATCTGTTGACGCCGTGGGGAGATTGGCCCAACTGGCTGGCTACCTCCAAGCTCATTCCTGAAGAAGAGAGGTCAAATTATCTGACGACTGAATTTTTGGCGCGTGCTGAAGCTCTTGAGCCGATTCAATGGCTTCCAAAAATAAAGGCGCAGAGCCTGCGTTTGCAAAATGTCAGGCAAGACAGTCAAATGCCCGACGCTTCAGAGTTGAAAATGGAAAGAGCTGCCCCCACCATGGCGGAAATTGACCAGTATGGAGACCCCGGCGCTCTTTATCCCAGAGTCAACAGGATGCTGGAATGGATCAAAGGACAAGTGAAAGCGGATTCCGCGACCACTGCATCGAGTACGAAGTCCGACCGCGTACATTTTTATCCGGGAAGAGGCAAGGCTACGCCGCCAATCCCTTTGCCCACGGCTTCTGGAACTGCTCCAACGCAAACACAACCTTAAGTGAGCTGGAAACAATTTCGGCGCTGTCGTGGAACATTTGACGACTCTTAATGAGTCATTGACATTGGTGCCGTAAGGTTTCCTTTCAATTCATCGGAATCTCAACTTTGCCACAGAGTCCAAATAATCACGCGCAGCCATTCAGCAGCCCCACCCTCCAACTGGAGGACGAGCGGAAGCGGCTTCTTCGTGCCTATGAATCTCGAAAAGAAATAAACACGCCCTTTGATTTTTTTGCTCTTTATAGCTGGCAGGAACGTCAGCTGAAAATGTTGAAATATTTCCGCAAATTAGGCATGTCATCGTTGAGGGAGTCGCGCATTCTGGATATCGGATGCGGATCGGGCGGCACACTTTGCAGGCTTCTGGATTTTGGAGCAGAACCGAATAATTGTTTCGGGATTGATCTTGTGCCGAAACACATACAGGCCGCGCGCAGGAATCATCCTAATTTTTCATTTGTTGAGGGCAGCGCGGCACAGCTTCCCTTTGGCGATGAAGAATTCGACATCGTTCATCAGGCGACAGTGTTCACCTCGGTGCTTGACCCTAACATCAGGAGGGCGATTGCATCGGAAGCACTTCGTACGCTTCGCCCTGGCGGCCACCTGATATGGTATGACTTCGCTTATTCAAATCCTCGCAACCCCAATGTTCGCGGCATTGGACGAAATGAAATCCGCGAGCTATTTAAAGGCTGCCATCTGGAATTCCACCGGGTTACGCTCGCGCCTCCTATTGCTCGACCTTCAATTCGAGTTTCGATCTTTCTTTGTCGCTTATTATGGAATTTCTCATTCCTTCGATCACATACACTTTGCTTCGTTCAGAAACCGATTCCTGTTGCCAATTGAAATTCTTCAGATCCCGTTTGTACCATTTACTCATGAAGTTTTAAATTTACAGTAACAATTGGCCTTCACGAATCATTACGAGGTTGAAATTATTACAGAAAAAAGTACTCAGAAGATTTATACGGAATTGAAAAAACTACATCGCCTTCCGAATCTAACCGTTTCGTTAGTCTTATAATTTTTTTAGAACTGTATCTTGCTATTCACATCACTGACATACCCTCTTCATCTATTTCAGAAGCTTGGGAATCCGGAAACCCGCCCAGGATAATCCTAAGTAAGATAGGAACATTAAATGCGTCGTTTGTGGATTCTACTGAATCTGTTTTCTGTTTCCTTATGCCTAACGGGCTGCGGGCTCGTGGGCGGATCGAACAATTCAGGGTCAGATCCGTTCTCCATCACAAACGCATTTGCCAGTATTCAGGCGGGAGGCGCGCCCGTAACGTTGGCCGCAGCATCATCCTCCAGCCCGGAGCCTGTCGATTGGTCTTTAACATTCGCCAATCAAGGATGCTCGCCTGCATGCGGAACCCTGACGCCCTTTGGAAATACCAGCGCCACTTACACGCCGCCCGCCGAGTCTCCGAATTATGGTACGGCAACAATTACGGCCGCATTGAAAAGTAGTCCCAGCACGATATTCGCTTTTAATTTTCAGATTACTCCAGGACTGAGCGTCAACATAAGCAACAAGTTCTCAAGCATTACGGCCGGCGGGTCACAAGTGCAAATAAACGCCACGGTGACCGGCGATTCAGCAAATGGAGGAGTAACCTGGGCATTGACGGCTGGAGGAAATAGCTGCTCGCCGGCGTGCGGAACGCTTACTCCATCTACAGGCTCCCCAGTACTGTCCGCAGTTTATGTACCCCCCGCAACACTTCCAACGGGGGCAAGCGCCTCTCCCACAATTTCGGCTACGTCCGTCACCAAATCATCAAAGTCGGATAATTTCACTTTTTCCATCGTTACAGCGTTCACGAGATTGAAAGGAAGCTACTCGTTGCTTCTCCGCGGATATGACCTTGCTGGATCTCCCATGTCTATGGCGGGAAGCGTCACGGCGGACGGGCAAGGAAACATAACTGCCGGAGAATTTGACGCAAACAATGGAGGCGGCATCACGAGAATTGCCGGACCTCTGATGGGAAGTTACTCGATCGATCCATCGTTTAACAACGTGACGAGAGGCCGAATTGTCATCACGAATTATACTTATCCCGGCACCAATATAGGAATTGCCTTCGACTTTACTCTTTCGGCTGACGGCAAGGGCGGGCGAGCTGTCGAATCCGACGGCACCGGCTACATAAATTCGGGAACGCTTCTGCAACAGGATTCCGTGGCACTTACGGCTGCCAATCCTTCAGGAACATACGCTTTCGGACTTGATTCCGATTCTCCTGTTGGCGGTCGCACTGTGGAGGCCGGACGATTTGTTCTTGCGGCTGGCGCAGTTACGGGCGGAATTGCAGATCAGAGTACGGCTGGCAACTTGACTCCGACATATGCTGCCGAGCCGATCACCGGCGGATCTGCAACAGCTCCTGATTCTTCAGGGCGCGGGACATTGACGCTAACCGTCAAAGGGAATTCCTCAACTTTTGCTTACTACATCGTGAATTCCACGCAACTCAATCTATTGCAAATCGATCGAGCGTTGACGTTCGGGACTGTGCAAGCCGGCGTGGCATACGTGCAGAAGATGCCATTTAGCGCGGACAGCGTGAATACAACGAGCGTGCTGCAGATGACCGGAATGGACACTGTGCCCGGAACAACCAATAAAATTGGCCCCGACGTGATCATTGGGGTTCTGAAGATTTCAGGCGGAAATCAGTTTACGCTGACATTCGATGAAAATGATTTGGGAACTGTGCTTCCTGGACATCCAGCAAATGGGAACGTTTTCTTTGACCCCACAACCGGTCGAGGAACATTTTCAGATGTTGGTGGCTTCGAGAATGCCTTTATGGATGCCTCCGTCTTTTATCTATACGACGCAGGCAAGGCATTTATTATCGATGCGGATATTTCGACTTGTGCCCCGCCGCCCGCTGTGGTGCCTCCAAGTTGCGTGATTTCTTCAAGCCCAGCAACGTCCATCACGAACAATGCATTCTCTGGAACTTTCACGACGCAAGCGTCCGGCCCGTTTAATGCGTCAGCCATCAGCGGAAACTTAATCCTCGGTTCTGGCGCGACGGTCATACCTGATATTCCAGACATAGAAACAGCCGTTACTGCCAATCCCGCAGACGGGACATTCGCCGCTGTAACCGATCTGGACTCTTTGCTCACTCAGTCGGCAAATCTTCGGAATTACAGTTTTTCCGGAACTTTTGCCATCAAAGATCCCACTCTAGGAGTCGGCGCCGCGACCTTGCCCGCATTTATTTTTGGCGATTTCGTCATTACCCCCACGCCTGCATCTTTTTATATGATTGCCCCCAACCAATTTGTACTGATCGGAATGCAACCGGGCCTTTATTCGGGGATTTCGTACATAGATCCCCAGTAAATAAAAATCAGGTGAGCGCGGCTTCCCGTTCAATTCTTAATTCATCACAATATTATTTTAGGGATAACTTCGAGCGCGAGAGCTTCAGGATTGCCGGAAAGAATTGCTTTGGGTGGGAGCAGTGCGGGGGAATTTAATCGTCTGAGGCGATGCTGCTGTGCTAAGGATCAAAACTGAAAAATGAATCGTTCATGTTCCACACTGCTGGAGAATTGAAATTTGGCATGCTTTCGTGAACCATCATGATCCTGGTTCTCGACGCACAAATAAATCCAGCTTTCTTCATGCTTGCCAGAAGCTGTGAAGAAATCGGATCCGTATCATAAATAGCCCATCGGACACCCAACGCCTTTTCCTGAAGTGCCAATCGAACTAATTCCGGAATGAGGTCCCTTGCCATCTTTGCCGTCTCCAACCGCCACTGGCAGACTCTTGCATACCGGTCGTCCGATCCGCACTTTACGATTACGTAATCGGATGGCTTGGAATCGAACGCGAATCGCACGTATTGCCCGTCCAGATACCTCCATTTTAATGAGCATCTGTCTTCAAAGAATGACAGCTGCGTTCCCTTTGGCGAAATCGGCTCGGCGCCCAACGGGACGGTCCGGATATTCTTGGCGGCTGGGAGCGCTAAATTTGCGATGGACCATCCGACGCTTTGACCCACTCCTGCGGCAAACACTGCCGCGCGTTGGCGGGCATTTATATTTGGCAACTCCGCGGCGGCTCTTCGGGGCCTCAGCGTCAACAGGCATTCCCATAGGGGAAACTGAAGCGGACGCAGACCCACTCGCCTTGTAAATACCTGATTTTTCTCGTTCGTTGAAGCAAATATGGGCCCCCAACCAAGGGCGGTGCAGTGCTTGAATAGTTGATCCAGAATAATGATGAAGGTCGGCCGGTTGACATTCTCAAATCCACGAATTTTAATTTTCCGAAAATCTTCATGGACAATTGAAAATTCGGATTTCGCAGGAACGAGCTTTTCATCACTGTAACCGACGCGAAACGGGAATAAGCAAGTGTGGCCCACGATTCGCCCCTCGTCCGTTTCCAGCAAGGCATGCCAGGCGGGTCCGGCCGGGCTGCGTTGAACCCAGTGTTCGAATTCTTCGATTGGAATTCGAGCCTTGGTCAGACGATTGTATTCAAGAAGGATGGCTTCGTTAGCGACCCTGTCGAGGGGTCCGCGGGCGAGCCGCAAGTTAAGCATCGAGGGAAATCCCTTTCAGCAACCCCGCATTTTGAAACCGATGTAAACACACCGGAAGAAATTGATCCGTACTCATCCATTCTTCCTGAAATTCGGTTCGCTTTTTCGCGCAATTCCAGAAGACCTGATTGATCTTGTCGGGCACCTGGATTGGATCGATGGGATTGTGCCACACAATTGAAATTCCGCCCCAGCCCCAGGTTCGACTTTCATGAAGTATTTTGTCCGCTACCGCTTGCGGATTTTCACCTGAGCCTCGGCATTCGGCTTCCAGACCGCCATCCATTAAAACTAACGGAAATTCGAGGAAGGAAAACGGCGCTTCTTTTTCGAAATCATATGGAGGATATGGAAAACTTGCGCCGCTTCGAAATCCCACTTTTTCCGGAAAACCTATGCTGGAATCGAAGTGAAATGCGGCGCGTTCTGTTTCGCGAAACAAACTGTCTTGACTCCCGAATCGCAACCAGTGCTGGCGGCTGCCGGTCGGATATTTTCCAACCGCAAGTTCGAGTGCTTCAGCCTCAATGCGCAGGGAAGAATCTTCCACAATGCTTTTGTAAGATCCATGTAAATTAACCGAAAATCCTTTTCTGTTTACGTCATTCAGGGAGGCGGCAATTTCATCTAATCGATAATCAGGGTCTCTGCGGTGACCGTGACGCGCCACAGCGAAAAATGTCGAACGGAAACCCATCGCCTCCATCTTTTGAATGAGCGCCGGTAAATAATCGCCTATACGGTCTCCACGAATCAGTTTCAGCAGCATGAGTAAGTTGTCACAGAAGAAGCTCGCGTTTCGATACATGCGGCAGGCAATGACAAGGTTTTTGAAAAGGCGTACCGCTGCGGAGGACTTTGTCGTATAGGTGTAATCAATGTCGTGCGACGGGAGAACGATGTGATCCGCATTTTTTATCGGACAGGGCGCCTTAGCAAGCGCTTCAACCGTATTTCCGTTGCGAAGGGCATTTTCCATCCAGGCCATCAGAATCGCGGCGTAGGGCTTCCGTGGAGTGATTTCAAATTCTGCGAATGCGGTCTCCGAATATGGAACCCGCCCGACCGAATCCCTTTTAGTGGAAATCACCTCATGGCCGCAAGAAAGCCAAACGAATATTTCTCCCAACCAATCCGGATTTCCTGTAGATGGGTCTACTCCATGCCACAGGTATACGTTTTCATTGGCATACGAATGCACTGTCAGAGGATCATTTTTCGAGGAGACTCGTCCACCCAGGTAGCGAGCTGGAATGTAAAATATCGAGGGGTCGGGAGAGGCAGGGGGAGTTTCCGTATAGAAGCATCGAAGTGCCTTCGAACTTGGGTCCGGGTCGCAAACTTTGTAGTTATAGATCGCTGCAAAGATTCGAAATGCGTAGGAAATACGGGAGCGTATTGGTTCGTTTATATTCTGTTGAATCTCCAGGGAAATCCAGGCAGGCGGGTTTGGCTCTGCGTTATTTGGAACGGACTTTTGACGGCTCTCAACAGCTGGCATCCCCGCTCCTCCAGTTTAGAGACGTAGCGGATCACCAGGTCGAATAAGCAGTACCATCAATTGCGATCGCCTGGGACTTCGAATGGATATCGAACAAATTGGAACCGTCAGAAGATTGCGTGTCAGGGGAATCCTGGAGCGATTGAACATTCCATTCTTTTTGACCGGTCATGGGATCGACCGGAATGCGCCTTAGGAATCGGACTCGATCGGTCGGACCGAAATTTACCCCCTTCACGAGAGTCTCCAGATCCGGAGGATAACCGTTACTTCCAACGGCCGAATGAATTAAATTTTTATCCGCCAAATCCTTATAGCGGTCGATCGCGTTGCGCATTTCCCTCAAATCGCGCCGAAGCTCAGTCTCCCTTTGCCGGACAATGGTCTGGCGGAACACGGGTAGCGCAGCCGAAGAGAGAATTAAAAGAATCGCAATGGACATTATCAATTCGAGAAGAGTAATTCCCTTCTGGCAGGGAATATTTCGGCGCGTTACTTCCAATCGGATTTTCATAAAGGGCTCCCGGATGTTCCGGCCGCAACGGCACGGGAAAGTTCAGCGGATATGCTCGACCGGTCTTCGTGACTGCTTTCCGTCTCTGCTCGGGAATGCAGTGATTCCAAATCAATCGATCTTCTCTGTGGAACATGCGTAAATCCAAGTGCCATGGATGCAAGAATTCGATAAATCGAGTCATTATCTGAACATCTCGCGCTTTGAATCAGCTGCGATACGCTGGCTCTGAAAGTGCGTTCGTTTACAGCGGATGGATGAACCGTGAACAGGCCTCCAAACCGTGCGCTCTCAAGTTTTTCTGACTTGCTTGAAACTTCCTGGACCAGCTTTTCGCCGGGACGCAATCCGGTGATCTGAATGGTAATTTCTTTTTCAAAATCCGCGTTCGATAACAGGATGAGATCTTTGGCAAGCTCCTGAATTTTTCTTGGTTTACCCATTTCCGGTATATAAATTTCTCCTTCTTTTGCTTCGCCTCCCGCGCACAGGATCAGTTGAATGGCGCGCCGCATGGAGATGAAATAGCGGGCAATATCCGGGTGCGTAATCGTCACGGGCCCGCCGTGCAGAATCTGGCGCTGGAATAAGGGGATCACACAACAGCGGCTGCCCAACACGCTTCCGAGGCGAACACTGGCGGTTCGAATACGGCCAACTTTCGCCGCGGAGTGAAACAACATTTCACCGATTCGCTTGGTGGCGCCCGTTACGCTGACCGGGTTGACTGCATTCACCGAGGATATAAAAATAAGCCGCTCGACTCCGAACCCAGCCGCAATGTTGAGAAGGTTCTCCGTACCCAGAACATTTCCGAGAATAGCCTCGCAAGGATGCATTTCCGGCAGTGAAACATGGTCGTAAGCTGCGGCGTGAAAGATCACTTGTGGACAGAAAGACTGGCAGATCGATGACAATCGCCCTGCGTCACGAACGTCCGCGACAAAAGATTGAAGGTAAATCGAAGAGCGGCGCAGATTTACATCTTGCTCCAACTCAGAGAGTGCATTTACATCCCTATCCAATGCGGCAATCTTTTCGGGCGCTAGATGAATTAATTGCTTGACCAACTGGCTGCCAATGGAGCCTCCGGCCCCTGTAATCAGAATCCGTTTGCCCGTGTACATGGACAGAGATGCGCCGCTAAAGTCTGGAGCGTCGTTATCCCTGCCTTCGGGTTTTCTGGTTGATCGGGTCTTCATGCGGAGATAATTTTCACTCCACCTGCAAATTGATTTTGAGATTGAGAAACAGGCACGAAATAAATTTGGATCGCATGGTCTCAAAGCTTGCTTAAGGCGGACAATTCATTCAGCGATTTGAGTGTAGCCGCAAGGGGTAGATTAACCAGCCCCGTAAGCGCGGTATCCTGAGCCGGTTGAGTCTTAAGAAATTCGTGATTGCTGTACTGGCGGTCGCGATAGTCGCCAATGCGTTCCGCTTCGTACAACTTCTTGAATTCAAGAACGGCGTATTCGATATTCTTTTCACATTCAAATCCCAACCGCTCACGAATTTTTTCAAAAGACACACGGTAATTACGCTTATCGCCTTCCGGCGCGATTTCGATTTTCACTCCGGGGACGTGCTCGCAAATGATATCTCCCAACTGAGCAATCGTGAACGTAAGGTCATCCGATCCGGCGTTGAATATTTGCTTACTGACTTTCTCCGGCTCACTTTCCATTGCCAGGATGAATGCGCGGGAGATATCGTGCACGTGGATAAATGGACGCCATTGGCTGCCGCCATGCAGAGTAATTTTCTTTTCAGTCAGCGCCTTTATGGCAAGCACATTTACCACGAGGTCGAATCGCAGCCGGTAGGATGCCCCAAACGCGGTAGCCAGACGCAATATGGTGGGATGAAATTCAGGGGTTGCGGAGTCCAGTATAATCCCTTCTGAATCGAGCTTCGTGCTGGCATAAAGTGAAATCGGATTCGGCTGGGATTGTTCATCTACCAACTCATCCGAAGCCCCATACACGCTGCATGTGGAGGCAAAGAGGAATCTTGAAATGCCATAACCTTTGCAAATGTCGCTGATCATCTTTGTCGCCGCGAGATTAATTTCGACCGTTCGAGAGGGTTCAAGTGCGCAGGCCGCGTCACCCACGATTGCGCCTAGATGAATAACAGCGCCAATGTCTCGATAGGAACGGACAACGGACTCCACGTCCCGTGAATCTCCCTGGATCAGTTCGAAATCAGGGTGTGACAACAGTTCACGAATGCCCCCATTTCCATACATCAGGCTATCGAGAACTCTCACGCGATACTGTTTTGCGAGAAGTTGTCTTACGAGGGTAGAGCCAATATATCCGGCGCCGCCAATCACCAGAACGCCTTTCTTTGTTTGTAAGTCGCCGCCAAAGCTCGCAGGAATATTTCCGTTTCCATTGCCAACCGACAACGGCCGCACAATAATTGTTGGATTCGCAAGCAATTCCCGGGTACTGGGAATAACGCGCGAAGGCACTTTTGCGTTCTTACAATTATCGAGCACTCGTTCCAGAGTTTCCTTGCCTGCGGTCGCCATGCAAATCAAAACTTCTTCAATTCCGTATCGGGCTGCGAGACGTTGCAGATCATTGCCAATTCCCAAAACAAGAGTTTTTTCGACCATCGCGCCGACTTTGTCCGGATCGTCGTCGATAAATCCGACCAAATCGTAGAAGGGGCTGGCTTCCAGTTCTCTGCGAAGCGTGATCCCGGCTCGCCCCGCGCCATACAGAACGACCCGCTTGGCGGAATATCCGGCAGCCAGCGTTTCTTTCCGCTGTTGGCGGTAAAGAATCCGGCGAAGCGCTCTTGCACTCATCGTTAGAGTCAGAGAGGCCAGTCCCTCAAGGGCGATTACGGCCATGGGAACTCTGATCCAACCGCTCCACACAGCATTTGCCGGCCAGACCAGACGCAAAATCGCCAGTCCAAGAGACACGATCAGGATCGATTTACCTGTTTCCAAAGCATCGGCAAACGAGACGAATCTCCAGATTTGCCGGTAAATGCCGCTTCTCCAATGAACAAAAAGTCGCAGCGAAACAAGAACAGGAACCCACACCAGAATTTTCGGCAGATCGGAACCCACCGGCCATCGATTGAAACTCAGGAAATACGCCAAAATCAAAGATGTTGCGAAGGAAACTCCGTCCACGATCATCTGATTCAAGCGGGAATACAAATCATATTTGTTTTTCATCGAGGGGGCAGGCTCCTGATCTGGCGAATTCGGTAATAATTTCAGCCGTCCAAATATCATCGGGAATGTTCCGGCAATCAGCTTTAAATCGTTCCAAAAGGAAATGTTTTCGCAATACTGCAACGCCACTTCGAGTTTGGCGGGAAGAATCGTGTTGATGTAAAAACCTTCCTTGTCGGCTTGGGCCGCAAGCAGTTCTTCTTCGTAAATGTTTATGGAAGCGCCGGTCATTCCCGGACGTGCGCGGAGAATATGTTTTTGCCGGTCCGTATAAATATTGACATACTTGCTCACTTCAGGGCGTGGCCCGACAAGACTCATGTGGCCCAGAAGCACATTAATGAGCTGCGGCAGTTCATCTATTTTCGTCACACGCAGCCACGCTCCCAGTTTTGTGATTCTGGGATCACCGGAGGCTGTCACAAGCGAGTTGGCAGCGGGCGCTTTGGCGGTAATCATCGTGCGAAATTTAAATATTTTGAATAAATTCCCATTCAGGCCAACTCTATCCTGGCGGAAAAATGCAGGGCCGGGACTCGTCAGCTTGACGGCAATTGCGACAACCGCGAATAGCGGCGACAACACAATCAGACCGATGAAAGCGCACATAGCATCCAAATACCGTTTACCCGCGTGACGGTAAAACATCATGGTCATAAATCCCTTTTTATTGATTTGTATTTCGTTCGTGTGAGTCGCGAAAGTTTTTCGGTGTCATTTTTTTCAGGTGTTGCTGGCCCCGGCCCCCGAAAAATAAACGTCCGTCATCTATCTCATATTTACGCGGTGAATCTCGGTTAAAGCTTCAATCACCTGATTGACTTCCTCATCGGTCATTCCCGGGAAAATCGGTAATGAAAAAGCCCCCTCGAAATGATTTTCAGCATTTACAAATTGCCCTTCGCGATACCCTTGTTCCCTGTAAAGATGATGCAAATGCAAAGGAATGAAGTGCACGGAAGTGCCGATGGAGCGGCTTTTCAGTTCTTCGACGATTCGATCTCGACTGATGCGCAAAGCGGATGAGTCGGCTCGAACCACATAAAGATGCCACGCGTTGTCGAGGGAACTTGTGATTTCTGGAGTGCGAAATCCGTCAAGCCTGCGCAGACTCTCGTTATAACGGGTAGCTATCTGCGCACGGCGAACACGCATGTCGTCGCATTTGGCAAGCTGAGCAAGTCCGATGGCCGCCTGAATATCGGTCATATTATATTTGTAGCCCGTTTCTAAAATTTCATACCGCCAGGAACCCTCTGCGGTGTAACGCTTCCAGGCGTCCCGGCTAATCCCGTGGAGATGCAGAATGCGCATTTTCTCCGCGTATTCTTCGTGAGGAGTTGTGGCCATTCCGCCTTCACCGGTTGTTAAGGTTTTTGTGGCGTAAAACGAAAAGCATGTGATATCGCCGAGCGTTCCAATTCTCGTTCCTTTGTATTGCGTGGGCAAGGCGTGCGCCGCATCTTCGATTACCTTGAGCTGGTGAGTGCGAGCAATTTCCAATATCGGATCCATATCGCACGGCAGCCCGCCAAAGTGAACGGGAATTATTGCTTTTGTCCGCGGAGTAATTGCCCGAGCGATCTGATCGGGATCGACCTGAAATGAACCCTTCTTGCAATCCACCAGCACAGGCCGCGCTTTTAGGTAGAGGATAACTTCACCCGTCGACGCGAAAGTCATGGTCGGAAGGATGACCTCATCGCCTTCCTTGATTCCAATGGCCAGGAGCGCAAGGTGGAGGGCGGCGGTGCACGAACTCACAGCAAGCGCATGTTTGGCTCCTACATAAGCTGCAAATGCCGACTCAAATTCGCGCACGCGTGGCCCGGTTGTAAGCCAGCCACTGCGGAGAACTTCCATTACGCCGTCCATTTCCTCTTGTCCAATAGCTGCCTTGTGAAATGGGAGGAACGCCTTCGCTTTTACTGTGGCTGTCGCACTCATGCAGATTCCCTTTCGGCTTAGTAAATTTTGAATAAGGTTCGGTGATTCGCATGCTGCGCTAAATAGAAGATTGCTTAAGAGACCGAAACTGCCTCAGCCATTCAGCGATGACTTGCGACCATTGCAAGTGAGTTTCCACATATTCGCGCCCGTTCCGTCCATACGCTTGCGCGAGGTCTGGATTTTGCGCTAATTCCAGAACGGCTCGCGCCAGCACCTCAGAATTTTCCGGCGCCACGACGATGCCGGCATTCGCATCGCGCACAAGGCGTGCTGACTCGCCTTTTCCCGCAAAAATTAGCGGCTTGCCCGAAGCGAGTATGGGAAATAATTTGGACGGCCGAGCGCCATCGAACAGCGGCAGGTCGATCAGAGAAGCAAGTCCCACATCGGCGATGGAGAAATAGGCGGGCAATACATCCAGCTGCACGGCATCGTGAAACGTCACATTGCGAAGGTTCAGATTTTCACGAAGCCGGACGAGCTTTTCTTTTGCGGAGCCGTCCCCTACAAAAAGAAAGTGAATATCGCTGCTGCCCTCCAACAGTTTTGCCGCTTTCAATATGTGTTCAATCCCATGCGCCAGGCCAAGAGTACCCGCCCAAAGAAATATCTTTTTGCCAGTCAGTCCAAGTTTTTCTTTCAAACTCGTGTCGGGCGACCGAGGCTGAAAGCGCACGGTGTCAGCCCCATTGGGAAGAAAAAGTAGTTTTTCAGCGGGCACGGACTTCTTGGTCAGAAGATCACTCCTGACTCCATCCGTAACCGCGTTGACGTAAGTGGCTTTCCGGTAGCTCCAGCTTTCAATTGCACGCATGCATTTGACCAGAAAACCTTCCTTCAGAAATCCTCCCTCAACAATTACGTCGGGCCACATGTCCGACACGTTGAAGATGAATGGCACTCTCCATAAAATTCCCGCCAGGTAGGCGGGCACGCTCAGAAAAATTGGCGGGGATTCCACAAAAATGTAATCCGGGCGTTTTGTCTTGAACAATCCGAAGAACGTCATCAGCGTAAAAGACCCATAATTCGCCATGCGCTTGGTGCCACTCCCCGTGGCGGGGTAAAGCCAGACGCGGTGAATGGTCACTCCATTTTTCTCTTCACGCTTGTACAGACTGCCCCGATAGCCGGGCGGAAATTTGCCATGCGGATAATTGGGAAAACCCGTGAGGACTTCAACCTCGTGTCCCATTTTTCTAAGTTCCGTCGCGACCGATTGTAAACGCGTTGGTGCTCCGCCGATCTCAGGCGGGAAATATTGAGTAATAATCAGAAATTTGGCAAGCGGTTGCTCGAGGTTGCGATCAGCCTCCGCGGGGTACACAAATCCAACCGTGTCCGAACCAAAATTCGCGATCTGCGAAATTTCCCTATGCATCTGGTTTTCCTGATCTGAAAGAGAAATGGTAAGGCTAACTGACGGAATACGCTCGCGCCCAAAGCTCCAGAGAAATCGCTCGAAAAATAGCTGCCGATGGAAGCGCCGCGGGAAAGCGGTGGACGAAATTTTTGCATTCGCGGGCAAATCGAACTTCGTCCATGAATCTGTTCATTCGTAGTTTAGGAGTGTCACATAACTCGCTATGGCCATTACGCAGTCCGGCGCGGACCCAGGCCGAATCGGGGGCGTCAAATCCGAGCTTCGTTTTCCGAAGCCGAATTGTTTCCGGCAAGGTGCCTTTAAGCGCGGTTCGCAGCATCCATTTGCTCCAGCCGCCCTGAAGCTTTAATGAGGTTGGGCAATTCACCGCGAATTCGACGAGTTCATAATCAAGAAACGGCAACCGGGTTTCCACCGAATGCGCCATTGAATTTCTGTCTTCGTGATGAAGCAAGGCGGGAATACTCGTTCGTATCAAATCTGTTTTCTGGCGCGCGGCAACACCATTCATCGCGCCCAAATCCGCATTGGAGTCCTTGTAATCTTTATGAAACTCCACCGTGCCTACGCGACCCGTCAAGGAAAGCGGGCTTCGAATGAGGCCAGGTATATATCGGGCCACGGAATCAGCGGTCCAGTAAAAATTCGAACCGCCAAAAATCCACGAAGCCGCCTCGCGAAAAAATCGCTTGTCCGTTTCCCGGACAAGTTGCATCAGGTAAAAATAAAAATATTTCTGGTAACCACAAAGAGATTCGTCAGCGCCTTGTCCGCCGAGCATCACGGGAACTCCGCAACGCCTGGCCTCTTTCATCACGGACCATTGCGCAAATGCGCTGGTTCCCAGGATCGGCTCATCATGGTGGTAAATCATTGTTTCGATGGTTTTCCAGAACGGCCCCGCCTGGGGAAATACTTCGTGGCCGATCCCGCCCGTGGAACTCAGGACGGTTGAAACATAACTGCGTTCATCCAACGCTTGCTCATCGAAGCACGCCGAAAACGATTGCAACTCGATTTCTGGCGCAATTTGCTTGGCCTGGCACAACACGGAAGATGAATCCAGGCCACCGCTCAGGGAAACGCCAACAGGAACATCGCTTCGAAGGCGCAATTTCACCGAAGTTTCGAATTTATGGCGAAATTCCTCGATCGTGTCCGCGACAGGCCTTTCAGGCATTGGTTCGATTCGCAAATCCCAGAACCGTCCAATTCTCGGACACAGAGGGCTTGTTACATCGAGTTTCAACCAGCATCCGCCTGGCAATTGAAAAACGTTTTTAAAAAACGTTTCTGAAGAGTTGTCCACGAGGCCCCATTCCAGGAAATTCGAAACGGCACCAGAGTTCGCCTCTCGAGACATCGAAGAAGCTATAAGAATTTGCTTGATCTCGGATCCGAAATAGAAACTGCCATTGTGCGAGGCGTAGTAAAAAGGTTTAACACCAAAACGATCACGAGCACAGAATAAAATCTGCTTCGATTGATCCCAGAGAGCGAAGCCCCACATTCCGTTGAATCTTTTCAGACATTCTTCGCCCCATTCCTGATACGAATGGAGGATGACTTCGGTGTCGGTCCCTGTGCGGAACCGATGGCCGCGTTGCTGTAATTCCTGGCGTATTTCTTTGTAGTTATAAATTTCGCCATTGAACACGATGCAGTAGTGGCCGTCGTCGCTTATCATCGGCATATTTCCAGCCGAACTTGTATCTAAAATGGCGAGGCGACGGCTCCCAAATCCAACCACTGGCCGCTGCATGCCGGGGAATTTATTTTCATTGTGGATGATTTCAGGCGTTTCCGTGCAGTTCTGGCTGGCATAAGCAAACCCAAATCCATTTGGTCCACGATACGCGACTGCGTGCGTCATCTCCATAAGACCGCTCGGATCTACTCCGCCCAATGAGACTATGCCCGCTATGCCACACATAGGGGATTCACAATTTCGGAATAAAGCTTCACGAGTCTCTCCGCCTGGACGTCCCAGTTGTAGTGTTTCAACACGGCTTCGCGGCCGCGGCGCCCCATTTCTTCTGCTTCGGTGGGGTGCGAAAGAATGTATTCAATGGCTTGTGCAATGGCGCGCGGATCCTTTGGATCAACAAAAATCCCTGAGCCGGAATCTCCGATAATCCGACGCCACAAAGGAAAGTCGGAGGCAATCACGGGAAGCCCCGCCCCCATATATTCGAATATCTTCTGAGGCATGGCTTCCATGTGATTAGGTATCGGGTGGAACAAGACAAGTCCCGCGCGAACGTTGTGCAATATATCGAACGTGCTCAATTGATTGATAAATCCGTGATGGTATACCCGTTCCCATCCCGGTTTCCTTGAAAGTTCCGCCACGGTAGGCTCACCATCGGGATGAGGCCCGGCAAGTTCGAGAGTTGCCCGGAACGACGAAGGAATAAGACTCATGGCTTCCACCATTTCGTAAATGCTTCGGACGCCCATGATTCCGCCGACGTACGCCACGGATTGTCTTCGGGAATCCCAGCTCTGTACGCTTCGACTCGTGACCAGATCTTTCGTCGAAGGAAAATTGTGAACAACAACTGTTCTTTTATTTACGCTGCGAAACCGGTCCGCGATGGAAGGAGTGACCGTTACGACTGCTGAAAAATGCCGGCAGGAAACATTTTCCAATTGTTTCATCATCCATGCGATGGGAATGCGAGTCCACAACGGCAAGTAGGATTTGGAAAGAATGTCTTTCGGATAATCTTCGTGCAGATCGTAGATCACGTGTTTACCGTTCGCCCGCAGCAGGAGTCCAATGGGAATTAATTCAGGATCATGGAAATGGTAGACGTCGCCAGATTGCTTCATCGCTTCCCTGTACACGCGCCACACTGTGCGGGTCATCCGCGTCAGCCGCGCTTGATCGCGCTTGACGGACTTGATCGATACGTGGTCGATGACCGTGTCGCTCGAGTGCGATCCAATGCTTGTGACCTGGAATCCCGCGCGGGCTAGTGACCGGCATTCTTTCTGGAAAATTCGAATGTCCACGGCAGTGTGGACTGAAGTCATGTGAACAACTTTTACCTGGGACAATTTTTTCCAATCTTGCTTTTCAACAGTCGAGGGCAATGTTTCCGGAGCGCTAGAAATCATTTAATGGCTCACTGATTGGAATTTGTCTTCCGAAGCATTCACAATTTCATTGACGATTTTTTGAGCCGATTTTCCGTCTCCATAGGGAGTGGCATGCGACCAATCTTCATTCTGAACTCCGAACACTGCCTCACGAATGGATTGAGCCGATACGCCTCCCAATCGGTTCGCTCCCAGTTCCACGGTTTCCGGCCATTCCGTCTGCTCGCGTAAAGTTACGCAAGGGATTCCAAGATAAAACGCTTCTTTCTGAACGCCTCCAGAGTCAGTGAGAATCTTTTTTGCATTTCCCCCAAGCGCAAGCATTTCGAGATAGCCGAGTGGCGGGACACATCGAACCGCGCCATTCGGAGAAATTTTTGCGGCTTGCAATACATGTTTCGTTCGGGGATGAACCGGGAAAAGTACCGGCAGATCAAGCGAACTGGCTGCTTGAAGAATCGTTCGCAATCTCTCTGGGTTATCGGTGTTTTCCGCGCGATGAATCGTCAGGAGATAATAATTACCTTTTTCAAAGCCGAGTCCTTCGAGGGCCTCTGTCGCAAATTTTTGCGCGAGGGGAAGATTTTGAAGAAGGGTGTCATACATGACATCACCCACCGCCACTGCTCGTCTCTTGTGCGGATCTGCCCCGGAACCAATTCCCTCTTTCTGAAGATTTTCCACCGTGCTTTTGGAGGGCGTAAGAAGCAAGCGGCTAAGATGGTCCGCGACGATTCGGTTTTGTTCCTCCGGCATGCCAGAATCCAGGCTTCTGCATCCCGCTTCCACATGCGCCAAAGGAAACTTCATGCGAGCGGCAAGCAGCGCGCCCACCAATGTAGAATTCGTATCCCCGTATACAACCACCCAATCGGGTTTTTCGACGCTGAGTGCCCGCTCCATCCGCGCCATCATCCGCGCCATTTGAACTCCGGCCGAACCTGAGCCAGCCGAGAGCATGTAATTTGGTTCAGGAAGCCCAAGCTGCGAAAACAGAAGACCGGACACTTCATGGTCGTAGTGCTGACCGGTGTGGAGAATGACATGGTTGATTTGCTGGCTGCCGGCCTGCCGATTGTGTTCGTCAATTGCGCGACACACAGGCCCCAACTTCACAAACTGCGGGCGAGCACCCACAATACTCATCCACTTGAGTACTTTTTTATTTCCGTTAGACCCAATCGCGTCCGTCATCTGATTTCGTCCAGTCATATGTTTCACTGCCTTGTAATTCGCCTAGAAGCTTGCGATAAGTTTCGATATACGCTGGCCGCATCATTGTTGTGTTATGCCAGACAGTCGTAAAAACTCCGCCGGCATTCCTGCAACGTTCGACGCAGTCCAGTAATTGTGACAACGCTTGATCGGGGCCCAATTTCAGATAGCCAAAAAGGGCCGAATCCATTGCGGTGAGGGGCACTTCAATAAGATTTGCCTCGCGTGATTCCGACAACAGCCATGGACGAAAAGGAAGGCATGTGCCGGCCCGAAAACCTATTTGATCCGCATAACCCACGGACGCGTCATAGGCAAGGTTCATGGAATCCCACAGAACCCAAGTTTGTGGATTCCAGCGCAGGAAATCCTGGCGCCCTCCCAGTTTGCTTTGCCCAAGCAAATCTCTTAGCGTCGAAACTTCACTCTGAAATCGCGTCAGCGAATCATATGAGTCGTAGCTGAGGTGAATGCCCAACTCGAGTTCCGAGGACCGAAATGACGACATTAGCTTGCGAATGTTTTTGTTTCGCGGATCATAGCCAGTGTCATGCGGGCCCGCGGTGCCTGCTTTCCAATAAGTCGCCGGGCGAAAACCGTGGCCCTTTCCAATCTTCACCAATTGCCGCAACGATCGCTGGTAAGTGGTTTCTATTCCGGTGAACGGTGCCGCCAAATCCCGCACACTGGCCATTGGCCGACCGCGGCGAATTGTGTGTGCGATCGCCGTCCTAAATGAGAACGGGGTGCCTATTTCATCCACATCATGGCCGATGTGCACTTTCAAACTGCGTTCTTGTGCCTGCCAGCCGGGAAGAAACGTTTCTAGCGCTTCCCGAAACGCTAATCCGTACTCATCCACAATCGGCCGGTGAAAAAATTTATCCCGCCAAGCGACACTCGAATAAACGCTGAAACGGCCATGTTCGTCGCGAGGCCCTGGGATCGTTTCTTCGAAGCGGCCCAACGTCAGCACAATTGAAGTCAGTAAATCGACAGAACAATCGATCTGGTCTTCGTTCGCTTGCAAGAAGAGTGGCCCGATCTCTTCTTGCTCCGAGGAGGAAAATGGAATTTTGAAGCTTGGTACCAAAGCTGCCTTGTCATCAGCAATATTCAACCAGGTAGCTGTCGAGGTGCGAAATTTTCGTGCTTCAATTTCCGCCTTGAAATTTCCTCGCGGTCGCGGGAAGCGGATAAGTTTTCGAGTGCCAGATTTTACAAAAACTTTTAGAAATTCCGCGTCATCGAATTCGATGCGCCAGGATTTGAAAAACTCGCTGGAAACGCCCGCCCGCCGCGCGAGTTCCTTAAGGCCGTAGGCGATTGCGGTATTTGGCAACGCCGCAACTTCATCTCTCACGCAAATCGCTGTAGCTGCCTGTCTCATCGAAGATCGTTGCCTGATAAGCGCGGAAGGGCCGTTACTGAACCTGAATTT
>Ga0210386_10000593_pt1 | contig 33430 bp, 32 predicted proteins | sample IncBWH32OmetaG_FD_160091 | JGI IMG/M metagenome (GOLD analysis project Ga0210386, IMG submission 160091) | Forest soil microbial communities from Barre Woods Harvard Forest LTER site, Petersham, Massachusetts, United States - Inc-BW-H-32-O ...
GCCGCGGCAAGTGGCCTACCAGCAGTTGGACATCTGGCTCGATGACTATCTCGGCGCCAACTCCAACGCCACAACCCGGAACGGCTGAGGGGCCAGCGGATGGAAACCTACGATCTCGCGATCATCGGAACCGGTTCGGGCAACAGCATTCTCGACGAACGCTATGCGCGCAAGCGAGTCGCGATCTGTGAACAGGGGACATTTGGCGGAACCTGCCTGAACGTCGGGTGCATCCCCACAAAGATGTTCGTCTACGCCGCCGAAGTCGCCGAAACGATCCGCACCGCCGCCCGCTACGGAATCGACGCGCACATCGACCGGGTGCGTTGGGAGGACATCGTCTCGCGCGTCTTCGGGCGCATCGACCCGATCGCGATGAGCGGCGAAGACTACCGGCGGGCCTCCCCCAACGTTGACGTGTATGACCGGCACACCCGTTTTGGAGCGGTCCAGCCCGACGGCCGTTATCTGCTACGCACCGACGGCGGCGACGAGTTCACCGCCGAGCAGGTGGTGATTGCCGCCGGAGCACGAGCGGTGATCCCGCCGGCCATCCTGGAGTGCGGGGTCCACTACTACACCAGCGACACCATCATGCGGATACCGGAGTTGCCCGAGCACCTGGTCATCGTCGGAGGCGGTTTCGTCGCAACCGAATTCGCGCACATCTTCTCCGCGCTCGGTGTCCGGGTCACCTTGGTGATTCGCGGCGGCGCGTTGCTGCGGCACCTGGATGACACGCTGTGCGAACGGTTCACCCACATCGCGTCGACCAAATGGGAGTTGCGCACCCGCCGCAATGTCGTCGGCTCCCATCAGGACCGTTCCTGCATCGTGCTGGAACTCGATGACGGTTCGACACTGAGCACCGACGCCGTGCTGGTGGCCACCGGCCGGGTGCCGAATGGCGATCTGCTGGACGCCGAACAGGCCGGCGTCGACGTCGACGACGGCCGCGTCGTCGTAGACGAATACCAACGGACTTCGGCGCGCGGCGTTTTCGCGCTTGGCGATGTGTCGTCGCCGTACGAGCTCAAGCATGTGGCCAACCACGAAGCGCGCGTCGTGCAACAGAATCTGCTCTGCGACTGGGACGACACCGACGCGATGGTGGCCACCGACCACCGCTACGTCCCCGCCGCGGTGTTCACCGATCCGCAGATCGCCACCGTCGGGTTGACCGAGAATCAAGCCGTCGCAAAGGGTTTCGACGTGTCATGCACTATCCAGGACTACGGTGGCGTCGCGTATGGCTGGGCGATGGAGGACACCACCGGCATCGTCAAGCTCGTCGGCGACCGCGGGACCGGGCGACTCCTCGGTGCACACATCATGGGACACCAGGCCTCGTCGATCATCCAGCCGCTGATTCAGGCAATGAGCTTCGGGCTCCCTACCCCACAGATGGCTCGCGGTCAGTATTGGATTCACCCGGCGCTGCCGGAGGTCGTCGAGAACGCCTTACTTGATCTGTCCTGAAGAGCCGTCCTGCTGGCATTGCGGGCACAGGCCGTGCAGGGTGAGGCCGGCGCGTTCGGAAAGCGTGAACGAACTGCCCGCCATCGCATGTTCCAGTGCCGAGGCCAGTCGTCCGGCCGGCACTTCGATGATCGAGCCGCATCGGGTGCACACCGCGTGATGGTGCGGGTCGGCGGCCAGGCCGTAGGTGGTGACCCCGCCCTCGAGCGTCAGCGCATGCAGCACACCCTGATCGACGAGCGTGGTCACCGTGCGATAGATCGTCGCCAAGTCCGGCGGCTGGTCTTCGGTGGGCAGGCCCTCGCGCAGCCGCTGATCGATTTCGGCCACCGACAGATGACCGTGGATCGGCTCGAGCACTGCCAGGACCGCGATCCGAGACGCCATCCGACGCAGTCCATGGGCCCGCAGCAGTTCGCCGATCCGTTCGGTGATAGCCGGATCCAACGCCGAGGGCTTGGCCACCCACCCAGTATGCGCCTGCCAGACTGACCTGATGACCGGTTCGATCTGCGACGTGCTGCCGGCCGCGGCCGCGCTGCTGTCGGTACCCGGTGCCGTGGACGCGCTCGGAGTATCGGAGTGGGTAAGCGATGTGAACCGCGTCGCGGTCGTGCTCGTCGACGGGATGGGCTGGCATCTGCTTCCGATGTTGGCCGCCGATGCGCCGCTGCTGGCGTCGGTGCTGGCCGGCGAGACCGGGCGGCTGGACGAACTCGCCTGCACCTTCCCCTCCACCACACCGACCAGCCTGGCGTCGTTGACCACTGGGGTAGCGCCCGGCCAGCACGGCATCCTCGGCTTCACCGTCAAGCTTCCCGATACCGACCGGGTGCTCAACCACATCGTTTGGCGTGACGATCCCCCGGCGGCCCAATGGCAGCCCGTCCCAACGTGGTTCGAGCGGGCGCAGCAGGCCGGCGTCGACGCGCGGGCCGTACTGCCCGCGACGTTCCTCGGCAGCGGCCTCACCGAGGCGACCTACCGTGGCGCGGAGCTGTGCGCCGCCAACCCCGACGACGACTACGCGCAATTAGTGGCCGACCAATTGCACGCGGCGCCCGGATTGCTCTACGCCTACACCGCCGAACTCGACACCGCGGCACACGTGTTCGGCATCGACTCACCGGAGTGGCACGCCGCCGCTGTCCGTGTCGACGCGCTGCTGACCCGACTGGTCGAGGCGCTACCGTCGGACGCCGCGCTGCTGATCACCGCCGACCACGGCGGTCTGAACGTGCCGGCAGATGAGCGGATCGACCTCGACGCCGATCCGCGGTTGAGTGCGGGCGTGCGCGCGGTCGCCGGCGATCCACGAGTCCGCTACCTGCACACCGAGCCGGGCGCGGCATCCGACGTGATCGCCGCGTGGGGCGAGCTGCTGAGCGGACGAGCCGACGTGCGCAGCCGCGACGACGCCGTCGCAGCCGGACTGTTCGGACCCGTGCGTCCCGATCACCTGCCCCGGGTCGGCGATGTCGTCGTCACCTGCAGCGGCGACGCGGCGGTGCTGGCCAGCGGTCACGAGCCTCCGGCAGTGGCGGATTTCGTCGGCTTTCATGGCGCGGCCACCCCTGCCGAGATCGCGATCCCGCTGATCACCTTCCGGGGTTGACCTCGGCTAGTTGCAAAAAACTTGCAGAATTCCTGCGAATCGTCCGCATGAGATGCACCGAGGGTCTACCGTCGTCGACGGTTGGGATTTTTTTCAGATGGGACGCGACATGGCCGCTGACCCGCTCAGCAGGCAATGGTCGTCGTGGTCGCGGCTGCGGGCCGCCTTGACGCCCGACGAATGGCTGCGTCTGGGATCGATGTTCGGCGTGATCATCGCGCTGCACGTGATCGGTTGGGGGACACTGGTATTCATTGTCGAACCGGCGCACTTCAGTGTCGGAGACAAGGCGTTCGGCATCGGCATCGGGCTGACGGCCTACACCCTGGGACTGCGCCACGCCTTCGACGCCGACCACATCGCGGCGATCGACAACACCACCCGCAAGCTGATGAACGACGGGCAGCGGCCTCTTGGCGTCGGCTTCTTTTTCTCGCTCGGCCACTCGTCGGTGGTGTTTGGGCTGGCGCTGTTGATCGCGGCCGGGCTCAAAGCGATCATCGGGCCGGTCGAACAAGATTCCTCGAGCCTGCATCACTACGCAAGCTTGATCGGCACCAGCGTCTCGGGCGTATTCCTGTGTCTGATCGCCGTCATCAACGTGGTGATTCTGGCGGGCATCCTGCGCGTGTTCAACCAGATGCGTCGCGGCGTCTACGACGAAGACGAGCTCGAAGAACAGCTGAACAACCGCGGACTGCTCAACCGCTTGCTCGGCCGCTTCACCAAATCGGTCACCGCGTCCTGGCACATGTATCCGGTGGGTCTGTTGTTCGGGCTGGGTTTCGACACCGCGACCGAGGTGGCACTACTGGTGCTCGCCGGCACCAGCGCCGCGGCCGGCCTCCCCTGGTATGCCATCTTGTGTCTGCCGGTGCTCTTCACCGCCGGGATGTGCCTGCTGGATACCATCGACGGCTCGTTCATGAATTTCGCTTACGGCTGGGCGTTTTCCAACCCGGTGCGCAAGGTCTACTACAACATCACCATTACCGGGCTCTCGGTAGTGGTCGCGCTGCTGATCGGCAGTGTGGAATTGCTCGGCTTGCTCGCTGATCAGCTCGGTTGGAGCGGCGGATTCTGGAGCTGGCTGGGGGGTATCGACCTCAACGCGATCGGTTTCCTGATCGTCGGCCTGTTCGTGGTGACATGGGTTGGCGCCATGCTGATCTGGCGCTATGCCCGCATCGAGGAGAAGTGGACAGTGCAGGCCGAACGCGTCGGGTGAAACGCGTCAACGAGTGGGCTTGGCTTCACGCCAGGCCCCGTTCGCCGCCGCGCCAAAACCGCGTCTGACTCGAAATCGCCACAGCTCTGGCCTATCAGGGACTCGAGCTCGGTGGCGTGCTGCCCAAATGCGGCGGGGATAGGTTAAGCGGCGCTGGAACTTTCGACTACGATATCGCACCCGACGCAGCCGGGCCACAGATCGAAACCGAAGACCGTAACTTTCCATCCGGTCCCTCGCGGGTTGCCTGCTGTCTGAAATTAGCCTGCGCCATGCTATTTCGACGCACGCACCGACCCAAACAACACCGGCCGGGGCCGGTCATTTTCGAAGGAGTATCCCAATGTCGTTCGTGTCCATCGTACCGGAAATGCTGTCCAAAGCAGCGGGCAATCTGCAATCAGTCGGGGCCGCCCTGGCTGCCGAGAACGCGGCGGCAGTGGCGCCGACCACCGGCCTGATCCCGGCCGCCGCCGACCAGGTATCGGCCTTGACCGCAATGCAATTCGCTGCGCACGCAGAGATGTACCAGGCGGTCAGCGCGCAGGCTGCGGCGCTGCACCAGATGTTCGTGACGGTGTTGTCGACCAGCGCCGACTCGTATACAGCCACCGAAGCCGCCAACGCGATCGCAGCGAGCTGAGGAGCGTCAGGCCATGGATTTCGCAGCGCTACCACCAGAAGTCAACTCCGGGCTCATGTATACCGGCCCGGGTTCCGGCCCGATCATCGCCGCCGCAGCGTCCTGGGACCGATTGGCCACCGAGGTATCTTCGGCAGCAACCGATTACGGGTCGGTGGTCTCCAGCCTGACCAGTGGTCCATGGCAGGGTCCCGCGTCGGCGTCGATGGCCGCCGCCGCCGCACCGTACGTGTCGTGGATGAGCGCCACCGCGGCGCAAGCCGAACAAGCCGCGGGCCAAGCCAAAGCGGCAGCCGGCGCCTACGAAACCGCATTCGGGTTGACGGTGCCCCCGTCGGTCATCGCGGCCAACCGAACGTTGTTGGCATCGCTGATCTCGACGAACATCCTCGGCCAGAACACCCCGGCGATCGCAGCCACCGAAACCCACTACGCGGAGATGTGGGCCCAGGACGCCGCGGCGATGTACGGCTACGCCGGATCCTCCGCGGCCGCATCGACATTGACGCCGTTCGCCGAGCCACCGGTAACCACCACTGCGACGGGAGCGGCAGCGCAGGCCGGCGCCGTCGCGCAGGCCACCGGCACCGGAACACAAACGACGGTCTCGCAACTGGCGACCGCCGTCCCCGCCGCGCTACAAGCGCTCGCTGCCCCCGCGACGTCGACGTCGGCGTCGACCTCGTCGGGGTTGGAGTCGGGGCTCATGAACGTCCTCAACTTCCTGACCGGGAACGGGTCCGGAACGGGGCTGTCGGCAATCTTCAACGACGTGTTCGGCTCGAGTGGCTTGGGCCTGAACAACAACCTCTGGAACACCATCTTCTCGTCGGGTTTCTACATGCCCGGCAACTGGTTGGGCACCATGACGGATCTGGTCGGCCTCCAGAGTCTCAGTGGCGCCGGTGAAGCGGCAAATGCGGCGGGCAATGCGGCCGGTGCCGCGGCGGGCGCGGCCGACGGGCTCGGCGGCGCACTGGCGGGCCCGGCCGCGGGAGTCGGTGAGCTGGGCGGTGGTGTTGGCGGCGCCGTGTCAGCGGCCCTGGGCCGCGGTACGCCGTTGGGAGCGCTGGCCGTTCCGCCCAGTTGGAATGCGATCGCCCCGGTGACAAGCCCTCTTGCCCCGACGTTGGGGGGTGCTCCACTCAGCGCGCCCCCGGCGGTCGCGGCCGGCATGCCCGGAATGCCGTTCGCGAATGCGGCCGGAAACCACGTCAACGGCGTAACTCCCAAGTACGGGTTCCGCCCGATGGTGGTGGCACACCCACCCGCGGCCGGGTAACCCCTACAGCGGAGTGGTGTAGGCGGCGCTGATGCCGCCGTCGACCAAGAACGTCGCCGCGGTGATGAACGACGCGTCGTCACTGGCCAAAAATGCTACGGCAGCCGCGATTTCGTCGGCCTCGGCGAAGCGGCCCATCGGCACGTGTACCAGTCGCCGCGCGGCCCGGTCGGGATCCTTCGCGAAAAGCTCCTGCAGCAGTGGGGTATTCACCGGCCCGGGGCACAGCGCGTTGACCCGGATGCCCTGCCGCGCGAACTGCACGCCGAGCTCGCGGGACATGGCCAACACCCCGCCCTTGGAGGCGGTGTAGGAGATCTGCGAGGTGGCCGATCCCATCACCGCGACGAACGACGCCACGTTGACGATCGACCCCTTGCCTGCCGGCGCCATGTGCCGCAACGCCGCCCGGCAGCACAGGTATACCGATTTCAGGTTGACGTCTTGTACCCGCTGCCATACCGGCAGCTCGGTGTTCTCGATCAGCTCGTCGTCCGGTGGCGAGATGCCCGCGTTGTTGACCGCGATGTCGACCGATCCATAAGTGTCCGCCGCGGTGTCGAACAACCTGTTGACGCTGAGCTCATCCGAAACGTCCACCTCGAGATACAGGCCGCCCAGTTCGTCGGCGGCCGCCGCACCGGTCTTCCCGTCGATGTCGCCGATGACCAGGGTGGCTCCCTCGGCGTGCAGCCGCCGGGCCGAAGCCAGGCCGATACCGCCGCCTCCGCCGGTGACAACGGCGACCCTGCCGGCCAGCCGCCGACTCAGGTCCGTACTCATTTGCTCATCAGCTCACCCGTCCGCTCGCGTATGACCGCGCCGCCTCGACGATCGCCGAGAACAATCGCAGGTCGTCCAAACTCTCCTCGGGATGCCACTGCACCGCGAGCACGAAGCCGTTCCCGGGCAGCTCCAGCGCCTCGACAACGCCGTCGGCGTCCCACGCGCTGACCATCAGGCCCTCGCCGAGCTCGGCGACGGCCTGATGGTGATAGCACTTCGCGTCGACGGTTTCACCAACCAGCTCGGCCAGCCGGGTGCCCGGCACCGTGCGCACCGGCAGCGTGGTGAACACCGCGTTGCCGGCCCGATGCCCGCTGTGTCCGACGACGGCAGGCAAATGCTGATGCAGCGTTCCACCAAGCGCGACGTTGAGCACCTGCGCTCCGCGACAGATGCCCAGCACCGGCAGCTCGCGCTTGAGGGCCGCGTTCAGCAGCGTGAACTCCCAGGCGTCGCGCTCACGGCCGGGCTGGTCGGTGGCCGGATGCGGCTCCTGCCCGTAGGCGGCGGGGTCGACGTCCTTGCCGCCGGTGATCAACAGCGCGTCGAGGCCGTCGAGCACCCGCTCGGCGATGTCGGGATCCACCGGTTGCGGCGGTAGCAGCACTGCCATTCCGCCGGCCGCCGTGACGCCTTGGAAGTAGACGGCGGGAAGAAAGCTGGCCTGAACATCCCATACGCCGGTCTGCGCTCGACTCAGGTAGGTGGTCAGGCCGACGACGGGTCTGAGCCTTGATTGCCCGGCTTCTCCTCGGGCCGTTCTGGCCCGCATCGTCGCCGGATCAGAACCGCTCAAAACCGCGCACCCTCTCCCAATCCGTCACTGCCGCATTGAATGCGTCCACCTCGACGCGGGCGTAGTTGACATAGTGATTCACCACCGCGTCTCCGAATGCCTCTCGGGCGACCGCTGACGCGTCGAACAGCGTCATCGCTTCGGCCAGCGTAGCGGGCAGACGCTCGATGTCGCCCGTCGTCTCGTACGCATTGCCGGAGCACGGCTCCGGTAACTCCAGGCCCTTCTCGATGCCGTGCAGTCCGCCGGCGATCAGCGCCGCGACGGCCAGGTACTGGTTCACGTCGCCGCCGGGCACCCGGCATTCCACCCGCAAGTTGTCGCCGTGACCGACGACGCGCAGTGCGCAGGTCCGGTTGTCCACGCCCCACGCCACCACCGTGGGCGCGAAGCTGCGATCGGCGAACCGCTTGTAGGAGTTGATGTTCGGCGCGTACTGCAACGTCAGCTCCCGCAACGTGGCCAACTGGCCGGCGACAAAGTTGCGAAACGTCGGCGACATGCCGAATGGTTGACCGTCCTCGGCGGCGACCGGAGAACCATCGGCCGACCGCAGCGACATGTGAATGTGGCAGCTGTTGCCTTCGTGCTCATCGTATTTCGCCATGAACGTCAGCGATTTGCCGTGCTGGTCGGCGATTTCCTTCGCGCCGTTCTTGTAGACGCCGTGGTTGTCACAGCTGACCAGCGCCTCGTCGTAGCGGAACCCGAGCTCCTGCTGTCCCTTGTTGCACTCCCCCTTGACGGCCTCCCAGCGCAGGCCCGCGCCTTGCATGTGCCGGCGGATGTCGCGCAGCAGCGGCTCGAGACGGCTCGAGGCCATCACCGCGTAGTCCAGGTTGTAGTCGCTGGCCGGGGTCAGCTCGCGATATCCGCTTGCCCAGGCCTGGCGGTAGGTGTCGTCGAAGACCATGAATTCCAGTTCAGTGGCGACGTAGGCCCGCAGACCGCGCTGGCTCAAGCGGTCCAACTGGCGGCGCAAAACATGGCGCGGCGAGGGTTCGATGGGGCTGCCGTCGTGCCACACCAAGTCGGCGAGCACCAGCGCCGTGCCTGCCAGCCACGGCGCCCGCCGCAGCGTCGACAGGTCCGGCCGCATGACCATGTCGCCGTAACCGCTGTCCCATCCCGACATCTTGTATCCGTCGACGGTGTTCATCTCGACGTCGACCGCGAACAGGTAGTTGCAGGCTTCGGCGCCGGACTCGGCCACCTCGTCGATGAAGAATTGCGCCGACACCCGCTTGCCCATCAGCCGGCCCAACAGGTCGCTGAACGCGACGATGACCGTGTCGACATCACCGGCGGCGATCAGCTGCTCGAGTTTGTCGCGCGACAACGGCGCCTCGCCACTCACGCGATCGGTATCGGTCACCAGGTGCTGGTGCGCAGGACGATCTCGGCGGCCAGTTGGGCGGTCGACTCGTGAGCGTTGCGCCGTGCCAGCAGTTCCACCACCCGGTAATCGCCGTACACGAACCGCTGGCTGGCGCGCGCAACCGCCTGCGCAGCCGGGGTACTGACCAGCGCGGTTGTGTTGATCTCCACCGGCGGACAGTGGTCGTCGCGGATCACCCCGGCTTGATCGGCGACCCGCGGATGCCCGCGGTCGATGGCCACCAGACCGGTGAAGCGGTCCAGCCTGGTCGCCGCCAGTTCCCAGGCCAGCTCACCGCCGACCCGATCGCCGACCAGCACGCCCCAATTGATGTCGAGCACGTCGAGAATGCCCACCACCGACTTGGGCGTCAGGCGTGGGTCCGGGCCGATAACGATCGTCCGCAGCGACGCGGTATGCAGGCGGTCACACACCGCGTCGTAGGCGGCCGGCGCCCGCTGAGCGGCACCAAGCAACACCACGACGGAGCCCTTGTCCGGACCGGTGTCGCTGACCTGGATGGGAAACCCGTCGACGGTTGTCATCATCGTCGAAGGCACCACAGCAAATTACAGCCAATTGGCCCGCGCGCGGGCCGTTTTCGCGCAGTTCGTTAACACAGTTCAAGTTGGAAACGTTCTCGCAACATGGAACTGACGCGTCGTCTTGGGACGACGAGAGCAACAATAAGGAACGGTCCTCGCGAAAACCCTTGGTTGATCGCGCTTTTGAATCGACGGTCGTTGTCAGCGCAGGGCGGCGACAATGGTCGGACGCGGCGGCGGGTCGTTGTCCAGCAGCGCGGTGACGGCATCGACGTCGAGGTGGGCGTCCAACAGGTCGGCCATAGTGTCCAGTTGGCCATCGCGCCGCGCCGATACATCAATGTCATTAGCTATGACAAAACCGTCCCGGCCGGCCGCCGCGGCGGCGTCGGTCAACCAAAGACGGCGAAAGTCGTCGTTGTCGAACAGGCCGTGCCAGTGCGTCCCGAACACCTGGCCGCGCCGATACCCCTGGGGGTATCCCTCCACCTCGAACCACGCGGCCTCTGCGCAGCGGGCCACCCGGCCGTGGTGGATCTCGTAGCCACTCAGCGATCCCTGCCAGCGGCGCAGCACCTTGTCGGCGGTGAACGTGATGTCGGCGTCCAGCATGCCCATGGCCTCGACCCGACCCGATCGGCTTTCGACGGGGTCGTCGATGCGGCGGCAGAGCATCTGGAAGCCGCCGCAGATACCCAACACCGGCCGGCCCGAGGCGGCATGTGCGGCGATGGCCCGGTCCAGCCCCCGGTCACGCAGCCAGCCCAGGTCGGCGACGGTGGACTTGGTGCCCGGCAGCACGACGACGTCGGCATCGACCAGGTCGGCGGGTTGGCTGACCCAACGCACCAGCACGCCGGGTTCGCAGGCCAAGGCTTCGATATCGGTGGAGTTGGAGATCCGCGGCAGCCGCGGCACCGACACCCGCAGCCATTCGGAGCCGTGCGGCGGCTGCGGTCTGCCGATGACGCGGTGCGCCAGCACCGAGACGGAATCCTCGGCGTCAAGCCAGAGGTCGTCGCAGTACGGCAGCACCCCGTAGGTCGGACGACCGGTGAGCTCGGCGAGCTGCTGCAACCCGGGCTCCAGCAGCGCGGGGTCGCCGCGGAATTTATTCACGATGAACCCGGCAACCAGCGCCTGGTCGCCGGGTTCGAGCACCGCCACCGTCCCGAACAGATGCGCCAGCAGCCCGCCGCGGTCGATGTCGCCGACCAAAATCACCGGCAGGTTCGCGGGACGGGCCAGGCCCATATTGACCAAGTCCGTTGCCCGCAAGTTGATTTCGGCCGGTGATCCGGCGCCTTCGCAGATCACGGCGTCGAATTCGGCTCTCAGTTGCGATAATTCATCGAGCACGACGTCGGATAGCCGGTTGCGATGCGACCAGTACTCGGCCGCGCTGACCGAGTCGGTGGCCCGTCCCCGGATCACCAGCTGTGAGGTCATATCACTGCCGGGTTTGAGCAGAATCGGGTTGAACCGCACGCTGGGGGCCAGGCCAGCCGCGCGGGCCTGCATCGCCTGTGCCCGGCCGATCTCTCCGCCCTCGACGGTGACCGCGGAATTGTTCGACATGTTCTGCGCCTTGAACGGCGCGACCCGGATGCCCTTGCGCGCCAGTAACCGGCAGAGTCCGGCGACTACCACCGACTTCCCGGCGTCGGAGCTGGTGCCGGCGACCAGCAACGCACCGCTCACGGTCGTGTGGCGAAGACCGTCACGGCAGGGTGAGGATGTCCACGCCGGACTCGGTGACCAGCAACGTGTGCTCGAATTGCGCGGTCCACTTGCGGTCTTTGGTGACCACCGTCCAGCCGTCGTCCCATATCTCGTAGTCCAGCGCCCCGAGGTTGATCATCGGCTCGATGGTAAACGTCATTCCCGGCTCGAGAATCGTCGTCACCGAAGGCTGGTCGTAGTGCAGCACTACCAGGCCGTTGTGGAAGGTGGTACCGATACCGTGACCGGTGAAGTCCCGAACGACGTTGTAGCCGAATCGGTTTGCGTAGGATTCGATGACGCGGCCGACCGCCGACAGCGCACGGCCCGGTTTGACGGCTTTGATCGCCCGCATCGTCGCCTCGTGGGTGCGCTCGACAAGCAGCCGGTGCTCCTCGGAGACGTCGCCGGCCAGGAACGTGGCGTTGGTGTCACCGTGCACACCGTCGATGTAGGCGGTCACGTCGACGTTGACGATGTCACCGTCTTCGATCACCGTCGAGTCGGGGATGCCGTGGCAGATGATCTCGTTCAGCGATGTGCAGCAGGACTTCGGGAAACCCTTATAACCCAGCGTCGATGGATAGGCGCCGTGGTCGACCATGTAGTCGTGCGCGATGCGGTCCAACGCGTCGGTCGTCACGCCCGGCGCGACCGCCTTGCCCGCCTCGGCGAGCGCGCGGGCCGCAATCCGCCCCGCCACCCGCATCTTCTCGATTACTTCGGGCGTTTGCACCCACGGCTCGGTGCCCTCCCGCGCGGTCGGCTTGCCGACATACTCCGGGCGCGGGATCGACTTGGGCACCGGCAGTGTCGGCGAGACTGCGCCGGCAATCAGCTCAGAACGAACGGGACGAACAGGCATCCCGCCAGGATATCCGGCGTCAGCCACGGCCGCGCCGGCGCAGCAACGACCGGCGTGGTCCTTTGATCTTTACCGAGCCGCACACCACCCGACCGGTCAACACCACATGCGGTGTGCCTTCGGCCGACGCGGTCTTCCGGCGGTCGCTGGCGCTGCCCCCGTAGACCTGGACGTCGTCGATCGATGCGCTGGCGCCGTCGGGCAACCGAATTTCCACCGACCCGAACCTCATGTCGAGCTCGATCACCACCACCGGCCCGGCGAATCGCGCCTTGACCAGGTCCAGCTCCACCGACCCCATCCGGCGCACCAGCGCCAGGCGGCTCGGTACGGTCCACTCGCCGTGCCGCTTGAGCGACCCGACCCACCCGCGCAACTCCACTCGGTCGGCCGCAGACGTGACGATCGCTCCCGGCCCGGGCAGGTCACCGACGAGGCGGTCCAGTTCGTTGCGGGTGCGGGCGTAGGACACGTGCGAGGAACGTTCCTCGAACTCGCCGATGTCGATCAGCCCGAGCGCGACCGCATTGTGTAGTCGGCGCAGCGTGCCGTTGCGGTCCGCATCGGATACCCGCAGCTCGGTCAGTTCGTCAGGGCGCGTCATGGCGCTTCCAATCTACCGCCACCGGATGCGCGGGCTCCGGTTCGACGACCTGAACGCATGGGGTAGCTACGGGAGCCTTTTCATACTTTATGTACGAAAACGCTAATGAATTTGAACTGGGATGCATTAACGCGTGAAATGGAGAAAGTCCCTTTTAGCGAAACACTCGATAAAGGATCTTGTTTTGATCGCAAAACAGCGTTATTGGCGCACTCAGGCGGCAGGCAATTTCTCCTACAAACTGTTCGAACAGCCGGAGTTAAAATCCGGTTTTCTGACCATGAGATCCAGATAGTGGACGGCGGTGGCGGCGTCGGCCAGGCGCTGCCCGATCGGCTTACGTGGCACTGGCTTGACGGCGTCCACCTGCTACGATGCCCCCAACGTGGCCGCCGGGCGATGTCGGGCGGCAACCGATGACGTGCCATTGGCGTACTCGCCGGACCGATCTTGAAGCGTCGGACGGCGCCTAAGAGCAGACTTAGGAGCGACACAAACTTCGGCCGAGGTTTTTATTAGAGGAATGCTTAACCAATGCCGCATCGTGATATATGTTGCCCCCTCGAAGGCTCAACCAATGGGGCAAAGGACTCATGTACGAGCCAACGGCTGTGGGACGGCAACCCCACAATCCACATCGATAGAAACCAGATTGGAGGCTCGCACATGAGTCGCAATGATTCCAGGCGATTGGCTGTCTAAGTCCTCTAAGTCCTTGTCGCAGAGCGACTTTCTGAACGCCTCAGGCCAAGTAGTCGGCCGGCAGGCAGTCGAACATGAACTTGGTCATCCGCACCGCGTACTCCGAACTGCCGCCCCCGACGATCAGCGAGGCGAAGGCCAAATCACCGCGGTACCCGGCGAACCAGGAATGCGATCCGCCGGGAAACTCGGCTTCACCGGTCTTCCCGAACACCGCGCCGGCGCCGGCGATGTCCTTGCCCGTGCCGTTGGTCACCACCAGGCGCATCATCGGGCGCAAGCCGTCGATCACCTTCTCGCTGATCGGCGTGGTGTCGCCGGTGATCGCAGTCGTCCGTCCCTCGATCAGCTTCGGCACCGGGGTCCTTCCGGCGGCCACCGTGGCCGCGACCATCGCCATGCCGAACGGCGAGGCCAGCGCCTTGCCCTGACCGAAGCCGTCCTCGGTGCGCTCGGCTAAATCGACCGTCGGCGGCACCGAGCCGGTGACCGTGTTGATGCCGTCCACCTGGTAGTCCAGTCCGATGCCGTACTGGCTTGCCTCCTGCGTCAAACCGCGCGGCGGCATCCGGCTGGCCAATTCGGCGAAGGTGGTGTTGCAGGAACTGGCGAACGCCCGCGACATCGGCACTACGCCCAAATCGAACCCGCCATAGTTGGGGATGGTGCGATGGCCGATGTCGATCTTTCCGGGACAACCCAAAAGCGTGTTGGGGCTTGCCAAGTCGCGCTCGAGGGCCGCCCCCGCGGTGACCATCTTGAACGTCGACCCGGGCGGGTAGAGGCCGGTGGTGGCCACGGGGCCGAGCGCGTCCGCGGCCGCGTTCTGCGCGACGGCGAGAATCTCCCCGGTCGAGGGTTTGATCGCCACGATCATGGCCTGGCGACTCTGGTTGTCCACCGCGCGCTGAGCGGCGTTCTGCACGGCCCGGTCCAGGCTGATCGACACCGACGGGGCCGGTGACGGCTCCACCTCGTGCAGCACCGCGACGTCGACGCCGTTCTGGTTGACGCTGACCACCCGCCAGCCCGCCTGGCCGTCGAGTTCATCGATCACGGCCTTCTTCACCTGGCTCATCAGGGCGGGGGCGAAGTGGTAGTCGGTCGGCAGCAGCTCGGCCTGCGGAGTGATCACCACGCCCGGCAGGTTGCCGATGGCGGGGGCGACATTGTTGTTGTCGTCGGTGCGCAACGTAATCAGATCCATCGGCTTGCCCAACGAGCTGGACTGCTCGGCCAGTCGCTGCGGGTCGTTGAGCGTGTCGTCGAACGGCCGCAGCGCATCGACGACCGCACGGGCCGTCGTGATCAGGTAGCCGCCGGCCCGCGAGGCGTCCAGCGTGTAGTGGTAGAGGTAGCCGGGGGCCAATACGTCGGTGCCGCCGACTTCGTTCACCGCGGCGCGTCGCGGCGGGTCGGCCCGCAGCGCGAACGTCTGATGCTCGCCGAGGCGTGGATGCAGATCGGTGGTGCTCCAGCGGACCTGCCAATGTCCTTCGTAGCGGGCCATTTTCAGCTGGCCGTCGTAGGTCCATGTCCGGTTCTTGGGCAGATGCCAGGTGTAGCGATAGTTCACCGTGCCGATGTCCTCGGTGTATTTCGAGCCGAGGACCTGGGTGTCCAAATGGCCGGCTTGCAGGCCGGCCCACGCCGCGTTGAGCGCTTCGCGTGCATCGCTGGGAGCATCGCTGAGCTCGGCGGCGGCCGCCGTGTCGCCGGTGGACAACGCAGCGAAGAACCGATCGGCTGCCGGCGCGGGCCCCTCTGGACGTGGCGTGCAGGCCGACACGGTGCCCGCTCCGAGAAGCAGCAGAACTGCGACCTGTGATGCCAGTGTGGCTCTAGTTATCATTGTGGCTGATGTTAATTCTCAGCGTCCGCGACGAGTGGCGACACTCCGATACCGAACCGTTACTGCGCGATGACGTGTCGTCGCAGGGGTTTGAGTGTCGCGGAAAAACCGGCCGGCCGGCCGCGTCCTAGTCCAGCAGGACCGTCGCGAAGGTACCGACTTCGGCGAAGCCGATTCGGTCGTAGGTGGCCCGGGCGACCGTGTTGAAGTCGTTCACGTACAGGCTGGCGATGCGCCCGGTGCCCACGATGACCGCTGCCAACGTCGCAGTGCCGGCCGTGCCCAGACCTTGGCCGCGCCGCTCGGGATGCACCCAGACCCCCTGGATCTGGCTGACCGCCGGTGACTGGGAACCGACTTCGGCCTTGAAGACCACCTCGCCGTCCTCGAAGCGGGCCCACGCTCGACCCGCCGCGATCAGGCTGGCCACCCGACGTCGGTAGCCGCGTCCGCCGTCACCGATCCGCGGGTCGACGCCGACCTCGCCGATGAACATGTCGACCGCGGCCACCAGGTAGACATCAATCTCGTCGGGCCGGACCTGGCGCACCTCGGGATCGATTTCGCAGACCGGCATCGAGTTCAGCGACATCAGCGGCTGGTGCTCGCGCACATCGCGGGCCGGGCCCCAAGCCGGCTCCAGTCGGTGCCACATCGGCATCACGAACTCGGCGCGGCCGACCAATGACGAGCACCGCCGCGATACGGTCAACGCCGCGTCGGCAAAGGCATATAGGTCACTCAGTCGGCCGCGCAGCGGAATCAGGTTCGCACCGGCGTAGCACAGCGACTCCTGGGGGTCGCGGCGCGTCCACAGCTCGCCACCGATCGCGTTGGGATCGATGCCGTGATCAGCCACCCGAGCGGCGACCATGCACGACCCGATCGGATCGTCGTCGAAGACACGGCGCACCGCGGCGCCGTCGCGCACTACCGACACCCGTCGCTCGTTCACCACTCGGCGGATGGGCGGAGCCGACATACTGACTCTTTCTGGGACCGACTAACCGACTGTTGTAGCCCGAGTGGGCCAGGTCTCAGCTTACGGTGACAACAGGCGAACCGCTCGCTTCTGTGCCCTGCGTGCCCTTCTCCGCGGCAAGCCGCATGGCCTCCTCGATCAGGGTCTCGACGATCTGCGCCTCGGGCACGGTCTTGATTACTTCACCGCGGACGAAGATCTGGCCCTTGCCGTTGCCCGACGCGACGCCGAGGTCGGCCTCCCTGGCCTCCCCCGGACCATTGACGACGCAGCCCATCACGGCCACCCGCAGCGGGACGTCGAGGCCGTCGAGTCCGGCGGTGACCTCGTTGGCCAAGGTGTAGACGTCGACCTGGGCGCGGCCACACGACGGGCAGGACACGATTTCGAGCCCGCGTGGTCGCAGGTTCAGCGACTCGAGGATCTGGGTGCCGACCTTGACCTCTTCGACCGGCGGCGCCGACAGCGACACCCGGATGGTGTCGCCGATGCCGCGCGACAGCAACGCGCCGAAGGCGACCGCGGACTTGATGGTGCCCTGGAAAGCCGGACCGGCCTCGGTCACGCCGAGGTGCAACGGGTAGTCGCACTGCGCGGCCAGCTGCTCGTAGGCGGCGACCATCACGACCGGGTCGTTGTGCTTGACGCTGATCTTGATGTTGCCGAAGCCGTGCTCCTCGAACAGCGAGGCCTCCCACAGCGCCGACTCGACCAGCGCCTCGGGCGTGGCCTTGCCGTACTTCTCCATGAACCGCTTGTCCAGCGATCCGGCGTTCACGCCGATGCGGATCGGGATGCCGGCCGCGGCTGCGGCCTTGGCGACCTCGCCGACGCGGCCGTCGAATTCCTTGATGTTGCCGGGGTTTACCCGCACCGCCGCGCAGCCGGCGTCGATCGCGGCGAAGATGTATTTCGGTTGGAAGTGGATGTCGGCGATGACCGGGATCTGGCTCTTCTTGGCGATCGCCGGTAATGCGTCGGCGTCTTCCTGACGCGGGCAGGCCACCCGGACGATGTCGCAGCCGGTGGCGGTCAGCTCGGCGATCTGCTGCAAGGTCGAGTTGATGTCGTGGGTCTTGGTGGTGCACATGGACTGCACCGAAATCGGATAGTCGCTACCCACCCCGACATCGCGGACCATCAGCTGTCGCGTCTTGCGTCGTGGCGCCAGCGTGGGCGCCGGGGCCGCCGGCATACCCAGACCTGTGGTCACGGTTTGCCTTCGCTTCCTTTCTTTTTTCTGCGAGCCTTTTCTGCGAGCCTTCTGTTAGGCCTACTGGAACAGTCGGATCGGGTTGACCACGTCAGCGGTCACGGTCAAAAACATGTAACCGACCACCAGCACCAAGACTACGTAGGTTGCGGGCATCAGTTTGAGGTAGTTGACCGGCGCGGCCGCGACCTTGCCCCGGGCCGACCGGATCATGTTGCGCACCTTCTCAAACACGGCGATCGCGATGTGGCCGCCGTCGAACGGCAGCAACGGCACCAGGTTGATGACGCCCAGGATGAAGTTCAGCTGGGCCAGGAACAACCAGAACGCCATCCAGACGCCGTGATCGACGGTGTCGCCGCCGATGATGCTCGCGCCGACAACGCTGATCGGTGTATCGAGGGAACGCTCCCCACCGCCGATCGCGTGGATCAGCGCGCCGACTTTGGTCGGGATGGCAACCAGCGACTTGCCCAGCAGGACCGACAGGTTGCCGGTGAAGGCGAACGTGGCCGGCACCGCGGTGACCACGTTGTAATGCGTGGGCCCGGTTGCGGTGCCCATCACGCCTATCACCCCGATCGTGGCCAGCTTCGGGCCGCCTTTACCGTCGGTGACCCAGCGTTGCCGCTGCGCGATGTCGACGTATTTGGTCATCGTTTGGCCGTCCCGCTTGATCACGATCGGAACCGTGCCGTGCAGTTTCTGCACCGCGGCGGCCATGTCGGTGAAGTCGTTGACCGGGGTGTCGCCGACCTTGACCACCACGTCGCCGGCGCGGATCCCCGCGGCGGCCGCCGGCCCGTCCCCGGTGCACTTCCCAAACTGGCCTTGTTTAATTTCGCTTGCCGGACAGGCGGTTTGGCCGATAACCGCGGAGGGATGCAGGTTGGGCAGACCCCAGATCACCGCGATGGCGTAAACCAGCACCAAGCCGATGACGAAGTTCATGCCCGGCCCGGCGAACAACACGGCGGCGCGTTTCCAGGTCTTCTGCTTGTACATAGCGCGGTCGCGCTCGTCAGGCGCGAGCTCCTCGACCGACGTCATGCCGGCGATGTCGCAGAAGCCGCCGGCCGGAACGGCCTTGATGCCGTACTCCGTTTCGCCGCGCCGCGTCGACCACAGCGTCGGCCCGAAGCCCACGAAATAACGGCGCACCTTCATGCCGGTTGCCAAGGCGACCCACATGTGACCGCACTCGTGCAACGCCACGGAAATCAGGATGGCGAGCGCGAACAGCACTATGCCGATAACGAACATCATCGGGTTGGTAGGACCTCCTGTGCGACTCGCTCAATCACGCGCTTGGCCTTCTCGCGGGCCCAGCGCTGCGCGTCGAGTACATCCTCTACGGTAGCGGGTTCGGCGCTGCACTGGTCGGCGGCGCTCAGGACGTCGGCAATTGTGCCCACGATGGCCGGGAAGCCGATCCGCCCGGCCAGGAAGGCCTCTGCTGCTTCTTCGTTGGCCGCGTTGTAGACGGCGGTCATGCAACCGCCCGTCTCGCCGGCTTGTCGGGCCAGCTCGACGGCCGGGAAGACCTGGCTGTCCAGGGGCTCGAACTCCCAGCTCGACGCCGTGGTGAAGTCGCAGGCCGCGGCTACGCCGGGCACTCTGGCCGGCCAGCCCAGCGCCAGCGCGATCGGCAGTTTCATGTCCGGCGGACTGGCCTGCGCGATCGTCGAGCCGTCGGTGAACGTGACCATGGAATGCACGATCGACTGCGGGTGTACAACGACGTCGATGCGCCGGTACGGAATGCCGAAGAGCAGATGGGCTTCGATGAGCTCGAGACCCTTGTTGACCAGCGACGCCGAGTTCAAGGTGTTCATCGGCCCCATCGACCAGGTCGGATGGGCGCCGGCCTGCTCGGGCGTGACGTGCTCGAGATCGGCGGCCGACCAGCCGCGGAACGGCCCGCCGGAGGCGGTGAGCACCAGCTTGGCGACCTCCTCGGCGGAGCCGCCGCGCAGGCATTGCGCCAGCGCGGAGTGCTCGGAGTCCACCGGCACGATCTGGCCGGGTCGCGCCGCCTGCAGCACCAGCGGTCCACCGGCGATCAGGGATTCCTTGTTGGCCAGGGCCAGCCGGGCGCCCGAGGCCAGCGCGGTCAGAGTCGGCTGCAGGCCCAGGGCGCCGACCAGCGCATTGAGCACGACGTCGGCCTCGGTGTTCTCGATCAGCCGGGTGACCGCGTCGGGCCCGTCGTAGGTGACGTCGCCGAGGCTCTGCGCGGTGCGCTGGTCGACGACGGCGACATTGGTCACGCCGGTCTCGGCGCGCTGCCGAGCCAGCAGGTCCGGGTGTGCGCCGCCGGCGGCCAGCCCGACCAGCTCGAAGCGATCCGGGTTCGCGGCGATGACCTCGAGCGCCTGGGTGCCGATGGAGCCGGTACTGCCCAACACCAACGTCTTGAGGCGGCGACCGTCGAGCGTGCGGCCGGCCGCGCGTTCGACGCCGACTGTGCGGCCAGCCGCAGTTTCGGCGCCGCCATCGACATGGTTGGTCACCCCCTCATTGTGCCGTGTCGCCGAAGCGCCCGCGGTGCTGCCGCAACCGGTGTGTGCCAGAATGTCGGGGCATCCCAAACGTCTGAGGAGTCGCCGTGGCCGGAACCGAGGTAGAGCGCTACAGCAACGGGGTCGACGTCGCCGATGTGCCGTCCGCGCACTGGGGCTGGAGCAAAATCAACCACCGCAACTGGCACGTCGTGGGCCTGTTGATCTTCGTCCTTTTGCTGGCGTTCCTGGACGGCAACCATGTCGGCCACATCGAAAACCTGTACGTGATCGGCTTCGCCGCGCTGGCCCTCTTCTTCGTCGTGCGCGACTGGTGGGGCCGGCGACGCGGCTGGCTCAGGTAGGGCCGATCAGCCCGCGGTGCTGTGCGTCGCGACCGCCCAGTGGATGTCGATGTCTCGGGAGCCGGTGCGCACGTGAATCAGCAGTGTGTCATCGTCATCGGCCGGTCCGTCGGCGGACTCCAGCAGGTTGCTGACCGCGCCTGAGCCGGTGATCAAGTCCAACCGGGCGGCGGTACCTTGGGCCACCCCGACGCTGAGGTCGCCGCTGGCCGCCTTGAACACCAGATCTCCGTCGAGTTCACCGATCGCCGCGGTGCCGGATGCCGGATGCCGGCCGACCCGTTTCCGGTGACCGCCGCTACGGTGATCGATCCGGAAGCGGTGGCCGCCTTGGTGACATCATTTTGATGTCACCGCAAGCATCAGTGTGGTGCGCGACTGCCGCGGCGCGCCCGCCGATAACCAGCGGCGGCCAATGCGCCGATCATCAGCAAGCAAAACGCCAGTGCCCACGGCCACCCACCGTGCCGGTACACCCACCCGGCCACCGCTCCTTGGACGTGACCGGCTACGGCGATCAACGCATCGGAGGGGTTTCCCTGGCCGGTGCGGATGCGGATCTCGTAGAGGCCGTAATAGCCCACATACAGCCCGACGAGCACCAGCAGCGCTCCGCTGATCCGGTTGACGTAGGGCAGGATTCGCCGCAGGCGATTCACCACCGCCGTGCTGGCTGCCGCGGCGGCGACCGCCAGCACGCCAACGACCAGGGTGAGACCCGCGATGTAGGCGAGATAGATCGACGCGTCGCCGATCACCGAGCCGCGGCGCAGGCCGGCGGCGGTGACCGCCAAAAAGGGGCCGATGGTGCACGACAACGAGGCGATCGCGTAGCTCACGCCGTAGCCGTACATGGAACCGAGCCGGGCCGTCGGAGCCCATCGTCCACCGGGATGCCTCAGCGTCAACAACGTCAGCTCTCGGCCCGTCAGCAACCAAATCCCCAGGGCGACAAGCACAATGCCGATCACCACGGTCACGTACGGCACATACCGCTGCACGAAGGAACCCGCCGATATAGTGAGCGCTCCGAACAACCCGAATACCGTCAAAAACCCCAGCCCCATGCCGGCGGTTGCCGCCAGCGCCCGACCGACCGCAGCCAATCCCGTCGACGTGTCGGCCCTCTCCCCGCGTACCACCAGAACGAGGTAGGCGGGCAGCATGGCAAAACCGCAGGGATTAAGCGCCGCCACCAATCCGGCGGTGAACGCCAAGCTGACCAGGCCCTGGTCCACTTTCGGGCTAGGACTTCAGCGCGGCAACCCGGCCGGAGAGCTCCTGCTGAGACATCGCCGAGGTGGGGTTGTTCACGAACGTCGACGTGCCGTCGGCCCGATAGAACACGTAGGCCGGCTGCCACGGCACGTTGTAGCGGGCCCAGATCGACCCGTCGGCGTCGTTGAGATTGGTGAAATTCAGGTTGTACTTCGACACGAAGCCCTGCATCTCGCCGACATCCGAGTGGGCGGCGATCCCGACGAAGGTGACCGATGGGTTGGCGGCGGCCACTCGGCTCACACTGGGACCTTCGGCGTTGCAGAACGGACACCAGGGCGTCCAGAACCACAGCACGGCCGGCTTGCCCTGCAGACTCGCGCCATTGAACGGCGCACCGGACAGTGTGGTCCCGGTGAACTGCAGACGATCGTCGGCTGCCAGCGCCCGTGGCGCCGCGAGCAGCCCGAAAGTCATGGCGGCCGAGACTGCAAGGACTGCCAGCCTCGCGATCGAACTCATGAGCCGATTTTTCACCTGCGGACCTCTTCCTGTTCAGACTTCACATCAGATGACGCGATCACAGCCGGTCCGGTTCACGGGCGGCGCCCTGCGCCGTCGGCGGCAAGCTGGCCACACGCGGCGGCGATCTCGCGACCGCGGGTGTCTCGAACCGTGCAGGGCACGCCGCTGGCGCGGATCCGCCGGACGAACTCGCGCTGCGCGGGCTTCGGGCTGGCGTCCCAGTCGCTGCCGGGCGTGGGGTTCAGCGGAATGACGTTCACATGCACCAGCGGACCCAGTGCACGATGCAGCCGCTTGCCCAGCAGGTCTGCGCGCCACGGTTGATCGTTGACGTCGCGAATCAGGGCATACTCCACCGAAACTCGCCGACCGGTCACGTCGGCGTAGTAGCGGGCGGCGTCGAGAGCTTCGCCGACCTTCCACCGGTTGTTGACCGGCACCAGCGTGTCACGCAGCTCGTCGTCAGGGGCATGCAGCGACAGCGCGAGCGTCACGCCGAGCCGCTCATCGGCGAGTTTGCGGATTGCCGGGGCCAGCCCGACCGTCGACACCGTCACCGATCGCGCCGAGATTCCGAAACCGGACGGTGAAGTGATGCGACGCACCGCCGCCAGCACCCTGGTGTAGTTGGCCAGCGGCTCCCCCATCCCCATGAACACCACGTTGGACAACCGGTCTCCCCAGTCGTCACGCAGCGCCACGGCCGCGGAGCGTACTTGTTCGACGATCTCGGCGGTCGACAGGTTTCGTGTCAGGCCACTCTGTCCGGTGGCGCAGAACGGGCAAGCCATGCCACAGCCCGCCTGCGACGAGATGCACACCGTATTGCGCTGCGGGTAGCGCATCAGCACCGACTCGAAGGTGGTGCCGTCGGCCGCCCGCCACAACGTCTTGCGGGTCTGGCCGGCGTCACACGCGATTTCCTGGGCGGCAGTCAGCAGGCTCGGGAACAGGGCCTCGGCCACCTGACCGCGGGCAGCAGCCGGCAGGTCGGTCATCTGCTGCGGGTCGGCGATCAGCCGACCGTAGTACTGGTGGGCGAGTTGCTTGGCGCGAAACGGCGGCAGGCCCAGTGCCGCGACGGCGTCGAGGAGCCCGGCCTCGTCGAGGTCGGCCAGATGCCGCGGCGGCAGGCCTCGGCGCGGCGCCTCGAATACCAGCTGTTGCTTCATCCCACGACCAGTATCCGTCCTTCGCGGAGTCGCGGCGGCGATCAGGGCACCAGGGTCAAGACGATCCAGGTCGCCACCGCCGACGGCAACGCGCCGTCCAGCCGGTCCATCAAGCCGCCGTGGCCGGGCAGAATCCGCCCCATGTCCTTGATGCCCAAGTCACGTTTGATCTGCGACTCCACCAAGTCGCCGAGCGTTGCAGTGGCCACCAGCGTGAAGCCCAACAGGACTCCGACCCAGATCGGCTTGTGGGCCAGCAGGACCGCCGTCAGAGCGGTCGCGGTGACGCCGAAGAACAGCGAACCGGCCAGACCCTCCCATGACTTGTTCGGGCTGATCGACGGCACCATCGGATGCTTACCGAGCAGCACGCCCACCGCATAGCCGCCGACGTCCGAACACACCACGCCGATCATCAGGCTGAATACCCGCCCCGATCCGTCGCTGGGATAGACCAGCAGCACACTGAACGACGCGAAGAGCGGAACCCAGGCGGCCAGGAAGACCGTGGCCGCGACATCCCGCAGGTAGTTCGCCGACGGTGAATCGGCGCCGTGAGCGCCGTCAGCGCCGTGCGATGTGGGCGGGCCTTTGAGCGCCAACCGCCAGAACATGCAGACCACGGCCGTGGCGCCGAAGCCGGCAAGTGCACCGCGCGGCCCATACGGCCAGGTCAGCCAAATTATCAGTTGGCCACCGGCCAGCAGCGGGATGACGGGGATGACGTAACCGGCCTCGCGCAACCGCCGCACCACCTCGTAGGTGGCCACGGCCATGGCGGCGGCGACCAGCACGACCCACAGGTATCGATCGAAGATCAAGATCGCGACGATGGTGACGGCGAGGGCCCCGCCGACGGCGATCGCAGCCGGCAGGTTTCGGCCGGCCCGCGGCTTCTTCTTCTTCGGCTCCCTTTTCGAGGGCTGCTGCAGCGACCCCTCGGCCGGGGTGTCTGCGCCGGTACCAGTTTCTGCCACGGACGTCGTTAGCTGAGCGGCCGCTAGACCTCCAGCAGCTCGCCTTCTTTGTGCTTAACCAGCTCATCGATCTGGGTCACGTACTGGTGCGTGGTCTTGTCCAGGTCCTTCTCCGCGCGCGCGACCTCGTCCTCGCCCGCCTCACCGTCCTTGCGGATGCGGTGCAGTTCCTCCATCGCCTTGCGGCGGATGTTGCGCACCGAGACCCTGGCGTCTTCTCCCTTGCTTTTGGCTTGCTTGACGAGTTCGCGGCGGCGTTCCTCGGTCAGCTGCGGTACCGCAACCCGGATCAGGGTGCCGTCGTTGGTCGGATTCACCCCTAGTTCGGAGTTGCGAATCGCCGTCTCGATGGCCCCAAGCTGGCTCGCCTCGTACGGCTTGATGACGACGAGGCGCGCTTCGGGAACATTGATGCTGGCCAGCTGGGTGATCGGGGTGGACGAACCGTAGTAGTCGATAACTATGCGGGAGAACATGCCCGGGTTGGCGCGGCCGGTCCGGATGGTCGACAAGTCGTCACGGCTCACCGATACGGCCTTCTCCATCTTCTCCTCGGCATCGAAGAGGGTTTCGTCAATCATGGCGCCGCTCCTTCTCATCGCTGCGCTCTGCATCGTCGCGGGCTGTCATTTCGCGCCGCTCCTGCCGTTAGGTAGTGACCAGCGTTCCGATCTTCTCACCCGCAACCGCGCGAGCAATATTGCCATCGGTAAGCAGGTTGAACACCAGAATCGGCATGCCATTGTCCATACACAAACTGAATGCTGTGGCATCGGCCACCCGCAGCCCCCGATCGATGACTTCCCGGTGGGTGATAGCGGTCAGCATCTCGGCCGACGGATTCACTCGCGGGTCCTCGGTGAACACGCCGTCGACCGCCTTGGCCATCAGGACCACGTCGGCGCCGATCTCCAATGCCCGCTGTGCGGCCGTGGTGTCGGTCGAGAAGTACGGCAGCCCCATGCCGGCACCGAAGATCACCACACGTCCCTTTTCCAAGTGGCGCCGGGCCCTCAGCGGAATATAGGGCTCGGCGACCTGGCCCATCGTGATCGCGGTCTGAACCCGCGTGACGATGCCCTCTTTTTCTAGGAAGTCTTGCAACGCAAGGCTGTTCATGACAGTGCCGAGCATCCCCATATAGTCTGATCGGGTGCGCTCCATCCCGCGCTGCTGAAGCTGTGCGCCGCGGAAGAAGTTGCCACCGCCGATGACGACCGCGACCTGCACGCCGGTGCGGACCACCTCAGCGATCTGGCGAGCGACCAGCGACACCACATCGGGATCCAGTCCGACCTGTCCGCCGCCGAACATCTCACCACCGAGTTTGAGCAGTACTCGGGCGTACTTGGGCCGCGTCGCGGGGTTGCCGGCGGGATATCGGTTGTCCGGTGGAAATGCGTCGGCGCCGTTGGTGCTCGTCGGCTCCTGCTCCGTCATCAGACTCCTCGCATGGGAGGGCGCCATCCAGCTATCCCCCACGACAGCACGCTCCATCCTGCCTTATGGCCAGGCTGCGCGTCCCGAGAGTGGACTGGATTGCGCATTGTTTGTCTCGCAACGGCGTTGGGCGGTAACTGCGCGCCCACGACGACAATTCCGTCAGCTGGCGGAATCCATCGCCTGCGAGGCCGTGTTCGGCGTCACAGCCACCGCATTCAGCCGTCCTACCTGCGCCGAAAACCTCACCGCAGCGAGTCGCATGCGGGTTGACGCCAGCAGGGGTTTGAGCGCCGCGCCCCATGGGAATTCCGACCACGCGGCGCGAAAATGCTGCGAAATGGCATAGCGCAAAAGCCAACAACACAAGCGCTTTTCGCCGTGCCCAAAACCGGTCCAGCCAACGGCCGGTGGTCGAGCAAGTCAGCTCGGTATGAGCAAACGAGGAGGGGACTCCATGTCGGAAGACAAGAAGAACAGTGGGCCTGAGGAAGCTGTGAAGGGCGTCGTCGAGGGCGCCAAGGGCCTTGCCAAAGAGGCCGTCGGCAGCGTGCTTGGTAACAAAGATCTCGAGCACGAGGGCGAGGCCCAACAGGACAAGGCGCAAGCGCAGCGTGACGCCGGCAAGAAAGAAGGAGAGGCAGAAGCGGCTCGTGCCGGTGCCGCGGCCGCGGAGAAGCGCCAGCAGGCTCACCAGAAGTAGACCATCCATCAGACGTCTGGGCCCGGTCCGTGACGGACCGGGCCCGTCGTTTGTGCGGGCCTAACCGAATACCGGCAATGCCCGTTTGCGGGCCAGCGCGTCCATCCCGCGCTGAATGCTGTCCTCCACTTCGTGGTACTTGCGGCCGACATACTCGTCGTCGTCAGCGCGAGCGGGGTCGTGATCGAGCTGGACCGCGGGCATGAATCGAGTCCTGATCTTCGCCGGCAGCGGCATCTGCGGCAGGGCGGCAGGGGCAATTCCCCAGGGCAGCGAGATCGCGAGCGGAAACACCTTGAGCCGCAGCAACCGATCCAGTCGCAAAGCCCGCGAAAGCCTGTCACCGCGAATCAGCACCGGCATGGCGTCGGCGCCTCCCACGGTAGCGATCGGCACGATCGGCACTCCGGCGCGAATCGCCATCTTCACGAATCCTTTTCGTCCGGCCAGGTTCGCCTGGTCGCGCTCAGTCCACGGCCGCAGCGAGTCCACCTCGCCGCCGGGCCACAGCGCCACGTCGCGACCTTCGGCCAGCGCGGTCGCGATGGCGTCCGGCGCCGCGGGTAATACGCCCATTGACCGGAAGTACCGGCCGAACCCCGGGATAGCCATCAATGCGTCATGGGCCGTGCCGTGCAGTGGACGCTCCTGGCCGAACCGTCGCCACCATTGCAGACCGACAGTCCACGCATCCCAGACAAAAGGGGCTCCGGAGTGGATGCCGACCAGCAAGGCCGGCGGATCTCCAACGTTTTCCCAGCCGTCGATCTCCATTCGAAACCAATAGTCCACCAGTAGGTTCCAGAAGAACTTCTGACGCTGCAAGGTGGTCTCATCGAAGCCGCTGAGATCCCATTTGCCGGCACGCTCAGCTACCCAGCCGCTCAGGCCGCCCTCTTGCTTCGCACGCTTGTCCTCCATCACGGCTCGCGCGCGATCCGCCTGACGGCGTGCCTGCGCCCGCACATTCGCAGATCGATGGTCGTTCGAACTCATATTGGCTCCAATTGGGCAGAGTACGAAGCGGTTTCGACCGCTGCTCGCCGAATAACGACGGGCGGTTACCGCACCTCACTCCAATACCCACCCCCGCCGGCCTCAAAACACCACTGCCTACAGTTGCGAATGGCAGGCGAACGCGCCCCAAGAGTGGGTGACCCAGAACCCAGATGGTCCTAGCGCCGGCCTGGCGGCCCAGCAATCGTGACAAAGATTCTCAGAAGCGGTTTTCCGGGCCGACCACGGCCCATACCGTGTCGCCGGCCGCGCTGGTGTACGTGCCCCACACCCGCGAGTTGGCCGCGACGAGGTCAAGGCCCGAGACGTTCTCATCTGCGGACTTACGGGTCTCAGGCGTCATTTCGATGTGTTGTATCGCCACCGCCACCGTGGAGCCGTCGGTTTCCATTCGAAGCGACAACGTGCTGTTGGTATCCGCAACGGCGATTTCAACCAGTTCGGTAGCGACGATCGAAACCGCATGAATGAAGTCGACTCTCTGCCACGCCGTCAACCACTGAGCAACTAGCTGCCGGCATCGGTGAATGCTGGTCTTCGTCGCCGGCAATTCGGCGCGGACGCGGCGCCGATACCGGCGCAGTCCGTCGGCGGGCAGCTCAGTGAGTGCGCACTCAAGCGTTGGGAACACGGGCACATACCGCGTTATGCCGTTTCGGTGCAAAGTATTCTGGACATGATCAAGGGCGCATACCAGGCCAATCGGGATATCCGGCCATTCGGCGATTTGCCAACGGGCATTGGTGAACACGGCCCACGCCGGATCGTCTCGGACGGTGAGGCCGTTGACGTCGACGATGACCCCAAGAGGTTCATCCAACGCGGTTTTGACGATTGCGTCGCGGAGCGGGACGTACGTTGTGCCGTCGAGCAGACCGTCCAAGGTGAGCACTCGGGCGTCCGCGACCGTAGAGCCGATAACGCGCAGCTCGCTGCCCTGGCCGGCCAGGATCCACTCTTCATCCCAAGGCTGCCGCAGCGCCGGACAACTCATCGTTCCACCCGACCAAAACTCAAGCTCGAACCTGCCGGTAGCCCCGACGCAAAGCTACCTAATAGTAATCAGGGTTGCCACCGCGGCTGGAAAATCATTTCAGCATTTAGGTGGATCCTACTTCGTACGGCCTGACGGAACCTACTCTCGAACCGCCGTCACCACTCGGCCAGCATGCCCCGCCATACGTCAGTTGTTTGCTGCGGTCGGCGACTACCAGTGTCGCGCCCGGTCCGAAGATTGCCAGCGGCGACGAGGAACCGCTCTGCGCTCGCGGCAAATCCGGCCGGCGGCGCGATCACACCTCAGGGCGCTGCGGGTAGCTCGCCTTGATGGCTTGGGCAGTAGACGTCCACTGATGCGATGACGAATCTGACCGCGGTCCTTCTCACCCGAGCGGGATAAAGGTGTAAAGCCGGATTGTCCCCATACGCACTGTTCATCTCATCGTCGACTACGTTCTGGATCGAACCGCCGCCATCGAGTTGGCTACAGATTTGACGGGCACGGTAGACGATCCCAGGCACGTTATCGATGGCGGGAATCTGTTCTTGTTCGAGCAACGCCAGAAACTGCTGATCCTGAGCCGGGTCGGCACCCGCTGCGCCACCGCAAACAACCGCGGCGGTCAGCACTACCGAAGCGCTAACCAGAGCGTCTGCGAGGCGGGTGATGCCGGTGCGCACGGCAGGATTTCCATTTCTTCTATGTCAGCTGCTCGACATCTCGTTGAATCGACACCGAGCGGTAACAGCGGAGGCGTCTGGCGCCTGCAATGATGGATATCGTAACTGGTTGTAGCCGTGAATCACCACTGGGCTTTCGCGCAAACCCGCAGATTAGGGGCGCGGCGCGACGGCATGTAGGCGTATGACCGCATCGAAGCACAACGGCGTAGCGCCGTCGAAGTTGATGGCTGCGCGTGCGCGGCGAATACATGCTGAGTGTGCGGTGATCGCCGCCTTTCTGAGCATCGCCTCGAGCGTGCTGGCTGCCGCACAGTTGCCTGTGACGACGTGGCTCCGATCGGAGTCGGCTCATCGCGCGGTGAGCGAGCCGATCGCAATGGTCAGGCCAGCCCCCCTGGGAGAAGTTACGCCCACGCCGCCGCCACAGATCCCGCCACCTACGGTGAAGCCGGTCGCGCCGCCTGTGGAAGCCCCGTCACCTCCAGCAGAACAGCCGCCGCCACCACCACGACAACGGCAGAAACCCCCACCACCTCCGGAGGCACCCCCACCGCCACAGGAGGCACCCGCACCCGAACCGGAGGCACCCGCACCAGAACCACAGGCACCCGCGCCCGAACCAGAGGCGCCCGCACCCCCACCGCAGGCGCCTCCACCACCGCAGGAGACTCCTCCTCCTCCACCACCACAGGCGACGCCTCCTCCCGCACCGCCACAGGCGACACCCCCTTCCCCGTCTCCAGGGCGGGGCCATGTCCAGCTCGCACCGTGAGGCAAAGGACTATCTCAGGCAGCAGCTGAGCCCGAACCGCCCGCGCGCCGCTCAGGCCAGGTGCGCGGACAGCAGCCAGGCCGGTACGGACTTACGTCCATTGCCCTCGTCGCGCAGGTCCACGGCCGGAAACCCGGCGACTTTGTCGTCGGGCACGTTGGCATGAATTCTGGCCGGTCGAATCTCGTCGATGACCCAGTACTGCGACACGACATCGCGCAACTCATCCTCACTGACCGCGTTGGGCGGGCCCTCGGGCATGCCCGCCCGATCGAAGACCAGCACGAAGTAGGACGCGCCGGGCGCGGCAGCGCGAACGATCGACCGCTGGTACCCGTCACGCAGCTCGACGGGCATCGAGTGAAACAGCGTGCTGTCCACGATCGTGTCGAATCGGCCTTCGGAACCGGTCGGCCAGCTATTGAAGTCAGTGATGTCGGCCACCTCGAACGAGGCGTTGGTCAACCCATGATTAGCCGCCTCGACCCTTGCCAACTCGATCGCGGTGGGCGAGGCATCCAGCCCGACGGTGTTGTGCCCCAACGCCGCCAGGTGCATTGACAGCGCCGCCTCACCGCAGCCGGCGTCGAGCACGTCGCCCTTGATTTTGCCCTGGTCAATGAGCGCCGAGATCTCGGGTTGCGGCTCACCGAGACTCCATGGCGGTCGGCCTTCCCCGAACTGACGAGCCTCGCCGCGGTAGGCCGGATCGAAATCGAAATCGAACTTCTGCGTTTCAGTCATACCCGAGATATATCAAGTAACCTGATATATGTCAAGATTGTTGATATGAGCACGACACAAGACGCGCCACTTGGGTACCTGCTACATCAGGTGGTCGCCGCGCTGCGACCGGAGGTGGCCGCGGTGCTGAGTCCGCTAAGTCTGACGCTGCCCGAATTCGTATGCATGCGAATGCTTTCCATGAGTCCCGGGATGTCCAGCGCGGAACTGTCCCGGCAGGGCAATGTCACACCGCAGGCGATGAACACGGTGTTGCACCGGTTAGAAAACGCACACATAGTGGCCAGGCCCGCGACGGTGCCGTCCGGTCGTGCGCTGCCGGCCACGCTGACCACAGCGGGCCGGACGCTGTTGAAGCGTGCCGAGGCTGCCGTGCGGGAGGCCGACGCCCGCGTCCTCGGCAAGCTGTCCGCAGCCGATCAGCGGGAGTTCAAACGGATGCTGGCAGCGCTGGGATCAGACTGACCCCGATGGTGCGGCTCCTCGGCGGGCCGCCCCGGCCTGCATCGTCAGCGGCCGTCCTGGATGCGGGCCCACGGCCGGGCCTGTTCCAGTTCGTAAGCCAATTCCAGTAACCGGACTTCCTGGCCCACGGCCGCGGAGATCATCATGCCCACCGGCAGCCCGTTGGCGGATTCAGCCAGCGGCAACGAGATCGCAGGCTCCCCGGTCACGTTCTGCAGCGGCGTGAACGCCACCCAGTCTTCCAGCCGGCCGATGATCTGCTGGTAGTCGGCGGTGGGGTCGAGGTAACCGATCGGCGGCGGCTCGTCGGCCAACGTCGGCGTCAGCACCAGGTCATAGCCGCGAGTCAGCCGCGCCGTGTGCCGTCTCGCACCGGCCAAACGCGCGAGCGCGAGTGGGATGCGATGCAGGTTGCGGCGCGCGTGCCGGTCCAAACCTCGTGACAGGTTATCCAATCGGGTGACGTCGAACGCGTCGATGGCGTGCCGGTTCTGCTGAATCTGACCCATGGCCAGCAACCCCCAGTACAGCACGAAGTCAGCAGCGAAACTGGAAGGGACCGGCGGCTTTTCGAGATAGTCGACGCGGTGGCCGAGCTCTTCGAGCACGCCGGCGGATTTCAGCGTCAGCTCACGTAATTCGGGGCTGCATTCGCGCAGCAGCGAATGGGTGACGACGGCGATCCGCATCCGCTGCTTGCCGGCGTCCTTCACGTCCCCGATCGGCGGCAGCTTCGGCGCGGGCCAGATGCGCTCAGCCTCCCGGTAAAACGCCGCGGTATCGCGCACCGATCGGGTGAGCACGCCGTTGGTGACGACGCGAATCGGCATCCGGCTCACCTCTTTGTCCAGCGGTAGCCGGCCACGGGAAGGCTTCAACCCGACAAGTCCGTTGCAGGACGCGGGAATTCGGATCGAGCCGCCGCCGTCGTTGGCATGCGCGATCGGTACCGCGCCGGCCGCCACGAACGCAGCGGAGCCAGACGACGACGCACCCGCGGTGTGATCGGTGTTCCACGGATTGCGCACCGGCCCGAGCCTGGGGTGCTCGGCCGAGGCGCTGAACCCGTACTCCGACATCTGAGTTTTGCCCAGCGATGTCATCCCGGTGGCCAGGTACATCCGCGCGAAATCGCTATCGACCGCAGCCGGCCGTGGCGGCCACGCGTCGGTGCCCAGCATCGTCGGCAGCCCTGCGACGTCGACGTTGTCCTTGACGAATGTCGGCACCCCGCTGAAAAAGCCGCCGTTCGCAGGCGCTTCGGCTTGGGCCCGGGCTCGGTCGAATGCCTGATACGCCAAGCCATTCAGCGCGGGGTTGACCGCTTCGGTGCGGGCGATGGCCGCCTCGACCACCTCGACCCTGCCGACCTGACCGGAGTTGATGGCGTCGATCAGACCGACGGCGTCGAGGTGGCCGAGCGCATCGTCACCGAATGCGTGCACATGTCGCATTCGGCTGATGCTACTGCTGGCCGACCTCGAAACGGACGAACCGAGTCACCGTGACGCCGGCTTCGTCGAGCAGCGACTTGACCGTCTTCTTGTTGTCGGACACCGAGGGTTGCTCGAGCAACACGACGTCCTTGAAGAACCCGTTCAGCCGGCCCTCGACGATCTTGGGCAGCGCCTGCTCGGGTTTGCCTTCCGCGCGGGAGGTCTCCTCGGCGATCCGCCGTTCGCTGGCCACCACGTCGTCGGGCACGTCGTCGCGGCTCAGGTAGCGAGCCTTGAGCGCGGCGATCTGCAGCGCAACGGCATGCGCAGCCGCTGCGTCGTCGCCGGTGTACTCGACCAGTACACCGACGGCCGGCGGCAGGTCCGCCGAGCGCTTGTGCAAGTAGGTTTCGACGGTGCCGTCGAAGAATGCGACCCGACGCAGTTCGAGCTTTTCGCCGATCTTGGCCGACAGGTCGGCGATGGCCTGCTCGACGGTTCTGTCACCAGCGCTGGCCGCTTTGAGCGCGTCGACGTCGGCCGCTTTGGCCGCCGCGGCAGCGCTCACCACCTCATCGGCCAGCTTCTGGAACTCCGCGTTCTTGGCGACGAAGTCGGTCTCGCAGTTCAGCTCGATCAGCGCGCCGTCCTTCGCGGCGACCAAACCCTCGGCGGTGGCCCGCTCGGCGCGCTTGCCCACATCCTTGGCGCCCTTGATCC
>Ga0210386_10000594_pt1 | contig 33412 bp, 26 predicted proteins | sample IncBWH32OmetaG_FD_160091 | JGI IMG/M metagenome (GOLD analysis project Ga0210386, IMG submission 160091) | Forest soil microbial communities from Barre Woods Harvard Forest LTER site, Petersham, Massachusetts, United States - Inc-BW-H-32-O ...
ACCCGCAGCGCCTTCGAGATTCCGACGACGGCGTGTTTGGTGGCGGTGTAGCTCCCCAGACCCGGAGTGGCGACGAGACCGGCCATCGAGGCTGTGTTCACGATGTGCCCGGAGTGCTGCCGGATCATGATCGGATAGACCGCTTGGATGCCGTGGACCACACCGCGCAGGTTCACGTCGAAGACGTCGTTCCAGTCATCGAGCGTGTAGGAGTCGACTTCACCGCTAACCCCGATGCCGGCGTTGTTGAACAGGTAGTCGATCCGCCCGGATTGCTGCATCACCTCGGCGACGGCGCGCTCAAACGATGGGTAGCTGCGCACATCGAGTTCGATCGCGTGCGCCTTTCCGCCACCATTGTTGAGGCGTTGCGCCAGCTCCTGCGCCGCGCCGATCTGACGATCGGCGATCCAGACCTCGGCGCCGTCGTCGACTAATTTGGTGGCTAACGCGGCGCCGATGCCGGACGCCCCGCCGGTAACGAATGCGACCTTGCCCGAGACGCTCGACGCCATTGCGGAAGGATAATCCCTCGCCTTCGCAAGCAGAAGAGATGCTGTCCGCGAGGTCGTCGACGACGGTCTAGGCAGTCACAGTGCGAGTCCTTATCTGACGGATAAGTGCCAGGGCCACCGCTGGCATGGGTGAGCTAATGATGCTCCGCGAGCGCCGCGGCTGCCTGGAAATCGCTGACGCGCGCCCCACCGCGCCGGGCGATTGGGTCTACGCTGCCCCTGATGACAACCACCCGTACCGAACACACCTTCGACGGCGTCGGCGGCGTGCGCATCGTCTACGACGTCTGGACCCCCGACGTCACACCGCGTGCGGTGATCGTCCTTTCGCACGGGCTGGGGGAGCACGCCCGCCGATACGATCACGTCGCCGAGCGGTTCGGCCAAGACGGGCTGGTGACCTACGCGCTCGACCACCGCGGACATGGCCGCTCGGGCGGCAAACGCGTGCTGGTCAAAAACATCTCCGAGTACACCGGCGACTTCGACACCTTGGCCGGTATCGCCACCAAAGAACATCCGGAGTGCATGCGCATCGTGCTCGGCCACAGCATGGGCGGCGGGATCGTGTTCGCCTACGGCGTCGAACACCCTGACGACTACGACCTGATGGTGCTGTCCGGACCGGCGGTGGCGGCCCAGTCCGCCGTATCGCCGCTGCTGGTGCTGGTGGCCAAAACGCTCGGCGCGATCGTGCCGGGCTTGCCGTTGGAGGAGCTCGACGCAAGTGCGGTATCCCGCGACCCGGCGGTGGTGAACGCCTACAACACCGACCCGCTGGTGCATCACGGCAAGGTTCCCGCCGGCATCGCTCGCGCGCTGCTGACGGTCGGTGAGACGATGCCGCAACGGGCCGCCGCGTTGACCGCACCACTGTTGGTCGTGCACGGATCCGACGACCGGCTGATCCCCGTCGACGGCAGCCGCCAGCTGGTCGAGGCCGTGGGCAGTTCCGACGTCGAGCTCAAGGTCTATCCGGGCCTGTATCACGAGGTGTTCAACGAGCCGGAGCGTGATCAGGTGCTCGATGATGTCGTATCGTGGATCAACGCCAGACTGTGAGGCGCCGCACCGGAAAGTCGTAGGGTTCCTTTACTTTGGTGTTATGAGCGACGACAAGATGCTGGCGCGTATCGCCGCCCTGTTGCGTCAGGCCGAAGGCACCGACAACGCCCATGAGGCGGAGGCGTTCATGGCAGCCGCGCAGCGGCTGGCCACGGCGACGTCGATCGACTTGGCTGTGGCGCGGTCGCATGCGGACAAGCGCACGCCCGCGCAGACGCCAGTCCAGCGCACCGTCACCATCGGCGCGGCCGGCACCAGGGGATTGCGGACGTATGTGCAGCTATTCGTGGTCATCGCGTCGGCCAACGACGTGCGCTGCGACGTGGCATCCAACTCGACGTTCGTGTACGCCTACGGGTTTGCCGAAGACATCGACGCCACACACGCCCTGTACGCCAGCCTGGTAGTCCAGATGGTGCGCGCGTCGGATGGCTACATCTCTTCGGGTGCGCACCGGCCGACCCCGACGATTACCGCTCGGTTGAATTTTCAGCTGGCGTTCGGCGCCCGGATCGGGCAGCGGTTGGTCGAAGCCCGCGACCAGACCCAGCGCGAAGCGAAGAAGGATCGTCGTCGCCCGCCGGGAACTGCGATCGCGTTGCGGGACAAGGAGCTCGAACTTCGCGATCACTACCGCAGCGCCTCCAAGGCGCGAGGCACTTGGCAGGCCAGCCGGGCTTCTGCGGGATATTCGTCGGCAGCGCGGCGGGCGGGAGACCGGGCCGGCAAGCGGGCGCGGTTGGGAACCGGTCCAGAGCTCTCGGGGGCGCGGACCGCGCTGGGGCGGTGAAGGCAGGGGAATCGGCTGGGCGGGATTGGCAGCGCTCGAAGGTCTATGCCGCTGAGCAATTCGTCCGGACACTGTTCGACCGTGCCGCCGAACACGGCTCACGCAGCGTAGATTTCTTCGGCGCGCAGTTGACGCTGCCGCCGGAGGCGCGGTTCGGGTCGGTCCCGGCGGTGCAGCGTTACGTCAACGATGTGCTGGCGTTGCCGTCGGTACGACGACAGTGGCCGAAGGTAGCTCCGCTGACGGTGCGGTCACGGCGAGCCGCCACGGCGGCTCACTACGAAAACCGGGACGGGACGGGCGTTATCGCGGTTCCTGATCTCGATACTGCGGACTGGGCGATGCGTGAGCTGGTGGTGCTGCACGAGATCGCGCATCACCTGTGTGATACGCAACCGGCGCACGGATCGCAGTACGTCGCGACGCTGTGCACGCTGGCCGAGCTGGTCATGGGTCCAGAACTCGGGCATGTCCTGCGGGTGGTGTACGCCAAAGAGGGTGTGCGGTAGCCAGACACGTGGGCAGCGCGACCGATCGGGGCTAGCGTTGGCAAGGTGAGCGATGCAGGCGCCGCGCTCCCCGTCGATACCGACGCCGACGTCCGTGCACGCGAGGTCGAGTCGCAGATGACCGACGATGAGCGATTCTCGTTGCTGGTCAGCGTGATGGGTGCCAGCGATCTGTTGCCGGTGCGGGATGCGCGCATACCGCCGGAGCTCCCCGCCAGCGCCGGTTATGTTCCCGGTGTTCCCCACCTCGGCGTGCCCGCCCTGCTGATGAGCGACGCCAGCCTTGGGGTCACCAATCCCGGCTACCGGCCGGGTGACACCGCGACCGCCCTGCCCGCCGGTCTGGCGCTCGCCGCCGGCTTCGACCCTGCGCTGGCCCGCGCTTCGGGCGAGGCGGTGGGGCGAGAGGCGCGCAGCCGCGGGTTCAACGTGATGCTTGCCGGCGGAATCAACCTGGTCCGCGATCCGCGTGGTGGCCGCAACTTCGAATACCTCTCGGAAGACCCGCTTTTGAGCGCTACCATCGCAGCGGAGTCGGTCAACGGAATCCAGCAGCAAGGCGTAATCTCGACGCTCAAGCACTATTCGCTGAACTGTAATGAAACCAACCGGCATTGGCTGAACGCCGTCATCGATCCCGCCGAGCACCGGGAATCCGACCTGCTGGCATTCGAAATCGCCATCGAGCGGGCTGCGCCGGGAGCGGTGATGACCGCCTACAACCAGGTCAACAGTCAGTACGCAGGCGGAAACGATGTGCTGATCAACGATGTGCTGAAGGTGGCTTGGGGATATCGCGGTTGGGTAATGTCCGACTGGGGTGCGACGCCGAGCTGGGAATTCGCGGTCCGGGGCCTCGACCAGGAATCCGGTGCGCAGATCGACGCTCTGCTCTGGCAGGGTGAGGCGTTCACCGACCGGCTGAGGGTTGCCTTCGCCGAAGGCAAACTGTCTGGCGAGCGTTTGTCGGACATGGTGTGCCGAATCCTGCGGTCTATATTCGCCGTCGGCGCCGACCGATGGGACCGCATGCCAGCGCCCGACATGGCCGCGCACCGCCGGATTGCATTGCAGATTGCGCGGCAGGGCATCGTACTGTTGAAAAACACTGGTGTGCTTCCGGTTTCGTCTACGACCCGACGCATTGCGGTGATCGGCGGCTGCGCTCAGATCGGTGTGCCGGCCGGATGCGGGTCGAGCACCGTGGTTCCGCCCGGTGGCTATGCCGCGGTGTTACCGATCGGCTCGCCCGGTGGTCTGCGCAACCTCTACCTGTTGCCGTCGTCGCCGGTGGCCGAACTGAACAAGCAGTTTCCCAACGCGCAGATTGAATTCGACCCCGGTGTCAGCTCGGCCGAGGCGGCGGGGGCGGCGCGCCGCGCGGATGTTGCGATCGTGTTCGCGGTCAAGGTGGAAGGAGAGGGCTTCGACAGCGCCGACCTGTCGCTGCCCTGGGATCAGGACGCGGTGATTGCCGCGGTCGCAAATGCCAATCCGAACACCGTTGTGGTGCTGGAAACCGGCAACCCGGTTGCGATGCCGTGGCGGGACGCGGTCGAAGCGATCGTCCAGGCGTGGTATCCGGGTCAGGCCGGCGGTCAAGCGATCGCGGAGGTCATCGCTGGTCGGGTCAACCCGTCCGGCCGGTTGCCCGTCACCTTTCCGATCGATCTCGGCCAGACGCCCCGTCCCGAGCTGCCGGTTGTCGATGTCCCGTGGGGTTCTCCGACAACGATCCACTACACCGAAGGCGCCGAGGTCGGCTATCGGGGGTTCGCCAAACGGGGCCACATCCCGATGTTCGCGTTCGGTCACGGCTTGTCCTACACCAACTTTGAACACCGTGACCTGACTGTGGCCGGCAGCGGCACCCTCACCGCCAGCTTCACCGTGGTCAACACCGGCGATCGCGGCGGCGTCGACGTCCCACAGCTATACCTGACCGCGGCTCCCGGCGACCGGCGGCTGCGATTGCTCGGATTCCAGCGGGTGGAGCTGGAGCCGGGCGATTCTCGGGTGGTGACCATCGAGGCGGATCCGCGGCTGCTCGCCCGTTATGACGGGGTTGCGGGGGGCTGGCGGATCGCCGAGGGCACTCACACGGTGGCGGTGGGGGCCTCGGCGGTGGACCTCGAGCTGACTGCCGAGGTCGAGCTGGCCGGCCGCATCTTCGGGCGCTGACCGGCCAGCGCGAGCGACCAACCGCTAGACGGCGACCATCTCGTCGCCACAGGTGCACCGGTACGGCTGGTCCGCGCCCGCGCAGTGGCATTCGACCTCAATGCGAACCCGACAGCCACAGCCTTCGTGGGAACAGGTCAGTAGTGTTCCTGCCTCGTTTGCCATCTACTCCGCCTTATCTATCTCGAGATCCCTGAGGAAAGGGATCCAGTGGACACCCACAAAGGTAGCATACCCCCCAGGGGTATAGACCACGACACTTTTATCCGGTGGCGGTCGACGAAGGCGGCGGGCTAGCTTTGGCTCATGACTCAGAATCCGAGCCCCGCCGACGTTGACGAATTTTTGGACACCACCGTGGTCGGTGACGATCCCGCATTGTCCGCAGCGCGCGAGGCCAGCGATGCGGCGGGATTGCCGCAAATCGCGGTGTCGACCCAACAAGGTAAGTTCCTGAGCCTTTTGGCCGGTGCGACCAAAGCTCGGCGCATTCTGGAGATCGGCACACTCGGCGGCTTCAGCACAATTTGGCTGGCCCGGGGCGCCGGTCCCGACGGCCGGGTGATCACGCTGGAATACGAGCCCAAACACGCCGAGGTGGCGCGGGCCAACATCGACCGCGCCGGTGTCGGTGACCGGGTCGAAGTGGTGGTCGGCCCCGCGCTGGAGACACTTCCCACCGTGACGCAAGGCCCTTTCGACCTGGTATTCATCGATGCCGACAAGGAAAACAACGCCGGCTACCTGGAATGGGCTGTCCGGCTAACCCGCCCTGGCTCAGTCATCGTGGTGGACAACGTCATTCGCGATGGCACCATCTTGTCACCGGATCCCGACGCCGCTGCCCGGGCCACGCGGCGGACGCTGGAGCTCATGGGTGAACACCCGGCGCTTGACACCGCGGTGCTCCAGACGGTCGGGGTGAAGCACTGGGACGGCTTCGCGCTGGCGCTGGTGAAGTAAGCGGAGGTTGCTAGCCGCGGGTCTTTAACGGCCCGCTTTACCGAGATCAGCTCGGCTCACACGCCCGGAATCCGACGGTCGCGATGACGGCCAATTTCCGTTGCTGGCGTGCCACTGACGAGCGTAATCTTGCAGAAGATCGATGGTTTGCAGCGGGCCCAAAAGGCTTGCTGCATAACAGAAAGGTCACAAAATGAGTACGGTCCATTCATCAATCGATCACCACCCGGATCTATTGGCTCTACGTGAGCGCTACGAGCGCGCTGCAGAGTCGATGACCGCGCACGGCACATTCGGCCTCACACTGCTGACGGCGGTTTATGCGGCTGTGTCGCCATGGATCGTCGGATTCGACGGGACGAGATCGCTTGCTGTCAATGATTTCATCGTCGGAATCGTCTGCGTGGCGCTAGCGTTTACGTTCGCGATGGCGTTAGATCGCAGCCACGGCATGACATGGACGCTGCCGGTCTTCGGAGTGTGGTTCATCGTCTCGCCCTGGGTGCTTCACCACGTCTCGCCGCACGGCGCCATGATCTGGTCGAATGTGATCGCGGGTGCAGTGCTGACGGTGCTGGGCTTGAACGCGATGTACTTCGGTATGCGCGCGCGTAGCTCAACATCAGCCTGACGCGGGCGCACAATTCGCTGACTCGGCCGCAGGATGCCGGCCGGGAGAGGCGTTTGCTGCTCTAATCTAACCGCAGACCGCTCCGATGGCGGCCGAACCCACCAGCTTGACGTACTTGGCCAGTACACCGCTGGTGTAGCGCGGTGGCAGCGGAGTGAAACCCTCACGCCGGGAAGCCAACTCGTCGGGGTCCACGAGCACGTCCAAGGCACTTTTGGCGACGTCGAGCCGGATTCGGTCGCCGTCACGCACGAACGCGATCGGTCCACCATCGGCTGCCTCCGGCGCGACGTGCCCCACGCACAGGCCGGTGGTGCCGCCGGAGAACCGGCCGTCGGTCAACAGCAGCACGTCCTTACCCAGGCCGGCGCCCTTGATGGCGCCGGTGATGGCGAGCATTTCACGCATCCCTGGACCGCCCTTGGGGCCTTCGTAGCGGATCACCACCGCGTCACCGTGCGTGATGGTGCCGTCGGCCAATGCGTCCAATGCGGCCCGCTCGCGGTCGAAAACCCTTGCAGTGCCTTCGAACACATCGTCGTCGAAACCGGCCGTCTTGACCACCGCGCCCTCCGGCGCCAGCGACCCGTGCAGGATGGTGATTCCCCCGGTGGGGTGGATCGGATGGTCGAGAGCGCGCAGCACCTTGCCGTCGGGATCCGGCGGGGCGATGTGCGCGAGGTTTTCCGCGACCGTCCGCCCGGCCACCGTCAAGCAGTCGCCGTGCAGCAGGCCGGCATCCAGCAGGGCTTTCATCACCACCGGCACGCCGCCGATGTGATCGACGTCGGACATGACGTGTTGGCCGAATGGCTTGACGTTGGCAAGATGCGGCACGCGTGCGCCGATCCGGCTGAAGTCCTCCAGCGCCAGCTTGACGTTGGCCTCATAGGCGATCGCCAGCAGATGCAGCACCGCGTTGGTCGACCCGCCGAACGCCATCACCACCGCGATCGCGTTCTCGAAAGCCTCTTTGGTGAGGATGTCGCGGGCGGTGATGCCGCGCCGCAGCAATTCGACGACGGCTTCTCCGCTGTGGCGCGCGAATCCGTCGCGGCGGCGGTCGGTCGCCGGCGGCGACGCGCTGCCGGGCAGCGACATGCCCAGCGCCTCGGCGGCACAGGCCATGGTGTTGGCGGTGTACATGCCGCCACACGCCCCCTCGCCCGGGCAGATCGCCCGCTCGATGGCGTCGACGTCCTCCCGCGGCATCAAACCGCGCGCGCAAGCGCCGACCGCTTCGAACGCGTCGATGATGGTGACCTCGCGCTCGCTGCCGTCGGACAGCTTGGCGCGACCCGGCAGAATCGTGCCCGCGTAGAGGAACACCGCCGCCAGATCCAGTCTCGCCGCGGCCATCAACATCCCCGGCAGCGATTTGTCACACCCGGCCAGCAGCACCGAGCCATCCAGGCGCTCGGCCTGCATCACGGTCTCGACGCTGTCGGCGATGAGTTCGCGAGACGGTAGTGAAAAGTGCATGCCCTCGTGGCCCATCGAGATGCCGTCGGACACCGAAATCGTGCAGAACTCGAGCGGATAGCCGCCCGCGGCGAACACCCCGTCCTTAGCCGCCTTCGCCAGTCGGTCCAACGACAGGTTGCAGGGCGTGATCTCATTCCACGACGACGCCACTCCGATCTGCGGCTTGGCGAAGTCGTCGTCATCCATGCCGACCGCCCGCAACATGCCACGCGCGGCGGCCTTCTCCAGGCCGTCGGTGACCTCACGGCTGCGGGGCTTGATGTCGACGGCGGGCGACGGATCGTTGGTGTGGGTCATGATCTGAGGCTCGGTTTGGGGCACAGCCCAAGTATGCGCGTATTGCCATGTCGGCCCAAAATCATTTTTATACCCCAGTGGGGTATAAAAGATGCTGACAGGAAGCCGATTGACCGGGGGCGCGTTGGCGATGGCTCAACTCGGCGTTGACAATGGTGCTAACACCCGCGCCGTCACGAAGACCCACAACATCGTCGCGGCGCGGCAATCCGAGATCGATCAGAAGACCAGAATGCTGGAGGGTAGATGACACCCGCACGCGGATACTCCTCGCAAAAGGACAACTACGCCAAACGACTGCGGCGGATCGAGGGCCAGGTGCGTGGTATCGCCAAGATGATCGAAGACGACAAATACTGCATCGACGTCCTCACCCAGATCAGCGCCGCCAACAACGCACTGCGGTCGGTGGCGCTCAACCTGCTCGACGAGCACCTCGGACACTGCGTCAGCCGTGCGGTCGCCGAAGGCGGAACCGAGGCGGAGGAGAAGCTCGCCGAAGCCTCCGCCGCGATCGCGCGACTCGTCCGGTCCTGATGGCTAACGCGATACGCGCATTGCATGGTTGAGTAGGGGCCGTGGGGCCAGCCCGTGCCGACGGAGCAGCGCGATCGCGCCGCTGGTGGAATGACCCGCTGCCACCGGACCCCGGGAGCGAAGCCCAACCCGCATCGGGCGGACCGTGGACGCCCCGGATATTGGTGCAGTTGGCGGTACTGGCCGCGGCGGCCTTCATCTATGTCACCGCCGAAATTCTGCCGGTAGGCGCATTGCCTGCGATCGCGCGAGGCCTGCACGTCAGCGTTCCCATGGTCGGTACGTTGCTGGCCTGGTATGCCCTGGTGGCGGCCGTCACCACGATTCCGCTGGTCCGTTGGACGGCGCAGTGGCCGCGGCGCCGGGCGCTGCTGCTTTCGTTGGCGTGCCTGACCGCCTCCCAGCTCATCTCGGCGGTGGCGCCAAACTTCGTGGTCCTGGCCGGTGGCCGGGTGCTCTCGGCGATCACGCACGGCCTGATGTTGTCGGTCATCGCGCCGATCGCCACCCGACTGGTCCCGGCCAGCCACTCCGGACGCGCGACAACGGTCGTCTACGTGGGTATCAGCTTGGCGGTGGTGGTGGGCAGCCCCGCCACGGCGGCAATGAGCTTGCTGTGGGGCTGGCGGGTTGCCGTCGCATCGGTGGCCGTGGTGGCCGCCGTGGTCACCTTAGCCGCCTGGGTCGTGCTGCCGGTGCTGACGTTGACCGAGGAGCAGCTGGCCCGCGTCGGCCGTGGGGCCGGACATCACCGCAACAGGCGGCTGGTCGTCGTGAGCTTGCTCACCATGGTCGCGGTCACCGGGCACTACATCTCCTACACCTTCATCGCGGTGATCATCCATGACGTCGTCGGGGTGCGAGGACCGGCTCTGGCCTGGTTGCTGGCTACCTACGGCGTCGCGGGCCTGTTGGCGATGCCGTTGGTGGCCGGGCCGTCGGACCATCGGCCCAGGGCGGCGGTGATGAGCTGCATGGCAGCGCTGTGGGTGACCTTCTTGGTACTGATCGCGCTGGTGTTCCATGGTTCGCCCACCCCGGCGAGCATTGTGATCGGGATCGCCGCGATCGCGTTCTGGGGTGCCACCGCTAACGCGGTATCGCCGATGCTGCAAGCTGCGGCGATGCGCGCCGGAGCGGACGACCCGGACGGCGCGTCCGGGCTGTACATGGCGGCGTTCCAGATCGGAATCATGGCCGGATCCTTCGCCGGCGGGCTGCTTTACGAACGCAGTGTGCTGGCGATGTTGATCGCGTCAGCGGTGCTGATCGGCGCCGGAGCAGCCGGGATGACCGCCGAGCGGCAGCTGTTTGACGTCCCCGCCACCGGCTACCGGTAGAATTCTTCTCAACGATCGACAACACCGCAGGTCAACGGCTCAGAACGGGCCAGCATCCCGGCTGCATCGAGATTGCCGAAGCAGAAGCCGGTGTAACCGCTATGCATACTGGGGTGAGAACGTGACTGGAGGGATAACTATGTCGCGATGGACCAAGGGTCCGCTCGTCGCTGTGTTGAGCGCAGCGGGAATGACCGCTGTGCTGACCTTGGCGAGCGGCTTGGCCCTGGCTGACCCGGAGCCGGCGCCACCGCCCGCGCCCGGTGCGGACGCCCCACCGCCTCCGGTCGACCCGGCCGCGGCACCGCCACCCCCCGCTGACCCGCTCGCGGCGCCGCCGCCGCCACTGCCGGGGGTTGCTGCACCTCCGCCACCGGCGGGCGACCCGTTGGCGCCGCCCGCGGCCACACCGGCCGCCGCTCCGGCGGGTCCTGTTGTGGGGCAGAACCCCGCGCCGTTCACCGGCGCGCCGCCGTTCGTGCCCCCGACCTTCAATCCGGTCAGCGGCTCAACGGTCGGGGTTGGCGAGCCGATCATCATCAACTTCGCGCGGCCGATCGCCGACCAGCCGATGGCCCAACAGGCGATCCATATTTCGTCGACCCCGCCGGTGTCCGGCAAGTTCTATTGGCTGACCCCCAGCCAGGTGCGCTGGCGTCCGCTCAGCTTCTGGCCCGCGCACACCGCGGTGCACGTCGACGCGGCGGGCACTCAGGAGAACTTTGTCACCGGCGATTCGCTGGTGGCCACCGCCGACGACGCGACCCACACGTTGACCGTCACGCGCAACGGGACGGTGGAACAGACCTTCCCGATGTCGATGGGTATGGCGGCGGGCGGTCACCAGACGCCCAACGGCACCTACTACGTGCTCGACAAGAAAGCCAAGGTGGTGATGGATTCATCCACCTACGGTGTGCCGGTCAACTCGAGCTGGGGCTACAAGGTCAACGTCGAGGACGCCGTGCAGTTCGACAACAGTGGCGACTACGTGCACAGCGCGCCGTGGTCGGTGGCCGACCAGGGCAAGCGCGACGTCAGCCACGGCTGCATCAACATCAGCCCGTCCAACGCGAAGTGGTTCTTTACCAACTTCGGCACCGGCGATCCGATTATCGTGAAGAACTCCGTCGGGACCTACTCGAAGAACGACGGCTCTAACGACTGGCAGCTTTAAACAAGTCGAGACGGCGAAATCGACGCGGGAAAGATGCCCGCGGCAATAAATGTGCAGTTTTCGTACCGCGCCTTTATTTTGCTGCTAAGAATCCGTCATGGCCGATGACCCATGCAGCGTCAACGTGGGCTGGAGCATTATGGCGGGTGCGAGTGCCGATTCGACACTAGCCGGAGTGTTAGCGGGCTTTCTGATCGTCGCCGCGACGGCGCTACTGACGCAATGGAATGACCGTTCCGGTCCCGACACGTTCGCGTTGTTCGCTTCTGGGGTGCCGGCCCTCACGCTATCCAGCTATCTCTTTACCGTATTGGCGGGCTCGCAACCTGTCTCGGGATATTGTAGCCAAATGTGGGGCCAATGGCTTCCGGCATTCGCGCTGCTATTGATCGGCGCTGCCGTCCTCTTATGTGGATTAGGATGGGCGCTCGTAAGTTACAGCGACAACCTGGCGGTGAAGCAACTCGAATTGAACCGTCCAATGAAAAGGGTCGAGGAAACCCGCAGATTCTTCATCAGTTTGAGCGGATGCCTCTCGCTCGGCGGTACCACAGCGATGACATGTTGGCTAATTGCCGCCTCAATTGTCTACCTTAAAGCCACCACCGGCAAGGATTGGTGGGGCAAAACGTTTTACCCGTCTTTTGAATTCCTTCAGATCAAATGGTATGAGATGTTCTTTGTGTTCCTTTTCGGTCTTTACGTCGTCGTCCGTTCTGCCTATCTTGTTATCTCGCGCACGCGTGCCGCCAGGTGGGAAAATGTTGCTTCATGCATTAGGTATACCCCGCTTGATACCACGCGGGAGAATGTTGCTTCACACACTGGTCCTACCCCTGCCGTCTTGGAGTCCCGCACTCCACTCGACGTCCGGAAATACAAACGCGCAGAGCGCCTGTGCCAGGAAATTTGCATCGCCGTCGCTATAGGATTATTGACGCTGCTTGCGCTTTTTTTGACGGGACAAGCCGTTCACGAGAAGTTTTCGGTCGCGGCGACCTGCGGCATTATCGGCCTTTTGCTCGGTGGATATATTATTGCTCGATTGGCTTACTGGGGTGTGGCCAGTTTCTTCGGTCGTGCGCTTCCAGAGCAAACGGCGGATAAGAGATTCGCCGATGCCGATGCCAGGGTTCAAAAAACGCGCTCCGCTGAAATACCGGAAGACGCGATCCGAATCAAGTACTCGGTTCGAAGGCTTGGCACGACTTCCTACCACGTTGTCATCTTTGCCATTGTGGGAACGCTGTTCGCCGCGGGATTGACGCAGGGATCGTTCTGGCCCGGGATGACTACCACGTCCCTTTTGCTCGGCGGCTTGTACCCCGCCTGTATGTTCCTCGGGCTAAGTTACGCGGTCCCCGCGGGGCCGACTACAAAGTTGCCGGCATGGAAAACGTGGCGAGGCTGGCGCCTTCTGCCCTGAGCTAGCGCTCGCGGGCTCAGTTCCAGATCCTGACCCGGCGTTGCGGGTCCAGGTATAGCTCGTCGCTATCCGCGACGTCGAAAGCGTCGTAGAAGGCGTCGATGTTGCGGATGACACCGTTGCAGCGGAACTCCGGCGGCGAGTGCGGGTCGACGGCCAGCCGCCGGAGCGCCTCGGCGTCCCGCGATTTGGTGCGCCACACCTGGGCCCAGCCGAAGAACACCCGCTGCACGCCGGAGAGGCCGTCGACGACCGGAGCGGTCGCGCCATTGAGCGACAGCTGGTAGGCCAGCAGCGCGATGGAAAGACCGCCCAGATCGCCGATGTTCTCGCCTACGGTAAAGGCGCCGTTGACGTGGTGGCCGTTGTCCAGCCCGCGCGGCGTGTAGACGTCGTACTGCTCGATCAGCGCCTTGGTGCGTGCCCCGAACTCGGTGCGGTCGTCGTCGGTCCACCAGTCGACCAGATTGCCGTCGCCGTCGTATTTGGCGCCCTGGTCATCGAAACCGTGCCCGATCTCGTGGCCGATGACCGCGCCGATGCCGCCGTAATTGGCGGCGTCGTCGACGTCGGGGTCGAAGAATGGTGGCTGCAAAATGCCTGCGGGAAAGACGATTTCGTTCATCCCCGGGTTGTAGTAGGCGTTGACGGTCTGCGGGGTCATGAACCACTCGTCGCGGTCGACGGGCCCGCCCAGCTTGGCCATCTCCCGGTCGGAGTTGACCTCGTTACCGCGCCGGTAGTTGCCGTAGAGGTCGCCACGGTCGATCACCAGCTTCGAGTAGTCCCGCCACTTCTTCGGGTAGGCCACTTTGGCGGTGAACTTGTCCAGTTTGACCAGCGCACGTTGCCGGGTCTCCGGGGTCATCCAGTCCAGGTCGCTGATGCTGACCCGATATGCCTCACGCAGGTTGGCGACCAGCGCGTCGATGCGGGCCTTGGCGTCTGGCGGGAAATGGCGCTGCACGTAAAGCTTTCCGACGGCGTCGCCCAGCATGCCTTCCACCAGCCCGACGCCGCGCTTCCAGCGCTCGCGGATCTGCTCGGTGCCGGTGAGCTTGCGGCCATAGAACGCGAAGTCCTCGGCGACCAGCGCATCGGTGAGCAATCCGGCGCGGGCATGGATAAGGCGCCAGCGTGCCCAGCTCTTCCAGTTGTCGAGATCCTCGCTGCGCCAAAGCTCGGCGAAGGTGGTCACGTAATCCGGTTGGCGCACCACAAGTTCGGCGACTCCATCGGGCGTGCCGCCCAGCGCGTCCACCCAGCCGGGCCAGTCGAAACCCGCTGCGTCGGCCTGCAGATCGGCGAAGGTGCGCAAGTTGTAGGTCAGGTCGGCATCGCGGCGTTTGACCACATCCCAGTGCGCGGCAGCCAGTTTGGTCTCCAACGCCACGATTCGTGCCGCGGTCTGGCGATGATCGTCGGGCGTGCCGCCGTAGACGAGCGCGAACATCCGGGCGATGTGATCCGGGTAGGCGGCCAGCAGCTCGGCGTGCTGCTCGTCGCGATAGTAGGACTCGTCGGGCAGTCCCAGCCCCGACTGGCTGACGTGCACCAGGTAGCGGCTGGAGTTCTTGGAGTCGGTGTCGACGTACACACCGACCCCACCGCCCACGCCGGTACGTTGCAGGGCGCCGACAACGGTCGCCAGCACGTCAGCGTTGGCGGCGCCGTCGATCGCCGCCAACTCGTCGAGCAGCGGCTGCACACCCCGCTGTTCGACCGTCTCCTCGTCCAGGAAGCTGGCGTACAGGTCGCCGATGCGTTGCTCGTCGGTGCCGGCCGCCTCAGAAGACGCAGCGTTCTCGCTGACTTCGGTGATCAGGTCGCGCACCTGGACCTCTGCCCGGTCGAACAACGAGCGGAAGGCGCCGTCGGTGGCGCGGTCGGCCGGGATCGCATAGTCGGCCAACCAGCGGCCGTTGACATGGCCGAACAGGTCGTCTTGGGGGCGGGCACCAGCGTCGACATTGCTCAGGTCGATGCCCGAGCGGATAGCTTCTACCGTCACGCCACCATCCTTCCCTATCGCCGCGCCAGGTACCCTCACGGCCATGCCCGACGCCGACCCGACGGAACCAGCGGCCGACGACGGCGATGACGGAGCGGCGCCCGACGAGTTCGACGGGCCGGCCATCTCCGGCTACGGCGTGGCCTCAGCGGCGTTGGGGCTGGTTTCCGTGGCGGCGATCGCGCTGGGTGGGGCCGTCTGGGTGGCGCACCGCAATGACGTCGACGAACGCGGCTACCAGAGCCGAGTCATGCAGGCCGCCGTCGACTGGACCGGCGTGCTGATCAACATGAACACCGGCAACGTCACGGCCAGCCTGCAGCGACTGCACGATGGGACCGTCGGCGAATTGAACGCCGATTTCGACTCCGCCATGCAGCCCTACCAGCAGGTGGTGCAGCGGCTGCAATCGACCACCCACGGTCAGGTCGAGGGAGTGGCATTGGAAGCCGTGCACCACGATCTGGACCTCCAGCCGGGCAGCGGTCGGCCTCCGCCGGAGCAACTGCCGGCCTCGGTCGCCGGTCGCACCGACATGGTCATGGTGGTCGCCACGTCGGTCAGCGAGAACGCGGGTGGCAAGCCGCAGACCGTGCACTGGAACCTGCGGTTGGGGGTCTCCGACGTGGACGGCAAGCTGATGATCTCGCGGCTCGAGTCGATTCGATGAGGAACACCTGGCGGGTGCTGGCGTTCGACATCGCCGCACCCTTGGCCGCGATCTGTGCGCTGCTGGCGATCGGGGTCGTCCTGGGCTGGCCGCGGTGGTGGGTGTCGGCATGCTCGGTGCTGGTGTTGCTGATCGCCGAAGGCGTGATGGTGAATGTCTGGCTGCTGCGCCGGGATTCGGTGACCATCGGCACCGACGACGACGCGCCCGCTCTGCGGCTGGCCGTAGTCGCGCTGTGCGCGGTGGCGGTGGTGTCGGCGGTGCTGACCGGTTACACCCATTGGACGTTGCCGGACCGCCGGCTGAAGGCCGATTCGGCAGAGGTGGTGCGGATAGCGACCGGGATGGCAGAGGCGACGGCCACCTTCTCGCCGCAAGAACCGACGGCGTCGATCGACCGGGCTGCGGCCATGATGGTGCCGGAACAGGCGACCGCGTTCAAGGACAATTTCGGCAAAGCCACAGCGGATTTGGCGCACCGGAACGTCACCGCGTCCGCTTCGACGCTGGAAGCCGGTCTCGAGGCGATCGGGCCGGCTGCGGCCGCCGTGGCGGTGGTCCTGCGCGCTACTCAGAACGCGCCGGGTCAGCCGCCCGGTAACGCGGTGCTGGCGCTGCGCATCGCGCTGACCAAGCAGAGCGACCACTGGCTGGTGCTGGACGTATCGCCGATCAACGCTCGCTAACGACAATCAGCACAACCGGGCGTGCTCGACCATCAGGCAACGGTCCATCACCACCTGTAAACCGGCTGCCTCCGCGTCGCGGCCCACTTGCTCATGCCACAACCCCTCCTGCAGCCAAAGGGTTTTCGGCCGTCGATCGAGGGCGAGCGTGTCGGCCAACACCGACGGCAACTCGTCGAGCCGCCGGAACACATCGACCATGTCGGGTACCACCGGCAAGTCGGCCAGCCGCGGATACGCTGGCGCGCCGTCGATTTCGGTGATCGTCGGGTTGACCGGGTACACCTGGTAGTCACCCGTCGCGACCAGATAGGAATAGATCTCGTGGCTCGGCCGAGTCGGCTTGTCCGATGCTCCGATCACTGCGATGGTGCGGGTCTCCGCCAGGATGCGGCGCAGCGTCAGGTCGTCGGGCTGGCCGAGCATCAGTTGCTGCGGCGCGGCCGCTGCGCAGCCCGCGGAGCCGGTTGCTGGGACGGGCGCTGCGGGGGCTGTTGGCTTCTGGCCTTCGCGAACCGGTCAGAGAGCCGGCGCATCCGGATCATCAACGACGCCGACGGGCTCGTCGTGGCATCCAGGTAGGCGCCCACCTCGTCGACGGGCACCCCGATCCGGGACGCGAATTCCGGCATCTTCAGTCCCGACCGTTCGATCAGCAACCGCACGTGGCGGGCCACTTCGGTGCGCTCGTTGGCCTCCAGATGTGCGCGGGCGCGGTCCAGCACCTCCGCCAATGCCTTGGAAATGCCGTAGGGTCGCGAGGTCTCCAGAACTTCCTCGACTTGACGGGCCGTGCGCCCGTAGGGGTCGCGTTTGATCGCGACCGCGATCTGCTTCCAGGTGGCGATGTCGCCACCTTCCAGCGCTGAGCGGATGGCCGACGTCGGCCAGAACTCCACGGGCTGCTCGACACTGCGAGGACGGACGGGGGGACGATGCGGCGCCGGTCCGTGGCGTCGATCGGCTGCCAACGTCACCTCGCCTCCTCCAGCATCGCCACTGCCACCGACAGGCAGCGCTGCCTGACCTCCTCCCAGTCTGCCTTCGCATCCGGACCGGGCCAACTTTCGTCGTCGAGATCCGTCGGATGTGGATCCGCGAGCCGTCGCACCAGCTGGGTAGCGATCCATTGCCGCCTGGGTGATTGACTACAGTAATACCTATCCATCCCGGCCAATACGAATGCGGCTGTCTCGGCTTCCATCGTGTCGACCAGCTCAGCAAATTCGGTGTAGTCCCGGCTGCTGTTGCGCGACATGATCAGGTAGCCCTTGAGTCGCAACGTTTCGGCGCCGGTCGGGATTTGCAACCGGTCACCGGTGGACAACTGCACGTGGGTGGTTTCCACCGGACTGCGCCGCTCGAACGTGGGGTGGTCGGTCTCGGCCGCGGTTTCCAGTGCGTCCAGGGCGACCGACAGCCGGCCGCGCCACAGTGTGACCGGATGCACGGGCCGGACCGTCCGGGGTGCGGAGCGGCTGGTGCCATTGCGGTGGGACAAGCCGCCGGCGAACCTCTTGCCCGCTGAGTGACCGTTGGTCGGGGCCGCCGTCCCGGCCAACGCCAACCCGTGCGTGGTGGCACTGGCATCGTCGTCGCCGTTGACGTGTGAGCGCAGTTCGTCGTTGCGCCCACATCCGGTGAAGGCCAGCGGGTCGGCCACGGTAATCGCGTCCGGGACCAGGTGCTTGAGCCTGGCTGCGGATTTCAGCACGATTCGTAGGTCGGCGCTGGGCACCACCGGCGCCGAGATGTCCTCGGGGATCATCAGGACATTGCCGAGATCGACTGTGGGCAGCGGTTTTTCGAAGTCGACGGAGGGCAGGATGCGCTCCAGCCAAGCCGGCAGCCACCAGTTCCACTGGCTAAACATCGCCATCAGGGCGGGCACCATCACCAGCCGCACCACCGTGGCGTCCACCGCGATCGCGACCGCGCACGCCACCCCGATTTCGGCCACCAGCGGCATGCCGGCGAACGCGAAACCGATGAACACGGCGATCATGATCAGCGCGGCGCTCGTGATGGTGCGCGCGCTGGTGCTCACTCCGTAGGCCACGGCGTCATGTGTGTGACCGGTTTGCAGGAACCGTTCCCGGATTCGGGTCAGCAAGAAGATCTCGTAGTCCATCGACAAGCCGAACGTCATGGCCAGCACCAGCGGCGGGACGGTGGAATCGATGGAGCTGATCGGCGGGAACCCGAGCTTCTCCAGCCAGCCCCACTGGAAGACCATCACCAAACTGCCGTAGGCGGCGGCCACCGACAACACGGTCATCAGCACGCCCTTGAACGCCAAGAACACCGACTGGATCGAGATCAGCAGCATGACGAAGGCGATCAGAGCGACGAAAACCAACACCAGCGGCTCGGTCTGCGACACCCGGTCGTCGAAGTCTTTGATCAGCGCGGTCGGTCCGCCCACGTCCACCTGCGCCGAGCCTGCCGCCGCGGGTAGGTGGGCCCTCATCCACGCGATGCTGCTGCGCGCGCCCAGGTCCTCGGGATCGACCGACGGCACCCCGGAAAATAAGGCGCTGGTGTTGTTGTCCGCGAACACCGGCGCCGCCACCGAGACGATGTCGGGCGCCTGCCCCATCTGCTGACGGATAGCCGCGAGTGTCTGAGTGTGCGTGGGCGAGGACGCCTCGCCGTCGGGGAAGGTCACCAGCACCTGCACCGGGCCCAGCGCGCCGGGACCCAGCGCCTCTGCGGCCGCCGACACTCCGGCGCGGATCTCGTGTGACGAGTTGAATTGCCGGAGCAGGCTGTTGCCCAGCACCATCGACAGGGCCGGCACCGCCATGGCAATGAGAACAGCCGATGCCGCCAACGCCGAGACCCACGGCCGGCGCATTACCCAGCCGATCCAACGACTCCAGAACCGCGACTGCGTCGTCTCGGGTCGCCGCGACCAGTGCAGCACCGCGGATCTCTTGGCGGCGGCGCGGCTGAACGTCGCCAACACGGCCGGTGTCATGGTCGTCGCGGTCAGCATTGCGACCGCGACCGCAAGGATTGCGCCGGTGGCCATCGACGCCAGAGCCGGGGTGTCGATCAGATAGATACCTGTCAGCGAGGCCACGACGGTCATCCCGGACAGCACCACCGCGAGGCCGGACGTGGCCATCGCCGCGTCGACCGCCTCCTGCGGCTGACGCCCGGCACGCAGTTCCTCGCGGAAGCGCATCAAAATGAACAGCGAATAGTCGACCGCCAGCGCGATACCGAACATCGACACCGTCGAGGTGACGAAGACCGACATCGTGGTGTAGGCCGACAGTAGATAGACCAGTCCCATGGTGATTGCGACCGTGCAGATGCCCAATGCCAGCGGAATCGCAGCGGCGGCAAGCGAACCGAACACCGCCAGCAACACAATCAGGATGATCGGAAGGTTCCAGCGTTCCGCCGCGGCGATGTCATGTTTGGTGTTGGCAGCCGCGGCCGTACTCAGCGCACCCTGGCCGATGACGTAGAGCCGGACCCTGCCGTTCGCCATTTGTCCCGGCCGCTCGCCCTGGACGCCGACCTTTGCCCGCAACTTCTTGGCGGCGTCGCTGGCGCTGCTGTTGTTGGAGGAGTCCAGTCGCAATGACACCACGTACGGCCGGTCAGGCTCTGGTGCCGGCTGGGACGGATTCTTCACCACCGCCACATCGGAGACTTGGCCGGCGACCTGCTGCAGAAATGTCGCGGCGGCGTTCATGTCTTCGTAGCTCGCGTCCGCGCGCGGCGCCGCCACCAGCGCCAGCGGTGACGTGCCCTGGTCGGGGTAGTGGGCCTCGAGTTGGTCATGGACGCGTAGGGACTGGGAGCCGGCCACCTCGAAGCCACCACCCGTGAGGTGACCCGACTGGGTCACCGTCAGGTAGATGGCGGGTATCAGCGCGAGCAACCAACCTGTGAAGACCAGCCAGCGGAATCTGCGCAGGTTGCTGCTTAGGCGCATCATGAAGTGCTGGATTTTGGTCTCCCCGCATCAGGTTTGCGTGCAGGCCAGCCTACCCCAGCAAGCTATGTGCACATGCCGCTGAGCTGCAACAACTCCGCAACGATGTCGGGATTCGCGGGGGCCTGATGTCGAAGCTGATCGAATGTGCGCAGTCTCCTGTTGGCTGAATTGGCCGCGCCCGCGCAGTGGATGGCAGGATGGCCGGTGGATGGTCACGATTCGGTTTCACAAACCGCGGACCGCAGCTGGTTGCGAGGCCCACCGAGATTCGCAAGCCCTATCGCACGCCATAAGGAGCTATCTATGACTTCCCTGACTGGGGATACTGCGACATTGCGCCGACGACTGTTCGGTGTCCTGACCGCCACCGCGATGGGTGGTGCGACCGCGGCGGTGCTGCTGTCTGCGCCGTCAGCGGTCGGCGCGTCTGACCCTTGTGCTGCCAGTGAGATGGCAAGGACGATCGGCAACGTCGCCCGGTCCGCCGGCGACTATCTGGACGGGCACCCGGAGACCAACCAGGCGATGACCACCGTCTTGCAACAGCCTGCGGGACCGCAGTCGGCCGACTCGCTGAAGGGCTATTTCACTGCCAACCCCAAGGCAGCCCTCGATCTGCAGACGATCGCGCAACCGCTCACCGGCCTGTCCGCCCAGTGCAGGCTGCCGATCAGCCTTCCTCAGGTGCTCGGCTTCATGCAAGGCGCACAGGGCGGGCTGCCGGGCGGCCTGCCCGGCGGGCTGCCGAATGCTGCGGCGCAGGCCATCTCCGGGGCCCAGGGCGGGGTTGCGGCCGCGCCTGGCGCCGCAGTGATGCCGGGGCTCAGCGCGATCAAGTAGTCGCCCGGCTAGTTCTGGGCAGCCCCGCGGCGCCTGCGTGTCGCCGAAGTCTCGCCCGTCTTGGCGCCCGGATCCGGTGGCACCGGACCCTGGAGCGCGGCGTCGGCCGGGTCGACGGGCGTCGCCCCGTTGCCGTTTTTGAGGTGTGTCGAAGCCGGGTTCCCGGCAAGGCCTGTTGCCATGTCGGTCTCTGCGGAGGTGTCCGTGCCCGGTTCTGGGCCAGCTTCGAAGGCGTCAGGATCGGCGTCGTTCTCGGTGCGGAACATGAAGAAGAACACCACCCAGCCGACGGCGGCGAGGAACAACCAGCTGATCAGACGGTAGATCAACATCGCCGAGATAGCGCCGGACAACGGCAATCCGCTGGACACCAAACCGGGCACCAACACCGCCTCGACGACCAACAGACCGCCGGGCATCAGCGGTATCGTGCCGACCGCCCGAGCGGCCGCACAGGCCACCGTCAACCCGCCAACCGACGGGTGATAGCCCGCCGCGTATGCGGCGAAGCCCAGGCAGGCAACGTCAGCGAACCGGTTGACCAGTGACCAGCTGAAGGCCACCGCGAGGTTGCGGCGGCTCAGGCTGACCGATTCCAGCTGCGAGAGCATCTGGCGCCACTTCGCCAGGCCGGCGTCGGACGGCTTACCCCGAACCGAGTTGACCCACGACAACACTCGGCATCCGATCCCGTCGATCAGCTCCGGCCGCGACGCCACCGCCTGGGCCAGCAGCAACAACGCGACGAAGCCGCCGAGGGTGAACAGCAACGAGAGGGGGTTGTTCTTCGCACCGAGGAAAAACGCGCCGCCTAGACCCAGCAGTGCCAGCCCAACCGCTTGCAGCACGCCCGACATCACCAGCTGCCACGACGCCACCAACGTCGACGCGCCCCAAATCCGTTGCTGCCGAAGCAGAAAAGTCGCCGCTAACACCGGACCGCCGGGCAGCGTGGTGCTCAACGAGTTGGCCGCGTAGTAGGCGGCTTCAGACCGCAATTTCTTGACGTGCACGCCGGCCGATGCCAGCAGGGTCCGCTGAACCTCGGCGAAGCTGTGCATCAAGACGACGGCCGCCAGGGCCGAGGCCAACAGCCACCACCAATTCGCTGAGTAGAGGCTCTTGGCGGCCTTGGCCACCTGGTCGCGCACCAGTGCCACCTCCACGGCCAGCACGATCGCGACGACGCCCAGGATGGCCCAGCGCACCCACCAGTACTGGCCGCGGGCACGTTCTTCGTGCTGACCGCTGACGTTCGTGGCCGGTGCGTCGTGCGACACATGAATTAGCGTAGCCGCGCAGGTCGCGCCAAGATCGGTGCCCGGCGCAGGTGTCCGCACTATATTTGCGGACGGTGTGCTACCGGCGGTTAGGCTTGACCATATGTCGTCGAAGGCCGACGCGGATTATGGGGATTCGGTAGAACCCATTGTTCGGAAAACCGCTGCCTGGGCCTGGCGGTTATTGGTCATCCTGGTGGCTTTGGTGGCGCTGTTGTGGGTTATCGCCCGGCTGGAAATCATCGTCGTCCCGCTGCTGCTGGCGTTGATGCTGAGCGCACTGCTGGTCCAGCCGGTGGATTGGCTGGACCGGCGGGGCGCGCCCCGCGGTGGCGCCGTCGCCCTGGTGTTGTTGGCTGGCTTCGCGATTCTGGGCGGCATCATGACGTTCGTCATCAGCCAATTCGTCATCGGTTTGCCGGATCTGGTCAACCAGGTCACCCGCAGCATCGACGAAACCCGCAATTGGCTGATCGAGGGGCCGCTGCATCTCAGCCGCCAACAGATTGAGAACGCCGGGAACGCGGCCATCCAGGCGCTGCAGAACAATCAGGCAAAGTTAACCAGCGGCGCGCTGTCGACTGCGGCCACCTTCACCGAGATCCTCACCGCCGCATTTCTGATGTTCTTCACGCTGATCTTCTTCCTCTACGGCGGACGCAACATTTGGCAGTACGTCACCAAGATCTTCCCTACCGACGTCCGGGACCGGGTTCGCGCCGCGGGCAGCGCGGGATATGGGTCGCTGGTCGGCTATGTGCGGGCCACCTTCCTGGTGGCGTTGGTCGACGCCGCGGGAGTCGGCATCGGTTTGGCGATCATGAGCGTGCCACTGGCTCTGCCGCTGGCCTCGTTGGTGTTCCTCGGTGCGTTCATCCCGCTGGTCGGTGCCGTCATCAGCGGCTTTCTCGCGGTGGTGGTGGCACTGCTCACGAAGGGATTTGTCTACGCGCTCATCACGCTTGGCGTGCTCATCGGCGTCAACCAGCTCGAAGCGCACATCCTGCAGCCGTTGGTGATGGGCCGCGCGGTATCGATCCATCCGTTGGCGGTGGTGGTGGCGATCTCGACGGGCGGTGTGCTCGCCGGAGTTGTCGGCGCGCTGCTCGCGGTCCCGACGGTCGCTTTCTTCAACAATGCGTTCCAGGTGCTGCTGGCCGAGGATCCGTCCGCAGCCGCCAAAAAGACCGACGACGATGCGGTCATCATGCAGGCCGAGCCGGATGAGCTGGAGCCCGAAAGCAGAACCGCGGACTAGATCCGATCGCCCTGCTAGACCCGGTTGCTAAATTCGGCCTTCGCGACGCAGCAGATCCTGCGCGCTGAGTCCGCCGCCGCGGCGTTGACGGGGGCGGTCGGAGCTGTCGGCGTTCTTTGCGCGGGCGTTCAGTTTCTGGGTCGCAACGTCGGGATCCTTCTCGTCCTGCGGGCCGGTCGGGATCGCGGTAGTGGCATCCTCTTCGGGCGGCTGCTGACCCGGGGAGCGGTCGGTCGGTACCTGTATGGCCCGGGTCGGATCGGCGGACGGCCTCGATGGCGGCGGAGGGGTGGCTGTGCCGCGAGGATCGGCGGGGCGGTCGTTGCGCTTCGACCCGCGCAGATCGCTGAGCCAGGACTCGATTTCGCGATCTTCACCGCGGGGCGGCTGCTGCGGCCCCGGCGGTGCTACGGCGGGCGGTTGGGGTGGACGCTCGTGTCCGGGTGCGGGAGCGCTTCCAGGGCTCGGTTGGGCGGAAAAGCGAGTCGTCGGCGGCTCTTTGGGCTCAGCGTGTCCCGGGGCGCGCATCTTCGTAGTGCCGGCGGCCGAGGGCGTGTCCTGAGCCGGTGGCCGGTAGTCCGGTCGAGGCGCCGGCCCAGCTGGTCGGCCTGACCGGGATGGAGTCTCCGCGCCGGGGTGGGTGGGGTCGTGCGGTGGACGGGGTTTTGTAGCGACGGCGGGGGATGCGGCGACCGGCGGTCGCTCGGCCCGGCGGGGGACGGGCTTCTTGCGCTCGTCGGGCAGGTGAATCTCGCCCAGCCCGATGCGATTCTGCAGCCGCTTCATCCACAGTGGCGCCCACCAGCAGTCGTCGCCAAGCAGCTTCATCACCGACGGCACCAGGAACATCCGAACGACGGTGGCGTCCAACAGAAGTGCTGCCATCAGCCCAAACGCCAGATACTTCATCATCACCAAGTCGGAGAAGATGAACGAGCCGGCGACCACCGCAAGGACGGTCGCCGCCGCGGTGATGATGCGACCGGTGGCCGCGGTTCCGATTCGGATGGCCTCGGCGGTGGACATGCCGCGTGCGCGGGCCTCGACCATCCGGGAGACCAGGAATACCTCGTAGTCGGTCGATAGCCCGAAGACGACCGCGATGATCAGACCGATCACCGGCGCGGTCAGCGGCGTCGGCGTGAAATTCAGCAACTTGGCGAAGTGGCCGTCGACGAAGATCCACGTCAAGATGCCCATCGTCGACCCGAGGGTCAACGCGCTCATCACGGTGGCTTTGATCGGCAGCACCAGCGATCCGAACGCTAGGAACATCAGCAGCGTGGTGGTGGTCAACAGGATGACCAACATCAGCGGCAGCTTGCTGAAAAGGCCGTGAATGGCGTCCTGCTCGAGCGCCGGTGTGCCGCCGACCAGAACGGTCAGCCCCTTCGGTGCGGAGATGGCACGCAATTCATTGATCTTCTTGGCCGACTCATTCGGTTTCACCAGCCCGTTCTGGATTACCCGCACCGAGTCGTTCTTGGGGTGGCTCGCCCCATCGGGGCCTGCCACGCAGGGATTATCGGCGATCGTCGGACACGGCCGGTCCTGCCAGCTCTTGTCGGCGAACCCACTGATTGAGCTGACATCGTTGCGGATTTCGGCAACCTGCTGATCGGTAACCTTGCCGCCGTTATTGCTTTGGATCACCATGGTGAGCTGCTGGGTGCGGTAGCCCGGGAACAGCGTGTCGAATTTCTCCTGGGCCACCCGGACCGGGTTATCCGGTGGAAGGTATTTTTCGCTGAAGGCGCCGAGCTTCAGGTTTCCCAGCGGGATGATCAGCAGGATCATCCCGACGACGATCGGAATGGCGAACACCAGCGGGCGCTTCATCACCCGGTTGACCAACTTGCCCCAGAACTCGTGCTCGACCTCTTCGCGGGTTTTGGTCTTTTGCAGCAGGTTTGCCAGCCAGTTCAGGTACACGCGCGACGGCTTCCAGTTCGCCAAGAACGGCACCCGCAACAGGTCTCGCACGCCCAGCGCGTCGACGCGGTGGCCCAGGATTCCGAGCACGGCCGGCAGGATGGTGATAGACAAGATCGCCGACAGCATGACCGCCGCGATGACGGCATAGGTCAGCGATTTCAGGAAGCCCTGCGGGAACACCAGCATGCTGGCCCCCGACACCGCGATCAGCACCGCCGAGAAGGTCACCGTGCGCCCGGCCGTCATCATCGTGCGGCGAACCGCGACCTCGCTGTCATAGCCCTCGGCGATCTCCTCCCGAAATCGGCTCACCACGAACAGGCCATAGTCGACGGCGATACCGAGGCCGATCATGGTCACCACGGGTTGGGCGAAAAAGTTCACCGGACTGAACATCGCCACGAGACGCATGATGCCCAGCGCGCCGGCGATCGCCAGGCCGCCGACCATCACCGGCAGGCAGGCCGCGACAACCCCGCCGAAAACCAGGAACAACACCACCGCCACCAGCGGCACCGCCAGAACTTCCATTCGCCGTTGGTCGGTTTCGATGGTGCCGGTCAAGCCGCTGGCCACCGGTTCGAGGCCGGCGACGCCGACCTTGCCGCCATCAAGCTTCACCAGGTCGGGCGCGACCGTCTTGTAGTTATTGAGAATCGAGTCGTCGCTGTCGCCTTTGAGCATGATGGACACAAAGGTGTGCTTCTTGTCCTCGGTCGCCATGCCCTTGACTGCCGCGGCATTCGGTGCCCGCAGGTAGCCGACCCAGTCCAGTACCTGCTCGGGGTGATCGGCCTTGAATTTGTTGAGTTGATCCGTGATCTGCTTCGACCAGGCCGGGTCGTCGACCGTCTTGCCCTGCGGAGCCGTGAAAGTCGCCACGATGTGGCTGGTTCGGTCGCGGCCGTAGGTGTCGTCGCCCATTACCGACGCCTTGACCGACTGACTGCTGTCGTCGAAGAAACCACTCTGCGTGACGTGCTTGCCGAGGCTGACCCCGAAGATGCCTGCGCCGAGGCACAGCGCCACCATGACGCCGATGACGACATACCGGTAGCGGTACACAGTTCGACCCCACCAGGCGAACACGTAAGCTCCTTACTGGATCTGCGGCGACCCGCGCATTGGTTTCAGTTGTCAGACACGCGAGGTCAGCAATGAAGACAGCGGCCGGAACGGTTGCAGCCACGCCCCCTTCTCAGGCAGCGAATCGAGGCCGATTCGCGGCAGCGGCTCCCGGAAAACACCCGCGATGTCCTCCAGGTCGACAAACTCCAAGGTATCCGACGCTAGTGCCCAACTCGCGTGTTCGCGAAATCCAAGCACCTGAACGGGCACCCCGCTACGGGAGATTTCCTCCAGTGGCTGGCGGAAGGCCTGGCCATCAGCGGACGCGACCACCAGCGCGGCCAGACCCTCGGCGCTGCGCTGCGCGATGTGGTCCAGCATGTCGCTGTCGACATCACTGTCTTCGTCGAGTTTCGGCTTGGCGAAAACAGCGAATCCCACATTACGCAGGGCATCCACCCACGGCCGGACCACTTCGGCGCTGCCCGCCGCGATGTTGGTGAACACGGTGGCTTCGGGTTCGGCTAAAACATCTTGTCGACCGGCTCCGACCTCGGCGGTGCGGGCCAGCAACCAGCGGCCAAGGGCGTCGAAGCGTGGGCGTTCCAGTGCGGTGGGCCGACGGCCCAGGATGGATCCCAGGCCCATGTCCAGGTTCGGCGCGTCCCACACCAGCAGCACCCGCTGAACTGCTGGTCCAGTATCGGGCGCGGCGTCACCGGAAAGTGCCACCGGTGCGGTAACGGGTGGGGTAGGTTCCGCGGTCGTTTGTTCGGTCAGGCTCATGGGCGGTTTCTTTCGGAGCGGCTCGTCCACACCAGTTCGGTGACGGCGCTGCCGGCATGCTGCGCCTTGTTCTCGTATTTAGTCGTCGGGCGGATGACCGAGATCGCCAGTTCGCCGAGCGGATCCACCCGGTTGAGGCGAGGTTCGGCATCGCCAACCGCGGCGATCTGCTCGGCGTAGCCGGGATGGTCGGTGGCGACGTGCAGTACACCCCCGAGACGGAGCCGGTCAGCGATCAGGGCCACCGTGGCGGGCTGGAGCAGTCGGCGCTTGTGATGCCGGGCCTTAGGCCATGGATCGGGAAAGAACACCCGGACGCCGCTCAGCGAGCCCGGCACGATCAGAGATTCCAGCACGTCGACGGCATCCCCGCGGATCAACCGGATATTGGTGACGCTTTCTCGATCGATGGCGCTGAGCAGTTGCGCCAGCCCGCGCCGATAGACCTCGACGGCGATCACGTCGACTTCTGGCTCGTCTTGCGCCATCGCCAGCGTAGAAGTCCCTGTGCCACAACCGATTTCGAGTACGAGCGGAGCATCTCGGCCAAACCAGGCGCGGGTATCCAGTGGCTCGTCCGGCGCGTCGGGGCCATGTTGCGGCGTCGCTATGGTGCCCAGTTCGGGCCACAACCGCTCCCAGGTTCGCTGCTGGGCGGGCGACAACGCCGATCGCCGCGACCGGAAGCTGGTGGTCCGGCGATACCGGCCGGCAGTGTGCGCCGCAGGCCGGGCGTCTGGCGGTGGCGGCGGTGTGACCGCGTCCACCGATGGCTGCGCACGCATCCGTTCATCGTTACCCATGAAACGACGATGTTGCCGCCCGCGGACCAGATTGATACCCAACAGTTGCTTTCCGCTGCTAGCGGGTGGCTCGCATCGCGGCGACTCAGATGTCACCATTCCAGCGGTAGAGCCGGCTCGCCGGTAAGCCCGGTAGGTGCCAACAGGACCAGAAGGGCTCGGTCACAATGGAGCGATGTCACAGTAGTACTGGCATTTGCCGGGCTGGACCTGACAGGCGAACACATGATCGGACAGGGGCGTCAGATTTTCGTCGATGAGCTGGAGCGATTTGCCACCGAGGTGGCTGACTCGCGCTGTGCCGCTATCGCTGATCGGCTCGCCGCCCCGCTTCGGGTGGCGGTGTCCGGACGTCGGGGCGTGGGTCGCAGCACTGTCGCGCGCGCGCTGGCGCGCGCTGCCGAAGTGCGCGGGACGATCACCGTGTCCGCGTCGCCGGAAGTCGACGTGGACGTCTACGTCGTCGCCGACGTGGTCAAACCCGAGGATCGTGACGCGATCGTGGCGGCCAACCGGCCGGTCGTGGCGGTGCTGAACAAGGCGGATCTGATCGCAACCGGCCAACCGGGCCTGCACCGCAACGGGCCGACCAGCGCGGCGAGAACCCGCTGCGCACGGCTTTCCGCCCGCACCGGTCTGCCGATCCAGCCGGTGGTTGGAGTGCTCGCGGTTGCCGCGCTCGACGACGTGCTGGACGACGAACTGTGGGCCGCGCTGCAGGTGCTGGCCACTCGGCCCGCCGACCTGAGCTCGCCGGACAGCTTTCTCACCGGCGGGCACCCGGTGGCCGTCGAGCTGCGGCGGCGGCTGCTCGACACCCTCGACGTGTTCGGCGTCGAGCAGGCACTGGAAGCGATCCGGGATGGCGCTACGCGTGACCAGACCCGCGCCAGGTTGCGCTGCCTGAGCTGCATTGACGATGTCGTCGACACGATCGGGTCGATAGGCGCACCGGTGCACTACCGCCGGGTGCTGGACGCCGTCGCCGAGTTGGAGACGCTGGCCGTCACCGACCTGCGGGTCGGCGAATTCCTGTCTTGCGACGAGACCGTGATCGCCCGGATGGCGGCGGCCGTAGACGTCGTCGAGGCGGCCGGCATGCAGGTCGATCGCTGCGATAGCGGCGCAGCACATCTGCGCCGCGCCATGGGGTGGCAACGCTACTGCCGTGGGCCCGTGGCGGGCCTGCACCGCGCGTGTGGCGCGGACATCGTCAGGGGCTCGCTGCGGCTATGGTCAAAGGTCGGGAGTTCAGCGTGACCGAGCAGGCAGGCAGCGGCGCAATCGCCGCAGAAGGCCCAACAGACGCGATCGATGCAATGGTGGCGGCGATCGGGCCGCGGCTGGGTGCACCGACTACACAGCGCCGCGACGTGGTCCTGGTGGCCGGGCCGTGGCTGGCCGGGATCAGTGGCGTCGTCGCGGCACTGAGCGAGCGGTTGCCCGCGCACACGTTCATCGAGTCGGCCGAACTGGCGGCCGGCGAAGCGCCGACGGCGGTGGTGTTCGTCGTCTCGGCGGCGGCCGCGTTGACCGAATCCGACTGCGCGCTGCTGGACGCCGCGAGCGCCGATACCGACGCGGTGATCGGCGTGGTGTCGAAGATCGACGTGCATCGCGCCTGGCGCGATGTGCTGGCCACCGACCGCGAGGTGCTGTCGGCCCACGCGCCGCGCTACCGTGACGTGCCCTGGGTCGGCGTGGCTGCCCTGCCAGAGCGCGGTGAACCACTCGTTGACGACCTCGTCGTCGCGGTACGCGAACAACTCGCCGCTAACGATCTTCCGCGACGAAACAGGTTGCGCGCGTGGGAATCCCGGTTGCAGACCGTCGCTGACCGGTACGATCGTGACGCCGACGGCGCGGGTCGGCGGGCGCGGGTCGAGGCATTACGTGAGCAGCGCACCGCTATCTTGCGGCAGCGACGGCTGTCGAAATCCGAGCGCACGATCGCGCTGCGCAGCCAAACCCAGCAGGCTCGGGTCCAGCTGTCTTACTACGCCCGCAACCGTTGCGCCACGGTGCGTTCAGAGCTGCAGGAGGATCTGGGAAGTCTCACCCGACGCAAACTGCCGGAGTTCGAGGCGTACGCCCGCGGGCGCATCGACACGGTGGTCGGCGAAGTGGACAGCGGCACCAGCGAGCATTTAACCGAGATGGCAAACGGTCTGGGGCTGCCGACCGGCCCGCCGGCACCGGCCGCGCTCCCGACGATCGAGATACCGCCGCCACAGCTGAAGTCCCGGCGACTGGAGACTCGGTTGATGATGCTGGTGGGTGCCGGTTTCGGGTTGGGCGTCGCGTTGACGCTCAGTCGGTTGTTGGCCGACCTGGCCCCGGGACTGACCGTGGCCGGGGCGGTCGCATGTGCGGCGATCGGGCTTGCGCTCACCGTCTGGGTGGTCGGCACTCGCGGCCTACTGCGCGATCGCGCATTGCTGGACCGTTGGGCCGGCGAGGCGACCGGTCTGCTGCGGTCCGCGCTCGAGCAGTTGGTCGCAACTCGGGTGCTGGGAGCTGAGTCGTCGCTGACCACGGCGCTGGGCGAGCAAGATGAGGTCGAGAGTGCGCGGGTCAACGAACAGGTCGGCGTGATCGATACCGAGCTGCGCGAGCACGCCGTCGTCGGGGCGCGCGCGGCGGCGCTGCGAGGCCGGGAGATGCCGACGCTACAGGCCGCGCTCGAGGCGGTTCGGGCGGAACTTGGCGAACCGGCTCCGCCCGGCGACGATGCGGGCCCCGGGGGGGTACCGCAGCGTAGCGAGGGGACGACCCGGGAAGGAACCGAGCAGTTGGCTGGGGCGGAGACCAGTGAACCGGGGACCGATGACCCCGACATCCCGACCGATGCCGGCACCGATGAAATTGACGAAACCCCGTCGACGAATACCGCGGATAACGTCATCTGAATCGTTCGTGTGAGTGATTCAATACCCGCCCGACCTGCCCTGGCGATATTCCCCGCGATAACCTGTATAACGGGCCACCGCAAAGCCGCACGGGCGAAATGGTCCGCTCTGAGCCTTAGAGCAGCCGCCTACGCAGAAGAGTGCAGGAGATTTCGATGACGTCAGCGACCGTTCCAGGTCTGGATACCGCCCCGACTAACCATCAGGGCCTGCTGTCCTGGGTGGAGGAGGTCGCCGAGCTCACCCAGCCGGACCGGGTGGTCTTCGCTGACGGTTCCGAAGAGGAGTGGCGGCGCGTGTGCGAGCAGTTGGTGGAAGCGGGCACCTTCAAGCCGCTGAACCCGAAGAAGCAGCCGAACTCCTACCTGGCATTGTCCGACCCGTCTGACGTGGCGCGCGTCGAATCGCGGACCTTCATCTGTTCCGAGCGCCAGATCGACGCCGGTCCGACCAATAACTGGATGGAACCGAGCGAGATGCGCTCGACCATGACCGATCTGTACCGCGGCTGCATGCGGGGCCGCACCATGTGGGTGGTGCCGTTCTGCATGGGTCCGCTTGGTGCCGACGACCCCAAGCTGGGCGTGGAGATCACCGACTCGGAATACGTCGTCGTCTCGATGCGCACCATGACTCGCATGGGCAAGGCCGCATTGGAGAAGATCGGTGACGACGGGTTCTTCGTTAAGGCATTGCATTCCGTCGGCGCTCCGTTGGAGGACGGGCAAACGGACGTCCCGTGGCCGTGCAACGACACCAAATACATCACCCACTTCCCGGAGACCCGCGAAATCTGGAGTTACGGTTCGGGTTACGGCGGCAACGCGCTACTGGGCAAGAAGTGTTATTCGCTGCGAATCGCTTCGGCCATGGCTCACGACGAGGGCTGGCTGGCCGAGCACATGCTGATCCTCAAGCTGATTTCCCCCGAGAACAAGGCTTACTACTTCGCGGCGGCATTCCCGTCGGCGTGCGGCAAGACCAACCTCGCGATGCTGCAGCCGACCATTCCCGGCTGGCGGGCCGAAACGCTGGGCGACGACATCGCCTGGATGCGGTTCGGCAAGGACGGCCGGCTCTACGCGGTCAATCCGGAGTTCGGTTTCTTCGGGGTTGCACCGGGCACCAACTGGAAGTCCAACCCGAACGCGATGCGCACCATCGCCGGTGGCAACACGGTCTTCACCAACGTCGCGCTCACTGATGACGACGACGTGTGGTGGGAGGGTCTGGAAGGCGAGCCGGATCACCTGATCGACTGGAAGGGCAACGACTGGGAGCTTCGCGAAACGGAAACCAAAGCGGCGCATCCGAATTCGCGGTACTGCACGCCGATGTCGCAGTGCCCAACGCTGGCTCCCGAGTGGGACGACCCGCAGGGTGTGCCCATTTCCGGCATCCTGTTCGGCGCGCGCCGCAAGACCACCGTGCCGCTGGTGACGCAGGCGCGGGACTGGCAGCACGGCGTCTTCATGGGCGCCACCATGGGCAGCGAGCAGACCGCGGCCGCCGAGGGCAAGGTCGGCACCGTTCGCCGCGATCCGATGGCCATGCTGCCGTTCCTGGGCTACCACGTCGCCGACTACTTCCAGCACTGGATCGACCTGGGCAAGAACTCCGACGAGTCCAAGCTGCCGAAGGTGTTCTTCGTCAACTGGTTCCGCCGCGGCGAAGGTGGCAAGTTCCTCTGGCCGGGTTTCGGCGAGAACAGCCGGGTGCTGAAGTGGATCGTCGATTGCATCGAGCACAAGGGCAGCGGCCAGGAAACCCCGATCGGCATCGTGCCTTCCGCTAGCGATCTGGATTTGGACGGGCTGGACATCGAGGTCGCCGATGTGGAGAAAGCGCTCGTGGTCGACGCGAGCGAATGGCGCAAGGAACTGCCACTGATCGAGGAGTGGTTCGAATTCGTCGGCGAGAAGCTGCCGACCGGCGTCAAGGACGAGTTCGAGGCGCTCAAGCAGCGGCTGGCTGAAGCCGACTGATTTCCTAACCGCGGCCGCTACTGCGGCAGGGTAGCCACATTCTAAGTGTCGGCCGCCCGAACTCTCCGTTGTGACCGGGCTGACCGGCAAATTCAAGTCACGACGCTGGATGGATCGGTAGCCGGGCTATGTTGCTGGATTAGCGCTCGGCCGGTATCTTTTCACGGGGGTGAAGGTAGGCCCTTCCAGCTTCGACGATGCAGGCGACGTCCATATGACCACCGCGGCCACCGGCCCCGTTACCACCGCGCCGTCGCGGCCGTTGTTCCGCTCACTGGGGACCGTCGCCATCTTCATCCTCCCGGCCCTG
>Ga0210386_10000597_pt1 | contig 33375 bp, 49 predicted proteins | sample IncBWH32OmetaG_FD_160091 | JGI IMG/M metagenome (GOLD analysis project Ga0210386, IMG submission 160091) | Forest soil microbial communities from Barre Woods Harvard Forest LTER site, Petersham, Massachusetts, United States - Inc-BW-H-32-O ...
CAGCAGCATCAGCAGCAGCCTCAGCAGCAGCACCAGCAGCACCAGCAGCACCAGCAGCCCCAGCAGCCCCAGCAGCAGCCCAAGCAGCCTCAGCAGCAGCCCAAGCAGCCTCAGCAGCAGCCCCAGCACCCCCAGCAGCAGCCCAAGCAGCCTCAGCAGCATCCCCAGCATCCCAAGCAGCCCAAGCAGCCTCAGCATCAGCCTCAGCAGCCTCGAAATACATAGGTGCACTTTTCAACAAAATCAAAATTTCATCTATTGATTTTTTGCAATCAGGAAATTCTTGGTGATTGAACTTATCGAGAACAGATTCAACAATACATATTAAAAATGGTATTTTAATATTGTTTATGTTTGATCCTGTTTTAATTGATTTAGAAAAACGCAAAGGCCATTCTTTCGCAATATCATTTGGTAATCCTTCAAAAATTTTATCTTCTACTCGAGCTATCCACTCCGGAAGACCAAGTATTGACTCATAAAGAGAATGATCAGAAGAGTGAATCGAGCAGCCAACCCCACATCCACGACCATTATCCCAATATATTCCTTTTACAATTTCGTCATTATCAAAATGATTCTGTAATCTATTTATCAAAAAATCTTTTATTTCTGGATTTCCATGAAACGCTATTAATTCCATAATTCTCTCCTTACAATTTTTGCTATCAATGTTGCACTGACATTAAATAATTTTGCAGTTTTTCTATAGGATTTTATTTTTTTGTATTCTTTTCTTATATTGTTAGCAATTAAATAATTTATCTTTGCGGATGGATTATTTATGCCGGAATAGTTTCGTCTATTTCTAGAATTTAAAATAGAATCGGCAAGTCTGAGATTTGATATTCGATTATCTGACTTTATTCCATTAATGTGATCTATAACATATCCCTTGGGAATTATTCCATTAGAGTCAATCCATACTATTCTATGTATTTTTGCCTGTATTCTAACTTTATTGTAATGAAGCGTGCATACCTTATATCCCTTTGAATTAAAGCATCCTAATGGCTTATTCCATCTTTTACTGTTTACTTCTCCAGACTTTTTATTAACAGTAATGATTTTATTATTTATCAAATAGTGTATTATTTTGTCAGGGTCATTGTGATATGCCTGTAACATGCTTAGGTCTCCATATAATCAGAGTGGGATGTCTGTATATTATCGTTTTCTTTTATGAAATTTTTCTTTTTTACTGATATTGATTTCCCTTCTTTTTTTATTTTTTTGTAAACTTCCTCACGATGTACCGATATTTCCTTTGGCGCTGTAATTCCAAGCTTAGCCTGACACCCCTTAATTCCTAAAATCTCTATTATTATGTTTTCTTCTATGTTAAGACTATTTTCTATTACTAATGTTTCGTTTATACGTCTTGTAAGAATGAGCATATCCATCTCTCCTGTTCCGTTTATCAAAAAATAAACCCTGCCTGTTTCAGGGAGCGATACAAGCAGTAAAATCGTTTCGCAGAGACAATCATTGTCATCCTCCCTTCTGCTTTCAGACAGGCTAAGCAGATCGCCTTTCTCTCATGTCTCGCATCATGCACGACATCGTCTGTGAGATAGTTTTCGTTATTGTTAAAACTTTATAATCAAAGTATTTCATTGTTGAAAATGGTTGTCAACACTTTTTTGAAAAAATATTTTATTAACCATCATCTCAACATCGTGCTGCTCTAATCTTATGATTAAATTAAAACTTCCGTCTGGTTCCTTATCCAGCTTTACCTTATTTTGAAATTCTCCAGCTGCTACTTTGGAATAATCAAATCTATCATTAGATTTTCCTTTTCCTTCCTTGAGCCAATCCTGAGAACAATCAAAAAACATTGATATTTTATTAATGCTTGCATTTGTTGGCTTATGTGTTCCTGAACAATACTTGCTAATTAATGCCTTATCCGTATTGCAATAATCCGCTAACTTTTGCTGGGTAGTTTTGTATTTCTCAATTAAATATTTGAGTCTCTCCGGAAAAGAATTTAAATCTTTCATTTTTCACCTCATAAATGTTAATAACAGTTTACTTTACAACAAGTCATAAGTAAACTGCTTTATCGACCTCCAACACAATTCAGTTTTTTTTATCATCTTGTAAAAAAGTTGCATAAGGTTGGAGAACAGGCAAATAAGGTGTTAGGAGGACATTTATGCAAATCACACAAGAGGAGAATTTAAAAATTATGTCCATTGAAGATATGAAGTTTCAAGAACTTGCGCTGTCATTAAAAACATGGAATCAGGTTTTGTTATTCGCTATAAGACATGCTGGATTGACACAGGATTCCGTTCGCCTAGGAATGAAATACGACAAAGGGACATTTTCAAGAATATTAAGCGGGGATGCTCATATGCCGCCAGACAGGCTTAATGAATTTAATGAAATAGTCGGGCATAAATTGACCCTGGTATGGCTTTGCTTAAGAGAAGGATATGAGGTCAGGGTATTACCAAAAACTCTTGAGGAAAAGCTGATAGAGAAAGAGCGCGTAATAGAAGAGCAAGCCCGAAAGATTCAGAACTACGAAGAGTGTTTTGCAAAGCTCGGCGCGAAGATTAAGGAATAATATGAGATACCGAAAAATAGACATGAAAATGTGGGGAGATGAAAAATTTAGGCGCCTCTCTCCATTGCCTCCCAGTGGGCAATCTTTATTTATTTACCTTTTGACGTCTCCTTTTGCTACATCTTTGCCTGGCATTTACAAGATAGGTCTTGGCACGCTTCAGGACGAGCTTGGGTGGTCTATGGAAGGCATACGGGAAGGCATACGGGAAGGCATACGGGAAGGCATTATCAGATATGACGATAAGGCTAGGGTTTTGCTCATTCCTAATGCAATAAAGTACAACCCTCCCCAATCGCTAAACGTCATAAAAAGTTGGGGAATACACTGGGACGAAATACCGGAGTGCGAGCTTAAAATGGCTTCATATCAGGCTTTTGAAGGCTTCCTCGAAGGCATGGGCGAAGGCTTCCTTTATGCCTTCCGAGAATCATGCCGTATGCCATGCCTTATCCAGGAACAGGAGCAGGAACAGGAGCAGGAAGAACATTCTATGTCGGGCAAACCAGACTTCGCCCCCCTTAAAAATGAAAACCTCGAAATCAAAAAACAGGCGATCGAGATTTTAAATTTTCTGAACGAGGCAACGGGAAGGAATTACCGACCGGTCGACACAAACCTGAAGCTGATCATCGCAAGGCTGAAATCTGGAGCGACATTTAAAAATTGCAAAGCTGTGATTGTGAGAAAAGTTGATGCGTGGGCAGCTGATGCAAAGATGTCGGATTATTTAAGACCTGCGACATTATTCAATGCAACAAAGTTTGAGCAGTACATGGGAGAGCTTTATTTGGGAGGTAGCGAAGATGTATCAAAATAAATGTCCAAAATGCAAAGAGTATTTTTATGGTTACAAATGCCAGTGCGGTTACAGCGATAAAAATCAAAACGCAGAATCAAAACCATTTGCGCCACGTTGTTTTGTTATTGGCTGTAATTCAATCGCAGATGAAAGACGAGGAGAGAATGTCTGGATGTGCAGACATCATAGCGATGAATACATATTGAAAATATTTCCTCATTCAATCGAGGCGTCAGTTATTCTAACTTCCAGACGATTAGAGAAAGAAGCAAGGGAGGCTGGAATGACCAATCAGGAATATTTTAGAGCAACAAACAAATCTGCTTATGACCGGTGTCAGGAAATAATGAAACAAAAATCAGACAAAGCAAAAAATTTACAGGAACCAGAGAAAGTTTTTTAGATATTATTTTTTTAACCTGGAGGAGACTTAGAGATGTCAAAACTTAAAGCAGCCACACGTAACAAATTACCGAAGTCGGATTTTGGATTGCCGAAGAGCAGAAAATATCCGATGCCTGACAAGGCTCATGCCGCGAACGCGAAAGCCAGGGCAACGCAGATGGTCAAGAAAGGCAAGCTGTCTGCGGGCAGTGCGGCGAAGATCAAGGCGAAGGCTAATCGAGTTTTGGGGAAAAACGGGAAATAACGAAACAGAGGCTCAAAAAACGTGTTTTGTGAGATACCCGCCACCTAGGTATTACTTTTGAGAGATATGCGGTATTTTTGTCAACACAAGCACGTTTTAAGGGGTTTTAAAACAAGTGAAGGAAAAATTTATGATTGAAAGAGAAGTTTTTGAATGGACTGATTTGCACCACCTTTATATATCATACATGAAGGAGGGTAAAAATCCAGAGGGAAAAATTGTGGAAATTGAACAAAAAAGAGTACAGAAATTACCGGAAATTTTTAAGTGTAAAAATGGACTTTTTGTCATAAAAGTCAGACAAGAAAACCTGGCAATTTATCAAAAAATTGCTACAAAAGAGGGACTTATAGATTATGATTATTTTGAAGCAATCAGGATAAAAAAAATAAATAATAAGAAAAATCTTGAACGATTTAATAAATCATATGGTACTAATTATGACTTGGAAAATGCACCTGACTTTAAAGAGGTTTATCCAAAAGATGAAGATTTTGGAAAAATAGCTTGGGCTTATCCAACACTGGAGAAGGCTAACGATTGTATTAAAAAGATAGAAGATAAATATGCTGAAGCTTCCCCATTTTATTTCATGTTTTACTCAAAACAGTGAAACTTCAGAAATATAAATTGTTGGAGTTAAATAAATGAACGATACAATTGTTCAAATAATTTGTACAGGGTTAGAAATATGTCTAGCAGTGGCAGTGTGTTCTGCATTAATATGGTTTTCTGTAGCTCTCTGGACAGATATTTTTAGGGGTAAAAAATGGAGATAGTTAAGTTTCCAGAAATTAAAATATGTAGATATTATGGGCATTATTTTATATCTTTTGCGACAGGCACAATAATTGGTTCAACAGTTTTAAAATTGTCTAAAAAAATCACAGAAAAGAACATCCAGGATATAACAGATCGTATAAAAAAATATCATAAACAAGAATCTTGCGCTATTATTAATATCTGTAAAATAGATTGTGATTGCTTCGAGGATAAAGAAAATGGAGATAGCAGTGGGTAAAATTATCGTAAGCACTACGGAAACTGAAAAATTTACTGTTCATGATTTTAATAAAATGCTAAATAGGATAACTACTCTCGATGAGATTTTTGACTTTCAATTAAAAGCTATGAAAATCAAACCTCTCGAAAAAGAGTATAAATTCCATGCCGGTAGAAGATGGAGATTTGATCGTGCAAATATTGAAAAAAAGATAGCGTTTGAATTTGAGGGCGGAATTTATTCAGGGGGCAGACATACAAGAGGAAAAGGTTTTGAGGGGGACTGTGAAAAATATAACGCTGCTACTGCAATGGGATGGCGTGTTTTTCGATACACAAGAAAAATGCTGGAGTCTGGACAAGCAATTAAAGACTATCTGGGGATGAAGTGATGCTAGAAAAACTATGCTCAAAATGCTGCGAGATAAAGACTATTGATAGATTCACGTTTAGGAGAAGAGTTCACAAGCATTGTAATGAGTGTGAAAATAGGGATTATAGACACTGCAAAGGATGTAAGCTCACAAAGCATATAAATAATTTTTACAGACATAATTTTAATCCTGCTTTTTGTAATTCATGTGCTTCAAATTCTGAGAATCTGAAAAATGAAACCATGAAAATGGCGTTTGATCTATTGGATAAAATTGGTAATGAGCAAGAATATGCCATATGAAGGTCTAACAGTTATTAATGAACATCAGTTAAAAAGTAATGGCAGAAAAATACTTGAAAATATTATAAAGTTATTCTCTTTTAATGTGGAAAGGGTTACAATATGCTCTAAAGATTTTGATGTTTTGTACAAAACTGTTATTCCGTATTTCAAGGATAAATCTAAAAACGAAATAGTATATCAGGGTAAATCAATTTTTAGGGGGAAATAAATGAGAGTGGAAGATTCAAGAACGAGAATGTTCACATTTAATCTTGATTTTGCGGCAGATGTTGAACTTATTAACAAAATTGGAAATATTGATAACTACATTAAAAATATTGAATCTCTGGAGGCGCAGATTAAAGAAAAAGATGAGGAGATTTTAAGACTTAAGGAAGAATTGAATAAATTCAACACAGAGAAAAGAGAATAAATTTTAATTATTTAATCTCTATCATGGATTTATTTTTGTGTACAGTTTTTTGCAACATATTCATGCTGTAAAGCCTGATACTGACCTTTTAGCTTTCCGTATTCTGCTTCCTGCTCCTTGTTACCTCCAAGAAAAAATAATGCGGGCCAGAATAACAATATTCCCGCTCCTGTTATCATCTTGTCATGAGAAGCGGCAGTATCAAGATGTCCGCCGAGTTGTGTAACCTGATTTTGAACAGAAATCATTTCTTCCGATATTTGTCTGCACGTGTAACTGTCGTACTGTACAGATGAAACATAAGAAGTTGGTATATTTTGGCTAGAGGTAGCGCAACCTGTTATCATGCTGCCTATTAAAAATAATGACAATAATTTCTTCATCCTGTTTCTCCGTTTGTGTTTGAAAAATTGTTTAAATCCTGTGAGCATTTATTGTCTTTTTTAATCCATTTCTGTACCTTTGAAAATCCCTCTGATCTTTTTTTACTGTAATATCGTGCACACGCTAAACGTCTTTGCTCCCGAAGCTTTTCAGTGATTTTTCTGGGCATTTATCAGTCCTGCGCGAAAAACCCCGTCATTCATGGCGGGGATGTAAGTGCATAAAATGTGTTAAAATCTTTTTGCTACCAGAGGACGCTTAGGCTCTCTCAATGACGGCATTAGATGTAAAAATTTCCCTCAACAGGGCTACCGCAGGGCTTGCGGAAAGTAACGCTTGTGGAGATATGAGTAGCGCAGTAAGGCACTCAGCCCAAGAACCCGCCGAAGGGATTGCACAGGTCAACGTGTAAACCAGTAGGAATCCCCTCACTTTAGGGAGGGGAGGATGTCAATAAATCCTCATTTTTTATGCGTGATGGTATCGTATGTTAATCACATACATTCGTCAATTTTTATTTTTAAAATAAATATGTTTACAAAATGTAAACTTTGTGATATATATTAAATTATCAATTTTTACTACTTTTAGAAGGGCGTTTTATGAAAGCTAAAAAGCATGCAGTAAAATCCAAATCAAAAAAAATGGAAAAAAAAGAAGAAAAATCTGAAAAAAAAATGATGCGTAAAAATACTGGAAAAAATCTAAGCGAAAAAGCAACAGACGCTGAAATGAAACGTATAATGTCTAAAAAGTAACTTTTTTGTATAAAACAGGTGACCCCATGGCACTTTCTCGCTTTCAAAAAGGACAGTCCGGAAATCCAAACGGAAGACCTAAAGGCGCTAAAAATCATAGAGGTTTTAATGTAGAACAAATTCTAAAAGACCTTCAATATTGCCCGTTTACGCATCTATATAAAATGGCTGTTGACGACCAATGGTCAAAAAGAGAAAGAACAATGGCTGCTATAGAATTATGCTCATATGTTGCCCCAAAACTTAAATCTATTGAGCTAAGCGCTGCTCAAAAAGATAACATATCTCTTATGATTAATTGTGGTAAAGAAAATAATGATTCAGAATTAGAAATTATTGACGAAAATCAGGAGTCAAATGTCTAGATACGACATTGAATATAATGCAACAAATACTGGCGCTGATTTTCATTCGAATAATGACTTTTTTAGATTGATGTGCGGTCCTGTTGGATGTGGTAAAACTGTAGCGGCATGTTTAGAGATACAGAGAAGAGGATACCAGCAGCCAAGGGCACATGATGGATTTAGATATAGCAGATGGGCGGCTCTTAGAAATACTTATAGACAGTTAAAGAGTACAACAATTAAGACATGGTTAGACTGGGCGCCAGAAAAAATATTTGGAAAAATAAAATGGGATTCCCCCATAATGCACAATATACAGATTAATGATGTAAGACTTGAGGTCTTATTCATGCCAATTGAAAATGAAAGTGATATCTCAAATCTTAAATCACTTGAGCTAACGGGTGTTTATATTAATGAAGCTCAGTATTTTCCGAAAGCGGTTATAACGGCATGTTTAGAGCGTTGCAACAGATATCCATCGAAATCAAGCGGTACGCCACCTTCTTATAGTGGTGTCATTGCAGATACAAATATGCCGGATACTGATCACTGGATTTATAAAACAGAGCAGGATTTACCATCAAATTATAAATATTTTCACTATGAGCCAGCACTCAGACAAACAAGGGAAGAAGATGACGGAATTAACCGCGTAAGGTCATTAAGCGGCACAGTTTATGAGGCAAATCCTGACGCATGGGATTATGTAAAACACAATAGAATTGGATATCAGTATTATCTTAATCAAGTTCCGGGATTAAGAGATGAAGAGATAAAGGTAAATATTTTGGGTCAATATGGATTTGTACCTCATGGTAAACCTGTTTATCCAGAATATAATGAAGCTGTTCATTATTATCCGGACAGTATTAGGTATGACAGAAATATAATGCTTGTTTTAAGTTGGGATTTTGGTTTAACGCCTGCCATGGGCGCTTACCAAATGCAGCCTAACGGAAGGGTAATAAAGCTTTTTGAAATAACATCACAGGATTTCGGAATATTGAAATTTGCGCAAGATATTTGTTTGCCCGTAATTAACAATAGATGTCCTGGATGGCAAAATAACTATCGCAGTACTGCTGACCCCGCTGGAATGTCAAGGTCTCAGGTAGACACGCAGTCCTGCATTGGTACGCTTAACAGGATTGGAATACAGACAAGACCCGCAAAAACAAATGACGCAGATGTTAGAATTGGGGCTGTATCGTGGTTTTTGCGTAGACTTATTGATGGACGAGGGGCATTCATGATAACAAAGGACTGCCCTCAAACCCGAAAGGGATTTTTAGGAGATTATCAGTTTGAAAAAAAGATGATCACTGATCTTGAAGAGGGAACAAAAAGCTCTCCGTTAAAGAATTTTAGCAGCCATGCGCATGACGAAACACAGTACGCAATGCTTTTATTTAAAGAAATTGCAGAAAGCGGATTAAAAGGCAATACGCCTTCACTTGCAACACGTATAAACTAGGGGGAGTTATGGCAGATAAACAGCAGAGAGAAATCAAGGGTTTTTTGTCAGAAGAAAATAGATCGCAAATTATTAGTACGCTAAAAGATGGGGGCGTTGTAACAGATGGCTTAAGCGATGAAGAACTTCTTTCAAAACTTCAAACAGATTATAGTGCTATCAAAAAAATAAAGGATGACCTTATCTCTTCTTCAGAAGAAAAAAACAGTCTGGCAAAACGTTTAAACTCCTATCTTAATACTTCAGATAGTTTGCTAAGTGATAAGGCATTTGTTTCTCGTCTTTTTAATATGGGTGTTCCACCCTGTTTTTTGAAATTGTTCAGGGACGCTGATAGTACTTTCACTGATCAAAAAATTTGGGAAATTATTCGATATAGCGGTATTAAGGTTTATGAGCATAACCTTTCAGATTTGCTTTCACGAAGAAAGAATTTACCTGAAAGCGCAAAGCAGTTGATACAATCAAGACTTGGAAATGGTAAGTAAGTTCATGTCATCCCTTAATATTGAGTTTGAAACAGTAAAGAAGCAATGCGATGAATGGCGCTGCTGGTATGATAAAAATAATCAGAGAGGGCGCGATGATTTGCTTTTTTATCTTGGTGATCAGACTAAGGTAGGTGTATCGACAGATAGGGCGAATAGTAATAAAGAAACACTTGTTTGTAATATTTCTGCAAAGCAGATAAAGCGAGCATCTGCACAGTTAATGGAAACAGAATTCTCTCTAAATTTATCTCCAACTAATGAAAATTCCAGTAAAAACGTTCAGGAGAATAACGCATTCCGCAAGGTTTTAAATACAATAATGCTTTCAGATGATAATGTTAATAAGCTTGTTGGTTGTGGAGATAAGTGCATTAAGTTTGGATACTCTTTTCTTGAGATAAATTTTGAAAGAAGGGGAAAAGAGGATTTATGTTTGTGGCCTGTATTTAGATTGCATAATGACCCAACTATAGCTTTTTGGGATAAAAGCGCAAATCATCAATCAAGAATAGACGGTCGTTTTTGCGGAATGAAAAAGGTAGCATCAAAGGAAGAAATTTATCAAAAACTCTGCTACATTGGAAAAAAAACTCTTGATAGCTGTGTACATAAAGATGATAACGAAATTTATTATTATTGGTTCAGGGAATATCACGAAAAAAAATACAGGCTTTTAAAAAATGGAAAATATAAGAAGTCAGATAAGATAAACAACGAAGATGCTCCCGCAACAGAAGAGGATTCAAAATATATATTTGAAAGTCTTTCTGACGAAGAAAAATACGCGCAGAATAACAAACCTTCTCCATTAGAAAAATCTGAGCCTGTTAGCTGTATATATTTTCAGATTTTTATAAACGAAAAACCTGTTACCAAACCGAAAATATTTCCCACAGATGAGTTGCCGTTAGTTTATCATCATGGTCTTACAGAATGGGAAGGAAATAATTCAATGAGAACAATCCCTTTAATAGAGTTTTTAAAAGACCCGCAAAAACTTCATAACTATATGCAATCACAAATTGCCACAATCGCAAAAAATTCATCTTCTGCAAAATGGTTTTTTAATGACGATCATATTTTAAGTGATACACAGCAAGCAGAAGCTAAAGAAATAAATAGCCTTGAAGGGGCTTTTATGTTTGGAGGAGATTTAAACGCAATAAAGTATTTTCCGCCTGGTGAGCTTCCAATGTCACTTCTTCAAATGTCTCAATTATCAAAGCAGGAAATAGATGAGATTGGCGGCGCAATGATTGACGCACAGCAGTCTGATTCTACTGTAATATCAGGGGTGGCAATAGACAAAATAACGCACAATATTGGATTGCTAAATCTTTTCTTTTTGGGTGCTCACATAAATTTTGTAAGAACTGTTGGGTGTATCGTAAAGCAGATGATTCCAAGAATTATTACAGAGGAAAGAACAATTATAGCTAAAAGCATTGATGGTAGTGGAGAAGCAATTATAGTAAATAAGGATATGGGGACCGGCGATATTCAAAACAACATTAAGGATATTAACAATAATTTTGATTATGATATTACGCCAGGTGCGAATAGTCCTCAGCAAAAAGAAAATGCAAGAAAATCAATACAGGAATTTATTGCACAAAATCCGCAGGCTGCTCCTCTCATTGGGGATATTTTAATGAGGAATCTTGATATACAGGATTCCGGTGAACTTGAAAGACGATTATCTGCAAACATGAATCAAAGTTTAATTAAATACGGGAGAGGGGAGATATCATTGCAGGAATATCAGGCTTCCATGCAGAAACAGCAACAACAGAATCTACAAATGCAGGCAAATGCGTATAAGGCTGATCCTCAGTATCAGGCAACCCACGAAATGGCTATGTCTGACAACAAAAAAGCAGATGCAATGCAAGCTGATTCACAGACAAAAAGAATTGCTGTTATGGAGCAGGAAAAGACAAAACGTTTAAAAATAATGTCAGACGCTAAAAATAATTTACAGAAAATAGAATTACAGATTGAACAAATGATGCAAAATTCAGGTATTGCGGCGGGAAACCAGCAACTAGAAATTATTGAAAAACAATTGAAGGCAACTCAGCAATTAATTGACGCAAGCGAAATAGAAGATGCAAGGCAAGAAACCGATAGACATACCAATTAATGTGGGCGCACGTCCAGACTGGCAGGTTAGGCTAGGTTATCCTGTGGCATATAATTTATTCGTTGGAGTAAGCGGTTATCTTTACTCAACGCCTGGAAAGGATAAAATATCAACAAATGCCCCAGATCAAAATGCGAGAGCGATTCATAAGTCAAAATTTGGAGGAGGAAGAATTTTTGTTGTTACGGAAAATTCAGTTATTTATATAAAGGATGATGGGACATATGTGAATGTAGGCACTATACAGAATAGTGGTCAATGTGTTGAGATTGATGAGAATATACAAAACCAGATAGGGATTGTTGATGGTAAAAAGATGTATGTATACGATCAGAGAGAATCTGGATTTATAACCCTAGGCTCTGATAATGGATTTAATATTTCAAGTCCAATTTCAATATGTGTTCTTAATGGTATTGCAATTATTTTTGACAGAATTTCAAACACATGGATTATTTCATCTGTCAATAACATGACTCAATTTCCCGTATGGAATTTTCCAACTCTGTCAAGTCAGTGTACTCAGGGAATTAGCGTAAAAGTAATGAATAATAATTTACACATACTAGGTACAACAGGAGTTGAAAGATGGGTGCCGCAAACATCTAATAGTCCTTTTCTCTTTCCTTTTGCAAAAGATAATAATTATTTTGTTCCTTATGGTCCAATAAAAACATGTGCTGTTGCAGTGGGTAAAAATGAAATTTTATTTTTATCTTCAAATTATACTCCAACAGTTTTAAACTCAAATGGATATCAGGATTTACTAAAGCCTGCTGATGGATTTTCAAGAATAATAAGCCAATATGAAGACGTGGCAGACTGTATGACTTCATATGTTTTATTCAGAGATCACGAATTTTTATATATGACATTTCCTACTACAGGAATTTCATGGGTTTATAATCGTACATCTCAAACGATGCACCAGGTTGATGATATTGTCATTGATTCGCTTAAAGATTATGAAACTATTGCAACGCCAGAGGGCATATTTTCTTTATCATTGACACCCGATAAAAAGCATAGAAGATTTCAAAGTGAAATAATACGATTTCAAAAAGGAAGTCAGCCAAACAGGCAGCTTATAAATACTTTTGAACTTCAATTAATACAGGGTCTTGTTCAGCCAACACCCGATGAAGTAATGGAGCTAACATTATCTCTTGATGGTCAAAGTTATACAAATACTGTTACTCGTCCATTTGGAAAAACCGGAGAAAGAAACGCCGTTATGACGTGGAGTATGAATATTGCCGCTCAGCAGGCGATGTTTAGATGTGACTATTACGGCAGTCTGGATTTAACAATTTCAAAAGCTACCTGTTATATTACCTAGGGGGATTTATGAGTCAAGAAAATATTGGTCAGGAAACAACACCATCAGAAAATATGGATTCTGTTGCGCAGGAAGCCGGAAATGTTACTCCTTCAAAAATGTTTACCGAAGAAGAAGTAAAAAAAATGATAGACGACAGGCTTAAGAATAAGGAAATGGAGCATCGCAGAAAAACAGAAGCGGTCATGAAAAGAGTTGAAGAACTAGAGAAAAAAGAAAAGGAAGGTACAGCAACTCATGAAGAAAGGGCTGAGCTAAGTGCGGGAAAAGGCGCACAGGCACAGGCTCAAAATCAGGGCGTTCACCCTGATGCTATTCCATATATTGTCGAAGAAGAAATGTCTAAAAAGAAATATGCGCAATCTGTCCTTGACGCCTCAGAAAAAGACCCGCAGCTTAAGAATGCGCTTAATGATAGGGATTCAAAGAGACTTGTAAATGATGATCAGCATTTTTTTCTTAAAGACCTTCCAAATGCTGCCGCAGTACTTAAATCCTTGCTCACAAACAAAAAGGAAAACAACCTTATGCAGGCAAAATTTCAGGAAATGATTTATAAAAAAGAGCCGTCAATTATGGTTCAGTATGTTAATGATTTAAGTGAAAAATTAGAGAAGTCTTCAAGCAGTCCTAGGGCTTCTTCTTATTCACCTGATGCCAATTTAAGTGATTTCGGGGATAGTTCTCAGGATTTTGATTTAAAAAAATACATTCAGGGTCACAGATAGATTGAATTTTTACTAAAAAATAGTATAATGCGATAATAAAAATTAATATTTAGCCGCAATCCCAGTGCGTCATCTGGCTCGCAAAACAGTGCGTCATCTGTATCGCAAGGCAGCGTCAAGCCGACAAAAGATGATCAACCACTGGAGCCGATGACATGTCAAATGAATTTCAAGTATCTAATCTTATTGCGAAAGCAACTACAGAATTTAATGAGCAAAGAAGTCCCATATTTAATACTGCAAATAGAAAATATGAAGGAATGTACGAACAGAAGGAATACGCAACTGGCGGAAATATAGCAATAAAAATTCCTGGTTATCCTCAACAGCAAAACGGACTGTCTGTTACACCGCAGGGTATTCAGGATTTGGTTGTTAATTATCCTATTACCCCCGAAGATATTTATAACGTTCCCAGACAATTAAATGTATATGAACAAATGTTTAATATACTGCGTGGTACGCGGGCATTAACAGACAACGACAAGGCTGCAATTGTTGATAATTATGCTTATCCAGCATACGAAGCATTGGAAGGCGCAATCGAGTCAAAATGCGCGCTTGAGCTAAAAACAAATGCCTTTTACTCTCCTATTGATACTATTGATAAATTAAGCGCTGTTAATAATTACTCTTCAATTTCAAGCGTAACGACATTGTTCAGAAACCTTAAATTAGGCAATGAGAGATATCTCATGATGAACAATGACGATGCACAGTCTGTTGCTGACAGTTTGCAGAACAGTTTTGTCAAGCCACTGAATAAAGATATTACTTATGAGGCTCTCGTGGGTGGACCTGACAAAGGGCGTCTTGCTGGTCTCGATATGTATATGTCATCTGAATTGAGACCTCATCAGGCTGGTCAATTAGCTGGTGCGTCAGGCATGACGGTAACAGCTATTTCTGCTGACGGATTAACACTTACAATTTCTGGTGTTCCCGCCAATTCATCTCAACAAATTAATGCTGGTGACAGATTTTCAATACCAGGAATTTTTTGGGTAGACCCAATCACAAAGGCGGTTCTCTCAACCCGCGTTACTGTGGCTGCATCAGAAGATTCGGATGGGAATGGAGACGGAACTATCCAGCTTGTTCTAAATTACCCATTACTTTTCTCAGGTGAGCATGCAAATATATCTGCCACCCCAGCGGCTGGTAATCCTATTTATGGTTTTGGTGATTACAATCTTAATTTTGCTTATGTACCAAGCGGTCTTAATGCTGTTGCTGTAAAAATGACTGATGTTTTTGGGGCAATAAATTCAGATGTAAAGGGTAATGTTAAGGTTCCTACAAAAGTTTATATGCAGGGTACTGTATCAAATCTAAATAACATTTTCCGAATTTCAATGATTGCTGCCATTAAGGCAATTACGCCATATATTATCTGTTTGCCATCTGCCGTTTAAGGAGAGCGTTATGACTGCTTTATCTTTAAATCCATATGACAACAATATTTTATCGTGTCGTTTGATTAACCAGCAATTAACGGATAATAGTCTTGACGTTGTTTTATCTGAAAATGTTTCGGCTTCTTCAGATTCTCAGACCCCAAAGCTTGTTCTGGATGGAACGGGAAAAGCATATTTGACAGGGTCTGTCACGATAACTACGGGGTCTGGTTCCGCTGATTTTAATCTTTTGTCTTTGCCATCAAAAATAAATCCCGTGAAGGATTTTAATTTTCCTGTTTTTTGCTCGCGATCATCTGCGTACATTTCACAGGGAGTTACTTTGGTACAGAGAGCAAGCGGAATAACGGGTGTTATCGTTGAGTCCCCAGGAAGTTACTCTACGCTGCCGACACTTTCTGTTGTTGGGGATGGTGTAGGGGCTTCCTTGAGCGCAATTATGCTTGCTAATTCTGCGATTCCTGTAACGGCACAATCAGGAGCCGGAAGTTATGCGCCAAATGATACCATCACTTTAAGTGGTGGTACATTTTCTCAGGCGGCAGTTTTAAGAGTCACCAATACAATGGTTCAATCTGCGACTGTTGTGAATGGCGGAGGTGGGGGCACAAATGGTACTCAAACAGTTACGGGAACGACAGGTACTGGAACAAAATTTCAGGCATCCGTAACAATAACAGGGGGTTCAATTACCGCGGTAAATTCCATAAGCGTTAATGGAAATTATACGGCTAACCCAACCAGCATTGTTTTAGAGCCTGTTACTGGAGCAGGTCTCACCGGAGCAACCCTTAGCTTAAGTATGGGGGTTCTCTCGGCATCAGTTATAACTGCTGGATCGTACACAGTATTGCCTTCTAACCCAGTTTCACAGGGTTCAACTTCTGGTGCAGGAACAGGCGCAACATTCACATTACTGTGGGGGATACTTGGTGCATTAATCACAAGCTCAGGAAATGGATACACGGAAGAAAATACATCGATTAATATTAGTGGGGCCGGGAGCGGCATAGTGAATCCTGTTTTTTCAGGTACAGGTCCTTCAACATTAGTTTTAACAAATCAGCCAGATTTAAATGACGTTATTTCTCTGGATGGGATTAGCTTTTTTGTTGAGAACTATTTCTAATGTCTGCTAACGTCAAGTCCATTGTTGAAAGAGCTATTTATACTTCTGTTCAGGATGAAGAGTTTCAGAAGGTAATAAGTGGTCTTTATCTACAAAGAGGGCTTGACGAGCTTAATCTGGTTCTTGATGAATGGCGTACATTAATACCATGGTCTCAGACTATTACATTTAATAATGTAGATGATTTAGAAAATTCAACATTTGTCTCTGTGGAAACTGTAAATTTTATACTTAATACGACATCTTATCCTTTACAAAGGGTTACGCTGACACAGTTTAAGGAACAGCAAAATATTGTAGGACTGATAGGAATTCCCGCTATTTATTATTTTGATGAACTTATGCAAAGCATTGTTGTTTATCCGGCTCCTGCTAATCCACAGTATCAGTTTACAGTATGGGGAAAAATTCAGCAGGCTACACTAGGTTTATATGATGCAATTCCAGCCAATATGCCACCATTCATGAAGAGTGCGGTTATTTACGAAATGGCTTCAAGGATATGTCAAAAATATGGAACGCCATGGGCGCCAGAAAAGGAAATGCAGCGTCAATCTCTTATTAAATCATTAAAAAACAAGAAAGGCATTAATCTAAGCGCTCGTAGAAATCTGGCATTCGGATTGCCAAACAGTTCAGATATAGCGCCTTTTCCATGGTTTTATTACGTATCAGGAGGTAAATAATGGCTTCTCAGATTGATCCTCCTATTATTCCGAAGCCTCCTGATAGCGCAAATATTCAGGAGATTTTTAAGTGGGCGCAGGATATGTATACATGGGTAACTACACATTTTCCTCAGGGGATATTGCATCCATTTTTCACGCAAGACCAGATAAATGCCATGACATCGATGGAGCAGGCAGGAAGAATATTTTTTAACTATACAACAGGGAAATTCATGGGGGGAGAGGTTGCCTCAGGTTCACTTTCTGTAAAAACGTTTACGACTTCATAGGTAATTTATGGGAATATTTGACAGTTTATTTGGAGGCGACAGCCCTGAGGTTCCCGATACCAGTCAGGATTTTTATAATTATTCAAAATTCATGGGCGGAAAGGCGGATAGATATAATCCATGGATAGATGCAGGCAGTCGTGCGCGCGATATGAATTCAGCGCAATATTCTCGTCTTATAAATGACCCTAATGCAGTTCAGGACCAGGTCGCGTCAGGATTTCAGTACTCTCCCTATCAAAAGTTTATGCTTGACAACACTACCCAAAGAATGAATTACAACTCTGCAAATACGGGCATGCTGGGAACAACGCAGGCAAATCAGTCTCTCATGGATGATTTATTAAATATGACAGGTAAGTTTGAAGACACCTACATTGATCGCGGAATGAACAGTTATAATAGGGGATTGCAAGGTAATGAATTCTTGCAGCAGCAGGCTCAGCAAGGAATGGGCGCGCAGGATAATTTATATGAGCAGCAAGGTGCAGCGCAATTAAAGGGAGATATAGCAAAACAACAGGCTGCATATCAGAACGAAGTATTAGATCAGCAAAATTCTAATAACATGTGGGGCAATATTCTTGGGATTGCGGGTGGAGTTGCCGGCAATGTATTTGGAGGACCTATGGGAGGTCAAATAGGTTCATCTATCGGTAGGTCTATTGGAGGTGGCGGCGGTGGCGGAAACAGTTTCTCGCCTGGTGTAAATGCAGCATGGCAACCAAATAGTGCAGGGGGCTATAGCCCAATGAGCATGCCAGCAGGTGGATGGGGAGCAGACCTGACATGAGAGAAAATAACGGCTCCTATTATGCACGCATGGGAATTTGGGGTGAGCCGACCTCAATAACGCCTATTCCAATTAAAAGCACGCTTGACACGGCATTTGACAGGATGAACTCAGTACAGAACATGTTTGGAAAGCAATACGACAATATTATTAAAAAATATCAGTCACAGGATGCAGGATTACAGAATCAATATAACCAGAGCACATTACAAGGAAGAGTGGGCGCTGAAAATACAAAAAATCAGACAGACATGCAGTATTACCCTCAAATGCAGCAGGCAAAGCTTGCTCAAGATCAGCAGACAGTCAACGAGATAATGTCACGTACTGGACTGAATAGGGCACAAGCTACAGAAGCTGCTGCGAGAACGGGATATCTCGGCGCACAGACACAGCATGAAAATGCACAGATGAATCCAGGCTATATGTACGATTCCATAAAAAAACAAATGGAAGCTTCCCCAATGGGAAGCCCTCGAAGGTCATATTTTGGCGGAATATTAGCGAATATGATGAATTCATCTGGCGGACAGATTCCGGTTACGCAAGGAGGCGGAAAACAAAAGAATGATGGAATGATGGCTACAGGAATGGTTCGCGGTTCATCAACATCTCCTGGTGGGGCAGCGGTACCTGATATGCCTGGATTATCTGTAAATCCAATGACGGTAAGTCGATCATCAAATAAAGGCGCTGAATATGCAAAAACTGATGATCAGGGCAATACTACAGTTTACACATCCCCAACAACTCCAATGATCACCAATCTTCAGAACAGATTAAGCGCAGAGTATGAATTAAATTCACTTGACCCTGTAATAAATCAGGGTATTGCTCCTTATATTTCAAAGAAAGGCGCATTGCTTGATTATCCGGCAGATTTATATAAATCATCAAGGGGAGACAAAGATGCTCAGCAAAGAATAGATTCAGCAGAATCAGCACAACAGATGATCGCAGAGAAAGCCATTTTGAGAATAAGGCAAGCTACCCCTAGCGCACAGATTGGTCCAGAGATGGTTAATGATATGGTAAAGCGCATGTATCCTAATTTACCTTCTCATTTTATGCGAGGATTTAATTCGGCAGATCATATTGCAAATGCTTCAGAAAATGTAGATAAGGCACTTGCAAAGGCGAATACAGTCGCAGCCCAACAGGTTGCCTCTAACTATCCGACACCTGTTAATCAACGTCCGGTTTGGGACAGGGGCGCTCAATCACAGGGCTGGAGCTTTGATCCTTCGTCAGGTCAGCTCATTTCACCGAAATCTTCGGACGCTCAGCCAGAACAAAACAGTCCCGCTCAAAATCAGGGACAAAATGATCAGCAATCGCAACCGCAGATTGAGCAATTAAATGCTATGGCTCAAGAAGCCATAAAGAGAGGCGCTGACCCCCGCATGGTTCAGAAAAGACTGCAAGATCAAATGCAAAGGCTTCAGGGTGGATCGAGATAATGCAAAACCCTTTTGAAGATTTGATACCTCCTCAGAACGCACAAAATCAGTCTGCTTCTCAAAACGCTCAGCCAGAAAATCCTTTTTCAGACTTAATTCCCGCGCAAAATAATGTTCGTCAACAAACATCCCAGTCAGAGCCTTCGGTTTCTGATAGGGCTATGGCTTCATTCCTTCATCAGCAATCACCATTGGGACCGACAAGGAATTATGACCCAATGGCAAATAATTTAAGTCTGCCAGAAAAAATAGGGAATTTTGGTGTAGATTTTGCTGCTGGTGCGGTTCCATTTCAAATGGGTGCCGGTGCATTAATGAGATATGGCGGAAAAATATTGCCTAAATTTGCGAAATTTATGCAAAAAGACCCATATTTTGCGTCATCTGCTCTTGAAAACTCAATAGCGGGCGCGGGGTATGGGGCTGCAAATGATGGCACTACCGGCGCATTGACTGGGGGAATTCTAGGTGCTATTTCCCCACTACCATCCGCTGCGGTAAATGCTGGAGGTAAATATATTGCAGAGAAAGTTGCACAGAGCGCCATACCTGGACTCACGAGTCGCGCAACGGATTATATGAGAAATTTGTTTAGTCCAGAAGATTACACCTCAAAATTAAAAAATCAGTTTTCAAAAGCTTCCAGTCAAAATACAGCTAACTGGAATAAGGTTGATGAAGCGGCGGAAGCACTGGATAACTCATTAAAATCTGGAACAGGCTCTGTAACCAGGTACGGACAGCCATCACAAAAGCCCACCTTTGATAATTCACCATACTTAAAGCATATAGATGACTATGTTGAAAAGGTAAACAATTTAGAGCCAGCACGCCGTCAGGAATATTCTCAGGCACTTGATTTTGCAAATGAAGCACGACAAAATGCTCCGCAGAGCGTACAGGGAGCAGTAGCGGCGCATAAAAATCTTAATCAGGCTTTATCGGAGTTTATGAGTCAGAAAGGAATGCCAGCAGCAAATAGACAGGCAAAAGAATTTGTTTCAGGACTTAAGGATAACCTGAAAGAAAATATGTCAAATGATTTTCTTGATGGAAGAATGAAAGATTTAGGTTACGATCAAAGTTTTAGCGATATATGGAATAAGGCTAATAAATCACATTCTGATTTGCAGAATTTTTACAAATCTCCAGATAAATTGGGGAATATTGTAAAAAGCAAAAAACTTGAGCAGGCAATGAAAGGTGATACCACTGAGGGGTCAGTTATAGGTCAATATTCGCCAAAGCCAAGCCAGACAGGGACAGAGGGGCTTGATCAGTTAGCAGAAAATATGGGTTCAAAGGGAACTGCACAAGACGCAGTTCAGGCATATATGAATCGTCGCCCGCTAACTAATGGAGTAAGTACGCTAGACGTTTCTAACGAATACGCAAAACTTTCTCCTTCACAGAGAAGCTGGATTTATGGAAATAGTCCTCAGGGAAAGCTTCTGGATACAGTCAATAATGTAAGGCAAGCATTCGGTAAAGAGCCAGCACGTTCACTCCTTACGGCAGGCACACATCACGCGTTAAGTCTGGGCGCACCGGCGGCGATTGGATATTTCGGTTCTGAATTAGCAGGCGGAGACAAGGAGCAAAATTTACTTACGGCAGCCTCCCTGATGGGTGGGGCAGGAATAGGGAAATATTTGTCAAGAAGACTTTCCCCAGAGCATGTTCAGGCACTCATAAATTATGCAAAGAGATCACCTGCTAATTATGGTCGTTATTTCAACATGCCATTGCAAACAGCAGCATCCGGAATATATGGAGGCATAAATCAATGACAACCTACGTTGCCGCAGGTCCCTTGGTTAATTACTTTTTCTATAAGGCGATTGGGGTATCTAACCCTCCTGGTCCGAACATTCCTCTTGATTCTGGAAAAATTTACTTTTACGCAGATGAAGATCATTCGATGCCATTGGATAGCTGGTCTGATGTTTCAGACCCTGAAAATCCTGTCGTCAATCCATGGCCTTTGGTTTTGGGAGGACAGGGAGACTGCGGCGTTATTTATCTGGAGGACAGGATATATTTTATTCAGATATTCTCTAAAGATGACATTTTGCAGTGGACAATAAATCATTTTAATCCAGGCGGTGACACTGGAGGAAGTACAAATGATGCGTTAAATTACATACCTAATGGTCAATTCTTGCTGCACAATGATTTGGCGGCAACTGATGATTTTGAAGCCGGGGAGATAAGGCAGCCCGTTACAGATATTGCTTATGGGGGCTGGACATTTAATCGTCCATCAGCATCAACGGCTAAAGATATTGTCACGTTTGATCGGTATGATGAATATATCGCATCTCCATCTGGAAACCCTCGCTATTCTGTTCATGTAAACTGCATAGAAGCAGATTCGGCAGATGGATATAAAAGCGTTAGCGTTAAGTTTCCTAATGTAAATCGTTTTGCATCCCTTACACAGCAATACACAGTAGGATTTAGCGCAATAGATAATATAGACAGCAATACTACTGTTGAGCTTTATGTTAGGAAAAATTTTGGCACAGGCGGCGATGCGGAAGTATCTACGCTGATACAAACTTTTACTTTAGATGCAAACATTCAGGCTTTTAATACTGTTTTTGTTTATGGGACTAATGAAGGTAAGGTTATAGGGACAAATGATGATGATTATGTAGCCTTGGATTTCAGATTAAAAACAGATGAAACTGTTGATGTAAACCTTGTCGATTTTCTTCAGGAAAGCGGAAATATTGTTAATCCTGTCTATCCTGAAACAACCCAGAGATTTGATGTTAAAGAATCCCTGGGGGGCGGATTTCCGATTCCCGCATATGACGGAAGTGATTTATACCTTCCTGTTCGTCTTACTACAAATGGATGGGAATTTGATACTTCAGATATAGGAAAAATTTACGCATCCTCCTATCAGCAAGTAGAGATAGGGGAATTATTTGCAGACGGTTCTCAATATCTGACTTCGGGCGTTTCTTCTGATGGCATCCCCTATTCCAGACTTCAAGCTAAATTAATGAATTTGTCGGCGGGTGAAATATTACCAAGATATGGAACAGGTACGAACTTTGTTGTGGCTCTTTATACTAATACCCAGTCAGCGCCACAAAACTCATTAAGAATTACCAACAATTCAATGGGAATTGTAACTGATTTTGGTGATGGCTCTACGCCAACTGGCTTTACGTTTAATAATGTGAGCGATGGCTCCGTAAATTGTAATTCATGGGGACTTATTTACGGAGCAAGTTCAAGTCCATCAAATACTTTTTATATTCGGGGTAAAAATTTAGGTTCGTTAAACGATGTTGGAATTTCTCCTGGTTCAAGCGGTTTTACTGTTAATGCAATTCGTGCTGGCAGACCGGATACGGAAACCGTTAATTTCAAAACACTCTTTTCTGTTGCTACAATTCCTGCGTCTACGCTTGCCGGAAAAGAATTTGAGTTTAATAGTAACTCAACTGCTTATTATGTATGGTACAAAGTTGACGGAGCAGGAACAAACCCGGGTGGTCCAGGGACAGGTATACTAGTAGAACTTCTTTCAACGTGGAATGCTGCGGAAGTTTCATGTGCTACTGCATCAGCAATATCAGGATTCAAGATTTCAAATGTTATAACGACCGCTGGCAGTACAATTCCCGCAGGTTCATTCTGGAATTTAAATACATCTTCAACTGAATATTATGTGTGGTATGAGGTTGATGGCTCTGGAACGGACCCCGCACCATTTGGAAAAATGCCAATAAAAGTATCCATTCTATCGGCAGACACTGATGTTGAGGTTTCAACAAAAACTTTAATGGCAATCAACTCAATGTATTTTGCAACACCGGACTTAAGGGGAATGTTTCTGCGAGGATGGGATAACGGCGCAGGAATTGATACGGATAGTGCATTAAGATGGTCTTATTATGCTCAACTCTTACTTGGAGATGATGTCGGCTCAAATCAGTTTGATGAAATTTTGAATCATTATCATAACCTTGACCAAGATACATTTGTAAGTGGTTCTTTTCTAAGTACGCCACCTGGCGGTGTTAGTTTAAATTTTTCTGCACCAACTGTGCTTGCAACTGGCGGATCAGAATCAAGACCATTAAATACCTATGTAAATTATGTGATTAAATATTGAGGAGATGAAGATGTCTATAGAAAAAAGCGCATTAAAAAATCAGCTTGATATCGGAAACAGGAATACAGATATTCCATTTACTTCGAGTTGCTCATGGAGCTTAACAGAAACTGATAAGGATATTTTCTTTTCTCTTACTTTCGGATGGATACAGGCATTTTTTGATTTAACCTTGAGTGTAAATCCAGAGATTGTTGTATATTCTGGAAAATTAAATGATAATGGAAGTAAGCAGGGAAATCTTATTAGATTTGCATATTCCGGTGAAAGAGTAAAGTTCAAGGGAAATGGAATATTAAGCACAGCAAATGATTGCAGGGGCGTTTCTATAAGCTCACTACCTATCGGAAATGTTCTTACATCAGACTTTTTAAAAGTTATCGCATATGGCGGCAATTACTAATGTCAAAAGAAATTAATGGAATTCTCCCTTTTGGTTACAGACTTGTAAATATTTTTAATCCAATTGTTGGTAGCGAAATAGAAATGATAACAGAAGACGGGTCTGTAATGATAACAGAAGACGGTATTACCATGATAACAGAAGACAGCAACTAAATTAAGGGGCATAAAATGACTACAAAACCATGGTCTGAATTGTTTGATAGAATAAATTTATCTGATACTGATAATGCACAGGTCATGGTTCTTGACACAACAGTTTCTCCTTCATCAGATGAAAACCAGAGAACGCCAGTCACAGAAATTTTGAGATCAGGTAAAAATTTAATTGATTTAAAAGACCTTGTTTCCGCAAGGAAAAATATTACCAATCTTTTATCTCAAAATGTAATATACGTATCAGATTCAGGTAGTGATACGAATGGAAATGGTTCTAATATTTCTGCATTTCAGTCTATTAGCCATTCAATTTCTTATGCAAAATCAAACGGAATATCTTCAACAAACCCATTTACCTGTATTATTCTTGGTGGAAAAACTGATGATTCTGCGGGTCAAATAATAGTACCTCCATATTTTAATATCAAAGGTGAAACGCAGGGAACAATAATATCTAACTCCAGTGATATAATTATTGACTCTTCCGCATGGTCATCCGTCAGTAATGCGTTGTCCTACTTTCAGGATATTAAGATATCGGGAAATTTAACTTTAGATTATTCATCTATTTCAAACCCTTCAATTTTTCAGATACAAAACAATAATGTTTATGTTGGCGGAACATTTGTCATGAGAGGAAATAGCGTAATTTCACCAATCCTGAATAATTACAATTGTTTTTTTCATGACTGTAATTTTGATTATGTTAATATAAATTCTTTCTCTAATAATTATTCTACTATTCTTAGATGTAGTATTATTGTGCCAAACTCTTCATGCTCCCTGAACTCATCATCAGATAATATATCTAATTTCAGCGGTAGTGGTCCATCTTCTGGAAGTGTAGTATCTTCATATAAAATACATAATGCCGCAATAAGTACTTCATTTAATTATACCGGACAAAATACTACAGTTTATATTGATAGTGCCTCATTGGGTTTGAATCCATTTATCACAACGGATGGTAATGCAAAAATAATATATCTTGACAATCCTCTTTATTTTCAGAATATACCGCCTGTAACGATAACGGGAAGCTCTGTCACCCTTAATTTTTCTACTGATTTTTTTATATTGAATAATATTTCTAATGGTATTTACACATTACCTTTTGCATCAGGGAATGCAGGCAGAAAAACGACAATCAAAAAAATATCTGGCAGCGCTATTACTGCAATTTTACAAACACAATCAGGCGATAACTTTTTTGACACATCATTAACCAATTCCATTAGTCTTAATGTCGGTTCATCTGTAACGCTTGAATCCGATGGTAATTCAACATGGCATGTAATTTAAATCCAGGAGAATTTTATGACCGCTTTTTATAATCCCGTTGGCTCTGTACCATTTTCTGCTCTTCCTCAATTAGCTTCAGGCACAATTGTTGGAAACAATACGGGTTCCACCGCTACCGCTTCTGCAATTTCTGGTTTTCCTGCACCAACCACTGTGACCGCATCAGGAACAATTAGCTATACGGGAATCAAGACAAGCGTAATAGTTAATGACGCTTCTGCAAATACACAAACTTTAGCTGCTTCACCATCCATAGGATCACTGGTAAATATTCAAAATATTGGCGCTGGGGTTGTTACTGTAACACCTCCCGCAGGCTTCACTATAAATGGACAGGCAACATTAACTATTCCTGCTGCTGCCGGTTCAGGAATAGAAACAAATATTACCCTTCGATGCGATAGCGCAACAAGCTTTAGTGTTGAATAAGAGGATGTTTTGATGAGTATTTACAATACGATTACCAATGCTCAGATGGCAACTATGCCTGCCAATACATTTAAGGGAAATAATGGAGGCTCTCCCGCGCCACCTATAGATGTTACTGTGGCGCAGCTTCAGGCTGCCCTTAATACGTCTGGGTTTGCTTCTGGTCAGGTTCTTTTTGGGGGAGCTTCGAGCGTAATACAGGGCGCTACCGCGCTCACATTTAATGTGTCAACGTCAGTTTTAGCATTGACAGGACAATTTAATGCCTCCATAGCTACGCTATCAGCAGCAGGCGTATCAGCTTTAAACCTTAATGGATTCGGCGGAAATGTTTCAATGACGCTGGGTTCAAATGGCTTACTAGGACAGGCATTTGCGGCTACGGCATTTTTGCACGATTCTGTTGCCGGCGATGTTTGCATACGTAACAGTAGTGCATCAAATTCTCTTCTTCTTGGTATATCTACAGCTACATCAAGTATTGCAATGAGCGCAACAGTTACCTCATTTAATTTGCCTGTTACTTTACCTCAAACACAAGCAGGCGCGGCAGTTACTGGTTCTGTGAAATCAAATTTTGAATATTTTGAAGATCAATTTAGCGGTACTGTTTTTACGACAAATTCAACTGGCGCAATAGTATTTACTGGCTATAAAATAAGATTTCAGAGAATTGGCACTAAAGTTTATATGTTTCCTGATACCTTTAGTCAAAATTCGGTTGCTGCAAGCTCAATAACCTTGACGTCTGCTATTCCTGCAAGATTTATACCTCCTTCAAATCTCCAGTTTAACAGGGCTGGTCAAAAGGGAGGCGCAAAACAGGATATCTCATTTACATTAAGCAGTTCTGGCAATATAGTTATTTATGGTGGTGTAAACAATGATACTTTCACGAATGGAAACACGGCGGCATATTTCGGTGATGGTATGTCCTATTATCTGGTTTGATCGGGAGATTTAAAATGCCTTATGTAATTAGCCCTACCTTTGAAAATTCAAGCGGTGTAGCTACTGCTCCATCTCAAATGGATGGTTCATGGAATGAAGACGATATTTATGATATTAAATTAAAATTCACGGATATTGTTAAACAAACTCTTGCTACTACCATATCTTTTCAGACAGACCTTAGTTATATAGTGGGTGATTCTAATTCAAGAATTTATGAAACAGAAGTCGTGATAAGTGATAACAATAATCTTGGAAATGCAGCCACAGTTATACAGCTTGCAGATCAAAATCTTTCTGGTACTCAAAAAATGACAGTCTCATTTAATACAGGATTATTATCTACATCAAATTATACTGTTATCGTGAAGGCAAATATATCTATAGATTAAATCTAATGAAAAATTTACTTGAATATTCCAGAATTATTTTAAGCGCATTAAAAAAATTCGCTAATTATTCACTGGATAAAATAGTATTTTATTCTCCATATTATTTATTTATATGGTATGGATTTTCAATTATTAATACATATTATGATAATACAATTGGAATAAATCTTAAAATATGTGCAGAAATAATAAATTTTATGATGTTTTCTATTACTCTCAGGGTAATAATTTCAGGTTTTAAAAGTCCAAGAATGCTGGATTTTTCAGTATGCTTTATTTTATTATTGTGGTTTATATACTATACCTCTAAAGATGCTGCAAATATAGGATATGAGGCTTTACAACAGTTTTTTTATATATCTGTTGATCTCTGCACAATAGCTTTTTTATTCAATTCCTTTGTTGAATTTATAAAGGAAACATCTTTTTTTAAAAAACATAATAAAAAAATTGATACTATTTATAAATTTGGAATTGCATTTTTATTTTCAATTTCAATATTAATTTACAGTAAATTATTGAGAAGTTATATATAATTATGGACATAGAAATTCCTACAAAATTAACAGAGATAATAGGTATTATTACCTCTTTCGGTATTTTTCTTGCGCTTGCTCACAGGTTTTTGAAAAACACACATCTTTGCCTTGATAAATTAAGTACGGGCTTTGAATCGTTAAAACAGGCTTTCAAGAATCTTGATGAGAAAGTTGATTTTAATGATCGTAATACTAAAAATGAATTTATCAAATTAAATGAATCGGTAATGGACATAAAAATTTTTAACGGACGTGTTGATTCATCTCTTGATTTTATCAAGGAAACCATGCAGTACCATAAACTGAGAGATCATACTCGTGAGTAATTTTTATTTAGCTATTCAAAAAGTATTGACACAAGAGGGATTTTTCTCGAATGACCCTCGGGATAGTGGTGGTGCCACAAAATACGGAATATCTCTGCGTTTTTTGAAAGGGATAGGGCAGATTGATGGTGATATTGATCTTGATGGTGATGTTGACATTGATGACATAAAAAAAATGAGTGAAAAAGAAGCTGTTGCAATTTATAAAAAATACTGGTGGGAGAAATACAGGTATGAAAGGATAATATCACAGGAAATTTCAACAAAGATTTTTAGCTTATCTGTAAATATGGGGCATACGCAGGCTCACAAATGCGCACAGAGAGCTATACGTGCCGCTACAATTAATAAAATAGAAGATGATGGCATATTGGGAGAAATAACGATAGGCGCCATTAATAAAGCTAAGCCAGATATTTTACTGGCATCCATAAAAAGTGAAGCAGCCGGATTTTACAGATCACTTAATAAACCATATTACATAAATGGGTGGCTCAACAGGGCGTATGATTAGGTATTTCGCGCGCTATTCGGCGATAGTGCCGACCGTTAATATTCCATTCAAAACATTCACGCGCGATACAGAAGGGAAGAGTGCGAAGTGATTTTAATGTTAATTGTTGTTTTGTCAATTGTTAATTGTTAAAAAAATGAAATCGCCATGAATCGCGCATAAAATAAGGATTTATTGTACAATTTTGTTACATCTTGAAAATGAGATTGTTAAATGTTGTCCATACCAGAGCTTTATTACAAAGACGCCAGAAAGCTGATCAGATCGGGCGATATCCTGCTGTGCTCAGGAAATTCCATTTTTTCAAAGCTCATTAAGTTTTCAACTAAAAGCCGGTGGAGTCATGTTGCTTTTATAATAAAAGAGAAGTTTGATAGATTTTTTGTTTACGAAAGCGTTGAAACCCGCGGCGTTATGCACGTACCTTTATCAGGATATGCGTATGACTATTATGGCACAAAGAAAGGCTATGCAGGCACATTATTGATTGCCAGACATTCAGATATTTATTCATCAAAACTAGACGAAAATCCCACAAAAGCGATAAATAAGGCTATCAGCATGATAGGTTATCCTTATGACAGTATTGAGATAGGAAAGATAGCAGGAAAGCTTTTATTGAGCCGTTTTGGGATAGTAGGAAATGGTGATCGAAAAGACAATGGATTAGATATTTGTTCCGAATATGCGGAAAGATTTTTTAAGGGTTTAGCAATTAAGATAAAAAGGAATCATCCAAGATTTATTATACCTGATGACTTTTTTGCTGACCCGAGGGTTAAGCCAATATGCCGTGTAATTACGCAGACAAAGCATGAGTCGCCGTATAATTACTGATGTTGATTAATCATAATGGTGGGAGAATGTGGAGTTTAACCACAATAGTCACCCTATGGCTATTAAGCAATATCTGACTATCTTCTTACTTAATCGCCGCATTGCGCTATGCTATTCTAGGTTTTTCGACATGCTCGCCAGCATTCGAATATTCTCCCAAAACTGATGAACGACTTCTGGAGTCGAACCAGATACCAATTTGCCAGTTTTTCAACTCCACCCATCTCAGGGCTTCAAGGGCTGCTATCCTCAGGCATAACGTGTCTTGTTAGGTTTCACGCTAGCGCTCATCCTGTTGGTTTTACGAGGTCACTATCCGGTAAAATTGACGTCAATTTTATTCCGGATTTGCAAGTCGCCGTGCTTGCTCAGTCGTTCGTTAATCTTGACATCCTCCTCTCCCTAATATGCGCTTACATCCCCCCCATGAATGACGGGGTTTTTCGCGCAGGTCTGATAAAATTGTAACTTATTCATCTTATTCATCTTCCGGTTCCGGCGGCTCAGGTAATGGTTGCCAGTGAGTAATAGTCCCATTAATATTTAAGTCGCCCGCAGCACGAAACCTTTTTATTTTTTTTGAAAAAGTTTCATGTAAATATACTTCTTGTACTCTACCATATCTATAATATCCTAATACGTTACGATTAACTTCCGGCATTATGTCGCTGCACTTTATCCACTTGCTTTGTTCATTGGTCATTTTAATCTCCTACAATACCATTTTCAACGAGGTATATTAGAATTTTAGCTGTTGAATTAGCTAAATTCTTATCATAATTATTACTAAAAATATCTGGTTGTGATGAATCAATAGGTTTGTAATATACAATATAAAAATATTCATCTTCATCAGGGAAAAATTCTTTTTCTACAGTCAAATATTTTTCATCCTCATTTTTTATCATAAGGGTGCAGGGCAACATCCCTAAAATCTCAGTGGCAGTATAGGCTTGATAACTTTCTATTTCTTCTGACATTCTTTGCCAATATGCGTGGCAACCTAAATCTCCGTTTTTGTATTTATGCCAATAAAATAAACTTTCTTCATCAACTCCAAGCTTGATCAAATTTACCGAAAGATCAAAGTTTACAATGTTTTTCTCAATCATAATTATTTTCCTTAACGTCAAACTCTCCGTCTTTTATCCTTTTGTGTATATCTGAGTATGCCCTTAGTTTACCCAATTTTTCAGGGCACGCGTCAATGGTATGATTATACCAAACGCTGTCAAGCATCATATCTACGTACTTAAACAATCTTTCTTTATCAAGCATCAATTTTATCTTCTCTGGATTTCTTTTTTGCATACTCACATGCAGAATCAAACTCTACTGCATCATATGTTTGCAAGAAGAAAAGAATATCAGTTATGCACTGAAAGCATATTCCCTCGTAAACATGGCGATAATCTAACTGCGACATGTTATGCTTACATAGCTTGCATTTTAATATGTGGTCATTTTGGCTTATATTCATTTTTCGCAATTGTCTTTCTCCCGAATAGCCATAATTTCAATGTCAATAGCTTCTCGAACATCATTTGTTTTTGCGTATGTTCCGGTATAGCAAGAATAATTACAGCTAACCTTTTTAGTATAATTATCAGATGTAATATTCAATGAATGCTCCTGAATGAAATCAAGCCTGTCTTTATCAGTGATTTCCATATTCAAATCTCCTCAAACTCTTTCGTTTCCATGTTTATGCGGGTGATTTTTATTATTTTATCTTTGTCATATTGGACTTCATCATGAAAATAACAATATTGTAGTTCTGTTGCTATGGTTAAATATCCGTTGCTTTCAAGAAATCCTTTTTTAACAAATCCTGAAATTTTTGAATATTTTAGTTTTGGATTGTCATGTCTTACATCGTATTCAAATAATATAAAGTCGCCTTGATTAAGCCTTCCAAAATCCGGCTTTCTTTCTGTTTCTTCAGGAATAGGACGCCATGATTCTATCTGTTTAAGATTTGCTGTGAAAGATTTATCTTTACTTACAAATATAAGACGACATATTTCATAAATAGGCTCTTCCTCTAGAGTAAGAAACAATTTTTTTATTTCACTATCTTTAAACTTAACTTCTACTTCCTGATTAAGTCTAGGCATCCCCTCTTTGAATGTTAGCCATAGTGAGCTTTCCTTAACGTCAAATTTACCTTTTTCAATAGAATTCATTAAATCAACAGAATATTTTGAAATACTAAAATGCTCCAAAAAATCTTTATATGATGTAATATGTTTGAGAATTTTCTCTTTGTCAATCATACCTCAATCTCCTCAATTTCTTTGCCGCAGTTAGGACAATATTTTAATTTTAATTCTGTTGAATACTGAATATACATTCCACCGTCAGGCCAGCATTCTATATTTATTTTGTCTGAATGATGTTTTTGTATAAATCTTTCCCACCTACACTTTTCGTTCATGGGTTGGTCATTTTTAAGTAATTCTGGGTTTTCAAATACATTGCCAATAATTTCAACATTCTCACTGTTTCCATTTGTCAACAAATCATCATCAAACATAAATGATTCAAGTCCAATTATTTCTAGGCAGTCAGATATAAATTTACCATTACTAAATTTAACCTCATATCTTCCATAATCTGATATATAAACAATATCTCGCTCATAAATTTCTTTTAAATTTTTATCTAAAAGTGACGTAAATTGCATTAAATAAATATCTTCACCAGGACAAACTAATTCGTATCCTATGATAGGATATTCAAATGCTTTGAAATGCTGTATATATCCACACTTATTAATTCTTATTTCACTTACTGTAAGCATTATACAATCTTTTTTATGCCAAGCCCTAAACTTAAATCTTGAATTTTCCATTTATTTATCCTAAAAATCTGGTGAATATCGCCAGGAGTCTAATCTGCTTTATGTATGCCTACATAATTTAATATTAAATAGGTGCCGCCGCGCGTTATATTTAATAACGTTCGCCATGACGCCCCGATATTCATAACTTTAAAAATAACCTGTCCAAAATACCAGCAATGTATAAACCAATAGCCCTGACGCCAGTATTATCCATGGAACTTTATGATTTTTCATTTATCTTATCCCTTATATCTTTAAGCGTTGATATACTTATATCTTTAAGCGTTGATATACTTTTTTCAAGAAGATCATAAAGTTTTTCCAATCCTTCATCAACTTCATCAACTTCATCAACTTTTGGATTTGCGTTCATTAGTTGGGTTATAGTTATTTCTGGTAAATCATAATTAACAAAAGTATAAATATCATCAGAAATATTAGAATCTTCTATATCCATTCCAGAAAGTGTCAAATATTTTATTGAAAAAACATACACAAAAGTTTTTCCAGCCCTCTTAAATTTTTTTTCATTATAAAAATGAGTTAATTTTTCACAAACAACCCCTTCATAATTAAAAGGAATAGCAAACTTAAAATTTTCAGGCAATTCATTCTCCACAATCTTCCCCCTTAGGCATTTTTTCAAAGATGATCTTATCTATTAACTCAATAGCGTTTAATAGCTTAACAATCTCTTCCTTGACGGATTGATTTCCATCAACATTATTCAATGAATCAATATTAACCTTTAGCCATGATTTAGCGCATACCAAGGTTTGAACATCTTCTGGTATTTCATTTGACATTTAAATATTCCTTACTTATTTCCCGACCACGACCCCGACCGCGACCACGACCGCGACCACGACCGCGACCGCGACCCAGACGAGTCAAACCCTCCCCGTACTATCGCTGCATTCATTTCTGTGATCTCGGAGATTGCTTAATCTGGACAGCGTCGATTATCGAGCCTCGACCTATGATCACTCTACCGTCC
>Ga0210386_10000598_pt1 | contig 33369 bp, 33 predicted proteins | sample IncBWH32OmetaG_FD_160091 | JGI IMG/M metagenome (GOLD analysis project Ga0210386, IMG submission 160091) | Forest soil microbial communities from Barre Woods Harvard Forest LTER site, Petersham, Massachusetts, United States - Inc-BW-H-32-O ...
CGATCAGCCGCTCGTAGGGATCGTCGCACTCGCCATCGTCGCCACCGCGGTGTTGGCAAATGTGCCGATCACCAAGTGGCGAATCCCCCCCTTCCTCGTCGCGTGGCTCGTTCCGCTCGCAATCGGCTTGTCCATCGGCTATATCCATCCCGCATGGCACGGATTTTCGCTGCAACTTCCCTTCGCGCGAACTCCGGGCCTGCTGCAAGCAATGGGCCTCGCCATTCCCTACCTCTCCGTGATCGCGCCCATGTCGATTTATCAGGTGCTGCAGGACATCGCCTCCGTGGAAGGCGCGAATTCCGCGGGCGACAATTACGATGCGCGTCTGGTCGTGGCCTGCGATGGCCTCGGCACTCTTCTCTGCGGATTAGGCGGAAGCATCATTACTCCGGTTGTCGCCGCACTGCATCCTCCCTACAAAATGATGGGCGCGCGCATCGGCTTTTGTTTCTGGACAGGAATAATTTTTCTTGCCGTGTTCGTCAGCGGAATTTCCCTATTCATGTCGCAACTTTTTCCGTGGGCGATTCTCGCGGCGATGATTGCGTACGTAGCGATCGGCGTAGGCAGAGCGACGCTGCATCACGTGGAACACAAGTACATCAACGCCGTGCTGCTCGGTTTAGTGCTGCCCGCTGGAGCGGTCGTTGGCTCCGCAGTGAGTTCCGCGCTGCCCGCCCTGAAATTGTCGGCCGCAAGTCCCGAAGTGCAAGCGGCGCTCAATCGCTCCATTTACTGGTCCTCGATCCAGGGTCTCGGCAACGGTTTTCTTTTTCTCGTGCTGGTAGTTTCCGCTCTGATCACCGAAATGATTGATCGCAATTTCGGACGCGCCGCGCTCTGGTGCCTCATCGCATCCGTTTTCTCGTGGCTAGGCCTGATGCACTCGCCAGTCCTGCATTGGGGCGCTCAGCCCATGTATGCGGCGGGGTGGCTTGCTGCGGCGTTCATTACATTTTCAGCGCGCTGGTGGCGTGGCGACCTGCCGGCAGCCGCCTAATCTTCTAAATTTTCTTCGCGCTCAATCAAAACCGAGCCCGCCCGATAGGCAACTGCGGGTTTTGTGGCGCCGGCGTCTCGCCGGCGGTTTTCCTCTACATTATCCAGGCGAAGACCCGTCGGCAACATGCCGGCGCCACAATTCAGCCTGAGCCGCCGATTCGTTTCGCTGAGCGTCACACCAAAACAACCAACCCTTGTAAGCCTTCCCTTCGAAATGCTACAAGGGATTATGCAAAAGGCGGCCACAGCTTCAACGCCTGGAGAGTTCCGGCGGCATCTTTTTTACGAAACCTCCCATTCCCCGTCGCTCGCCGAACTGGTCGGCTACGAAAACGCCAAGGAAATTATCGATTTTTGTTTTATCGCCAATCCGTATTACCCAACTCCTGCCATGCTCCGCGATATGCAGGATAATTTCCCGAATTTGATCAAGTCCTATCCCACAAGCAATCCGGCCAGCAGCCAGGAACACCTTGCCGCCGTGCTAAATGTGAATCCCACGCACCTGATCATTGGAAATGGCGCGACCGAACTCATCGTTCTTATAAACACGACACTTATCAGCCGCATTGCCGTACCAGTCCCCACCTTCGGCGAATACATTGAAAAATTAAAAGACCAGCGCGACGCGGAACTTTACATCCTGAATCCCGAAGAGCGTTACACCCTGCATTTGCCGCACTATCTCGAATGGGTGCGCAAGCGCGGCCTGAAATCGCTGCTGATCATCAATCCCGGAAATCCCACGGGCCAGCTTTTTTCTCTCGAAGAAATGATTGAGTTCCTGGATCAGGCCAAAGACATGGAATTGGTGATCGTCGATGAATCGTTCATCGATTTTGCGGGAGAAAAAGTTCCCAGCCTGCTGCACGTGGCCGAACGTTTTTCCAATCTTCTACTCGTGCGCAGCATGAGCAAGCATTGCGGCGTACCCGGCCTGCGCCTCGGTTATTGCTACAGCGAGAATCTGTACATCCTCAATCACATGCGCCAGTTCATTCCCACCTGGAATGTAAACACACTCGCGCAATATTTTTTGTCGTTGCTTCCCTCTACGGACGCCGACTACCACGTGGGTCGCAAGCGCCTGATCGGCGATGTGCGCTGGCTGTACGATTCCCTCAAATCCATTCCCAGCCTTGCCGTGTACCCCACGGGAGCGAATTTTGTACTCTTCAAAATTGAAAGCGGCATGACCGCAACGGATCTGCAGGGCGTCCTGCTGAACGACCACAAGCTCTATGTGCGCGACTGCTCGAATAAAGTTGGCATGGACCAATTCCATATCCGCGTCGCTTCGCAGGGCCGCGAAAAAGATGCCAAGCTGGTCAGAGCGCTCCAAACGATTCTCCGATGAAACTTCCCGCTGTCGTTGTCGTCACCCGCAGAACCCTCCGAAAAAATAAATTCATCGATTACGTCGCCGAGGCCCATCTCAGGCATTTGGTTCATCTAAAAACACTGCCGCTTATGGTTCCCGTGGTGGAGGGCTCGCGCGTATGCCTCCCGGATTTCCTGGCCAACATGCAAGGACTCCTGATCGTGGAAGGCGAAGACATCGAGCCAAAACATTTCAAACACACGCGCGAAAACTACACGCACCTCGAAAAAACGCATCCGCTGAAAGATGAAATTGAAATCGAGCTGATCCAGCACGCCTTGCGCAAAAATATTCCCATCCTAGGCATTTGCCGCGGATCTCAACTCCTGAATGTTGTATGCGGTGGAACGCTTTACGGCGATGTGCAAAAAGAAAAACGGTCGAAGCTGAAGCACATCAATTTTGACCACTACGACAGTTACAGACATGCGATTTCCATCGTCGCAGGCACCCCATTGCTAAAGTGGTATGGAAGAAAAGCGTTGCGTGTGACCAGCTACCATCACCAGGGAGTGCGCGATCTTGCCCCGCGCTTCAAACCGATGGCTTACGCGAAAGATGGATTACTTGAAGGTTTTTACGATCCCGAAAAAGAATTTGTGGTAGGCCTGCAATTTCATCCCGAACGCATGCCCGAAGAACCCGCAGGAAATTGGCACATCTGGCAATCATTCGGCGCCGCCATACACCGCGCCGCCAAGAAAAAAACTTCACGCTCAAAAAATAAATAGAAACCCTCATGTAAATAATCTTTGTGGGTCGCGGCTTCAGCCGCGACATTCCGATGCATGAAAAAAGAGGGCTTTAGCCCCTGAAGACCGATCGATGATTCCTAATCCCCGGCCCGCTGCGCCGCGCCCGCCAGATAAAAATATCCCACTTTGTTGTTCGCGGGAGTCCCAAACCACATCCGCCCTTGCGCATCCAGATAAAATTCGCGCATGGTGTTCTCCGCTTGCGGGAACGGATATTCCGTCACATGCCCGGTCTTCGGATCCAGGCTCCCAATCACATCCAGATGCTCGGACGAATACCACACGGTGCCGTTCTTCGCGATCTCCAGCGCGTAAGGAGTCGTTTCCGGTCCGGGCAGCGCGTATTCCGAAAAGGTTTCAGTCTTGGGATCGAAGTGCCCGATCTTGCCCGCCTGAAATTCAGCGAACCAGATCGTTCCATCGCTCGCAACTTGAATGCGGCGAGGACGCGCATCTGCCGTAGGCGGCTGCCACTTCGTCACCTTCAAAGTTTTTGCATCCACTTTCCCGATTTTTCCATTCGCCACATATTCCGCGAACCAGCAATTTCCATCCTTATCGAGCGCAAGTCCGTAGGCGGAAGGAATCTCCGTGATCTGCGTAAACTTCTGCGTTTTCGGATCAAACACAGTGAGCGGCCCGCCCGTCGCCCAGATTCTTCCCTGCGCATCGATCCGCAACGTGTGCTTCGATCCACCCGCGACCGTTCCCTCTTTTCCCCCCACATAAGCATCCTGAAATTCCGTGATCGTCCGCGTCGCCGGATCCCAATGCCCCAGCTTGTTCGATCCCTGCTCGGTCAGCCACACGCTTCCGTCCGGCGCGGGCACAGCCGAGTGAATCCCAGCCGTCCCGTGATTGGGCACCGAATACTCCTGCACTTCTCCCGTTTTCGGATCGAGCCGGCCAATTTTATTTGCGTTGCCGTAATACGGCATCCAGTAGTTGCCGTCTTTATCCGGAAATGCGCTCCACGGCATGCGACTCGGTCCCGGCAATTCGTACTCGACGTAAACTATCCTCATCGCATCATCGTCAAATGATCGCACCAGCTGTTTATATTTCGGCATTTCGGCCGGAGACTTCGGCAATACGGATTCATCCCCGAACAGCGAGTTGATATACGAAGCAGTGTCCGCCGCATCCTTGTCGTCGAACGAACCGCCCACTGCTCCCAGGAAAAAATGCATGGAATCTCTCATATAGGCAACGCGGTCGCGCCAGCCTTCCTCATCGCGCCGCACGGATGCCATGCGCGATTGAAATCCATGGCACGCAAAGCAGCGGCCAACGAGCAAGTCTTTACCCTTCGCATCAGGAAACAAAACTTCTCCCTGATACTGAGACAGATCGCTCCACCGCACCATTCCCTGCGCCAGCGAAAAATCATACGAGGCATTTTCTTCCGCCGACAAGCTCACACCTTTTTGTGGATCGGCCTTATACCCGACAGCCTTCACTTGAACTTGATATTTTCCCGCAGGCAAATTCTCAATGCGGTAGCGGCCGTTCTTGTCCGTCAGTACGCTGACCAGAACTCGCGTGCCAGTGTTCTGCGCCTGGACAAATGCGCCGCGAAATGGAGCTCCATCCGGACTCTTCACCGAGCCCGTCACGGTCGCCGCGCTGGCGTATGCGCCCGCGCAAAACGACAGGATCATTACGCCCGCGAATCTGGAAGCTAGCTTCATGGCTCCCCCTTTTTTCACGTCTCGGAAATTGCAACGATGTCGGCGAGAGGTCCAAGCCAAAGATCAGGCTTTTTGCGCGTGGGGCTGGCTACGCGCCGTTAACCCTCGGTATAAGCCGGATTCTACCGCAAAACTAATCCAGCAGGATAGGCATGCAAAGCACGGGCTCTACGTGGAAGTCGAGCCGGTTAATTTCCTGCAACGCGCAACCCAGCTGGGCGCTGCGCGCTGTTTCAAGCGTGATAATAAACGGTAGCGCCGAATGCGGATATCCCGGCCGCTGCAGCACGGCGTCAATGCCAATGCCGTAGCGCGACAATACCGTTGCCACAGCCGCGATAATCCCGGGCCGGTCTTTGACCACGAACCGCAAATAATACGGCGCGGTGAATTCGCCGCTCACATCTTTCGGGGTTTCCACTTCATGCACAGTTCCTGCCGATCCCGCTCCACTGCGCGCGATGGACCACAAATCGGAAATCACGGCTACAGCCGTAGGATCGCCGCCCGCTCCAAAACCTGAGAACACCATCTGCCCCGAATATTGCCCCGTAGCCATCACCAGATTTTTGCTGCCCTCCACGTGCGCCACTAGCGAAGCATTGGGAACGAGCGCGGGCCGCACAAACGCGCGCACGCTCAACCCGTCTTCCGTTTCTTTTTTGGCCAGAGAAATTTGCCGGATCGTGCAGCCCAATTCGCGCGCATACGCAAAATCGACGGCCTCAACCGCCGAAATCGGCCAGCACGGAATCTGCTCGCTTTGCACGCGAACACGCAATCCGGCTTGCGCCAGAATCACGAGCTTCGCGCGCGCGTCGTAACCTTCCACATCGGCCGTCGGATCAGCTTCAGCGTAGCCCAGTTCCTGTGCTTCGCGCAGCGCCGATTCAAAGCTAGCGCCCGTCGCTTCCATCTTCGTCAAAATAAAATTGCATGTGCCATTGAGCACGCCGGCAATTTTTAAAAGCCTGTCACCCGCAAGCCCATCCTGAATGCCCATGATCGCAGGGATTCCCCCCGCGACTGACGCGCCAAATTCGAGACGCCTGCCTTCCTCGCGCGCAAGTTCCACCAGTTCAGGGCCGCTTTCGGCGATCAGTTGCTTATTTGCTGTGACCACGGATTTTCCAGCGCGCAGCGCCTTGCGAATCCAGTCGCCCGCCGGCTTGATTCCTCCGGCCAGCTCCACAAAAATATCGATGTCCGAGGAAAGCACTTCGTTGATGCTTTCCGTCCAGCGCACGCTCGCGGGAACCCAGTCCACCTTTTTGCGCGCCACATCGCGATTGAAAATGTGCGTCAGCTCAAACGTTTCGCTGGCTTCCTGGCCAAGGATTTTCGCCACGGATCTGCCCACGGTGCCGAAACCCGCAATCGCCACCTTCAATTTTTTCCGGCGCACCACCGGACTTTTCGTTGGAACTGACTTGCTCCGCGATTTGGATTTCACGTTCTTCGATTTTGCCGCCAATGCCTCACCTCGCTGGTGACTCGTTACAAAAATTCGCCCGCCCTTCAGGCCGGAAGGATTATAAGGTATTTTGGTGGCGGGACGAGTGAAGTCTGTGGCAATCGCCTGGTGCTGCGACTTTCTCAGCTTGGCCGAATCGAATAAGAAGCGCCGCAAAACTATGGCACAAACTTATGGCCCAAATTGACCACCGGCTTCCGCAAAATGTCGAAGGTGAATTTTACGTCGACGAAAGTTGCATCGATTGCGACGCCTGCCGCCAGATCGCGCCAGCCAGCTTTCGCGACCACGGCGGCAAATCGAGTGTTTATAAGCAGCCGCAAAATCCCGGCGAACTTCACCGCGCGTTCATGGCGCTTGTCGCCTGCCCCACTGCATCTATCGGCACCGTTTCCAACCTCAGTGCTCGCTCAGGCGTCTCGGCCTTCCCTGTTCATGTCGTGGACGATGTTTATTTTTGCGGCTTCACCGCGGAATCGAGCTTCGGCGCGTGGGCCTATTTGATCGTGCGCCCGCCCGAGCAGGGCGGTAACGTGCTCGTCGATTCGCCGCGCTTCAATGCTCCCCTCGTAAAACGCATGGAAGAATTGGGCGGCGTGAATCTCATGCTGCTGTCGCACCGCGACGACATTGCCGACCACGCCAAGTTCGCCGCACACTTCCAGTGCCCGCGCATCCTGCACGAAGGAGAAGGCTCCGCCGCGCGCGGCATCGAACGCATCATCACCGGAACCGCGTCCATACGAATTGACGACGATCTCATGCTGATCCCCACTCCCGGGCACACGCGCGGCCATCAGGTTTTCCTGTATCGCGATAAAGTTTTATTCACTGGAGACCATCTCTCGTGGTCGCCCGCGCGCAATTCCCTAAAAGCCTTCCGCGATGTCTGCTGGTATTCATGGACGGAGCAAACTCATTCCATGGAAAAACTGCTGGCCTACAATTTTGAATGGGTCCTCCCAGGCCACGGCCGAATCGGCCACACCACCGCAGAAGAAATGCACACCAAGCTGGAAGATTGCGTAGCCAGAATGAAGAAGCAGTAGCTTTTAGCGGCGCGGGCTTCACCCTGCGGGGTTTAGTCCGAGCAACTAATAAAATCTTTAGAGGGTTGACCCTTGCAATCACCAACCCCCGCAGGCTAAAGCCCGCGCCACAAATAACCTAAACCCTTTCCAGCAGTATCGCGATGCCCTGCCCAACCCCAATGCACATAGACGCCAGCGCGTAGCGCCCCTTGATCCGCTGCAATTGCCGCGCCGCAGTCAAAACCAGCCTAGCCCCGCTCATCCCCAGCGGATGCCCCAAAGCAATCGCGCCCCCATTGGGATTCACTTTCTCGCTGTCATCCGGCAGCCCAAGTTCGCGCGTAACCGCCAGAGCCTGCGCCGCAAACGCCTCATTCAATTCAAAGACGTCCACATTGCTCATCGAAATTTTCCATCGCGCCAGCAATTTTCGCACAGCGTAAATCGGCCCTATCCCCATAAAATCCGGCTCAACGCCCACCGTCGCTCCGCCCACAATCCGCGCAATAGGCCGCAAACCAAAACTCGCCGCCGCTTCTTCCGAAGCCACGAACATCGCGCATGCGCCGTCATTAATTCCGGAAGCATTTCCTGCCGTCACCGTTCCATTCTCCCGAAACGGAGTAGGCAATTTGGACAGCGCCTCAATCGTTGTGTCCGGACGAATGTGCTCGTCCTCGTAAGCCGACTTCACCGTTCCCTTTGGCCCCGGAATGTTGACCGGAATAATTTCTTCGCGGAATATCCCGGCCTTTCGCGCGGCCGCGGCTTTTTGCTGCGAGCGCAACGCAAAACAATCCTGCGCCGCGCGCACCACTTTATATTCCGCGGCAACATTTTCCGCCGTCTCAGGCATGGACGCGTTGCCATACATTTTTATCATTTGCGGATTTGGAAAGCGCCAGCCGAGTGTCGTGTCATAAATTTCCGTGGCGCGCGAGAACGCCGAAGTGGCCTTGGGCATCACAAACGGCGCGCGGCTCATGCTTTCGACGCCGCCCGCAACGGCCAGCGAAATCTCGTCCGCTGCAATTGCTCTGGCTGCCACCGTAACGGCTTCCATCCCGGAACCGCATAGCCGGTTCACGGTCATCGCGGGAATCGTTTGAGGAAAACCGGCAAGCAAAAGCGCCATGCGCGCCACGTTGCGATTGTCTTCCCCGGACTGATTCGCGCATCCAAAAATAACTTCGTCCACCAATTCCCAATCGCTCTTCTGAAACTGTGCGTACAACGCTTTCAGCGGAATGGCGGCCAGGTCGTCCGTGCGCACGCCGGAAAGCGCGCCGCCGTAACGCCCAATCGGCGTCCTGAACCCTTCACAAATAAAAGCGGATGTCACGATCTCTGTTTTCCTTCCGAGCACAAACTTTTGAGAGCTGCCACGCAAAAATTCAAGTCAAGCATCAGACCGGAAACCACAGAGCGCCCGCCCACCGCAGCGAACGAGCGCTCTTGAACACTTTTCATTTTCCCACTACGATTTAAACCCGTTACAGCCTACTTGGCTGGCGTCGGAGCTGAAGGGGCGCTGCTGCCGGCATTTGCATCAATGCCCACCACTTCAATCTCAAACACCAGTGTCGAGTTCGGGCCGATCACGCCGCCCGCACCGCGCTCCCCGTAAGCCAAATTCGAGGGAATGAATACCTGCCATTTGGATCCCACGGGCATCATTTGCAGCACTTCCTTGAATCCGGGAATAACGTTCTTCACTTCAAACGGTACCGGCTTGCCCGCTTGAGCCGAACTGTCAAACTCCTGCCCGTCAATAAATGTTCCCTTGTAATTGCACAGAACTGTGTCGCTTTCCACAGGCTTCTTCCCGGTTCCAGACGTCAATATCTTGTATTGCAATCCATCGGGAAGCATTACCACGCCTTCCTTTTTCTGGTTGGCAGCAAGAAATGCATCGCCCTTGGTTTTATTTTCTGCCGCTGCCGCTTCCTGCGCTTGCATCTGCTTCTGCCGCATTTCCGTCTGCAGCGCAGTGATCACCTGACGCAGTTCATCCTCGCTCATCTGCGGTTTCGCATCCGTCAGGGCATCTTTCAATCCTTGCATCAACGCGGGTGAATCCAATTCCATTCCCTGGCTCTTCAGGCCCTTGCCCATCTCCATGCCGATCGCATAGCTGTTCTTTTCCTTGGCGGTCTTCAATCCTTGTCCTTGTGCAGGTGTTGTTGCCGCCGCAGGCGGCTTCGCCTGGGTCGTGGTCGCCGATGCCTTTGCAGGCGGCGTCGTTGGCGCCTTCGCTGGCGCTTGCTGTGCTCTAACGCCGAAGGGCATCAGCCCGAGCGCCAGTACTGCCATTCCCATCCGCTTCATCCGTCCTCCTAGAGTGAACGACGAGCGTTGGTTTGGCGCTCATGTTCCACCCTAGACGGTAACCGATGTCCCCATTCCACCGCAAGTTTTAGCGATCAGGTTTTCTATGCGTTTTTCTAAGCACAGATGATTTTCGTTCCATTTCAATCTCCTGCCTCTCCCCTCGTGCAATTCCGATTTTTGTGGCATTGTAGACTCCTCTGATGCCCGAAACCGAAACCTCCTCAAACGCAGGACGCGTAGCGTTCACCTATCCCGACTTCACCCTTTATCAATTGGCGCGATTCCTGATCGTTGCAGGGCTGGAGATGCAGTCCGTCGCAGTGGGCTGGCAAATTTACGAAATTACCAAACGCCCCTTGGACCTCGGGCTCGTCGGCCTGGCTCAATTTTCACCCGGCATCCTCCTATTCCTCGCCACCGGCCATGCCGCCGATACGTTTAACCGCCGAAAATTGCTGATGGCATGTTACGCCGGTTTTGGTTTTTGCTCATCTCTGCTACTTTTTTACGCGTTGAGTGGATTTCATGCTGTTCTGCCGATGTACGGCATCGTAGTGCTGCTGGGCGTGGTGCGTTCATTTAACAATCCAGCAAGTCGCTCCCTATTGCCTCAAATCGTCCCGGAAGAACATTTGCAGAACGCCATTGCCTGGAACAGTTCCGTGAACCAGGGCGGCACGATTCTTGGCCCATCGCTCGGCGGCCTGATCTACGCCGTCGCCAAAGGCCCTGCCGCGGTTTACACCGCATCCATGCTGGCCGCCGCAGCCGCGGCCTTCCTGATGTCTCAAGTGAAGTTGCGCGCCAGAGCCCGTTCGAAGGAGCCTGTCAGCCTAAAGTCCGTCCTGGCTGGACTCCACTACATCATGGAAAAGAAAATCATTCTGGGGTCAATTTCGCTGGACCTCTTCGCAGTCTTGCTGGGTGGCGCCATCGCACTCTTACCCGTCTTTGCAGCGGAAGTTCTTCGAACAGGTCCATGGGGCTTGGGATTGCTGCGCGCATCGCCTGCCATTGGCGCGGGCAGCATGGCGCTGCTACTCGCGCACAGGCCATTCCGCAGCCGCGCGGGCGTCACCATGCTGTGGTGCGTCGGTGGCTTCGGCGCTTTCACCGTCCTCTTCGGAATATCTCGAAGCCTGGTCCTTTCCATGATCGCCCTAATGCTGGTCGGCTCCATGGACATGGTCAGCGTCGTCGTTCGTTCCACTCTCGTCCAACTGGCCACGCCGGACGAGATGCGCGGCCGAGTCAGCGCCGTCGAAATGATTTTCATCGGCGCATCCAACGAAATCGGCCAATTCGAATCGGGCCTCACCGCACAATGGTTCGGCGCAGTCCCCGCCGTAATCATGGGCGGAGTCGGCACCTTGCTAATAACCGCATTATGGGCATGGAATTTCCCGGAACTCCGCCGCGTAGAAAAGCTAAGCTCACTAAGGCCCTAGCTTTTGTGGCGCCGGCGTCCCGCCGGCGGGTTTATGATGCGCAACGAAAAAACGCCGGCGAGACGCCGGCGTTACAAAACCCTAGGCTCCATCCGAGCTGACCTAATTTCCCTTCGACTTTTCCAGTTCTTCCGTAAGGGCAGGAACAATCTCAAACAGATCGCCGACAATTCCATAGTCGGCCACTTCAAATATCGGCGCGTTCGGGTCTTTGTTAATCGCGACAATCGTGCGCGATCCCTTCATCCCCACCACGTGCTGAATGGCTCCGCTGATTCCGAGCGCCAGATACAGCTTGGGTGCAACCGTCTGGCCCGAACTGCCAATCTGGCGGTCCATGGGCAGCCAACCTTCGTCGCAAATGGGGCGCGACGCGGCCAGTTCACCGCCAATTACTTTTGCCAGTTTTTCCGCAAGAGCAATATTTTCTGGCGCCTTGATGCCGCGCCCAACAGCCACCAGAATAGGAGCCTGCGTCAGATCGACCGCTTGCTTGGCTTCGCGGAACAGTTCGAGAGGCTTCGTTCGAATCTGCTCCGGCTTAATGTCTACTGGTACAGAGCTTACAGGCGAATTTGTGACGCCCTTCGTCACTAAGTCCGCGCGAAACGCGCCCGCTTGGAACGTTGCAAACCAGGGGGCAGCGCCTTCGAATACCACATCGGCCGCAGTTTTCCCTTGAAACATCTGGCGCACAAAAATTAATTTCCCATTTTCATGCCGGTGGCCCACGCAATCGCCAATCATGCCTTTGCCAAGCGATGCAGCCAGCTTGGGCGCGAAATCGCGCACCTGATAGGTGTGCGGCAGCAAAACCAAATCCGGCTTCGCTTGTGCGATAACTTGCTTCAGGGCAACGGTGTATCCATCCGGAGTATAGGAAGCCAGAAGATCGTGCTCAACCAGCAGCACATCATCGACCTTGCTTGACGCAAGTTCCTGAGCCAGCGCGGCAACGCCTTTGCCGATGACCACGGCCGAGAGTCTGCTCTGCGTTTCCGCCGCAATCTGTTGCGCGGCAGCCAGCGTTTCAAAGCTGGTCTTGTTCCACTGTGCGTCGCGCTGTTCGGTGATCAGGAGAATGTGCATTGGGACTAGCCTCATAATTTCGGTGCGGCTCATGTGGCGCCGGCGTCTCGCCGGCGGGTTTTAGAGCTCGCTTCGCGCAGAAGAAAACCGCCGGCGGGACGCCGGCGCCACATGACTTACAGAACTCGCGCTTCGTGCTTCAATTTTTCGACGAGCTTTGTTGCCGCTTCTTTCGGCGTGCCGGTTACGAATTCTGTCTTCTTGGATTTTGTCGGCACGTAGATACGCTCGATGTGTTGCGTCGGTTCGTGCGTCACGCCAAGCGATTCGCGCGTGATGGTCGCGATTTCTTTTTTCTTCGCGGCCATGATGCCCTTCAGCGTCGCGTAACGCACCTTGTTGATGCCGGATTGAATCGTGAGCACGGCAGGCATCGGCAACTCCACATGCTGAAACCACCCGGCTTCGAGTTCGCGCTTCACGCGCAGTCCGCTGCCCTGCACTTCAATCTGCATAATGATCGTGCCGTGCGGTCGGTCGAGCAATTCCGCGAGCAACACACCCGTCTGCCCGAACCCTTGATCTTCACTCTGCAAACCCGTCAGAACGAGATCCGGTTTTTCGCGCTCGATGGCCGCCGCCAGGAATTTCGCCGCGCCCAGCGGATCTAGCGTGTGCGCTTTATCATCGGCAATATGCACGCCGCGATCGGCGCCCTTGGCGAGAGCTTCCTTGATCGTCTGCTTCACGCGCTCCGGCCCCATCGACAGTGCTATCACTTCTCCGCCATGTTTTTCCTTCAGGCGCAGAGCCTCTTCGAGCGCGTAACTATCCGGCTCGTTCATCTCGAAACCAATATCGGTTTCGCGAATCCAGCTTGCATCGGTAATGGCCAGGGGAGCGTCTTTGGCGGGAACTTGCTTTATGCAAACAACGATCTTCATCCGTACCTCTTGTAACCGCGGGTTGCCATCAGGCTGGTGTAGCGCCCGCCTTCAGGCGGGCACGGGGTGATCGCATGTTGCCAACCTGAAGGTTGGCGCTACAAAATCTCAGCGAACACCGCAAAACAACTTGTGCTAGCGGGAATCCCAGCGCTTGAAAAGCAGCGCAGCGTTCGTCCCGCCAAACCCGAATGAATTGGACAGCGCATGCTGCACGTGCGCCTTGCGCATGTGATTCGGAATGTAATCAAGGTCGCATTCAGGGTCCGGCGTCTCTTGATTGATCGTCGGAGGCAGCACCTGATCGCGGAGAGCCAGCACGCTGATGCCTGCTTCGAGGCCGCCTGCGCCGCCGAGCAGATGTCCGGTCATTGACTTGGTGGAGCTGACCGCAAGTTTTTTGGTGTGTTCGCCAAACACACGTTTCATCGCTTTGGTTTCAATCGCATCGCCCAGTGGCGTGGATGTCCCGTGCGCGTTGACGTAATCAACCTGCCCCGGCTCAATACGCGCATCGCGGATGGCCGCGCGCATGACGCGATACGCGCCATCGCCATTCCCTTCCGGAGCTGTAATGTGATGCGCATCGCCGGACATTCCATAGCCCACAATTTCAGCGAGTATTTTCGCCCCGCGCCGCTCTGCGTATTCGAGCGACTCAAGAATTAAGATTCCCGCACCTTCCCCAATCACAAATCCATCACGGTTGGCATCGAACGGACGGCTGGCACGTTCTGGGTCATCGTTGCGCGTTGACAATGCCTTCATCGCCGCAAATCCACCCACGCCCATCGGCGTGATGGCAGCTTCCGCGCCGCCGCAAATCATGACTTCCGCATCGCCGTGCTCAATCATCCGGAAGGAATCGCCAATCGCATGCGCGGACGCGGAGCACGCCGTCGCGGTAGCCGAATTCGGCCCCTTGGCTCCGTAGCGAATGGAAATGTGGCCTGAAGCAAGATTAATGATGGCTGCGGGAATAAAAAATGGGGAGATGCGTCCGGGCCCGCCCTGCAGAAGTTTCGAGTGTTCGCGTTCGATGACGTCAAATCCGCCGATGCCGCTCGCCACATACACGCCGGTGATTTCTTCAATTTCCTTCGTGATCTTCAGTTCCGACATGCGCATGGCGAAATCCGTTGCCGCCAGCGCAAGCTGGATGAACCGAGCAATTTTCTTGAGTTCTTTTTTCTCGGCCCAGTGCAGAGGATCGAAATCGCGGACTTCTCCGGCAATCGTGCAGTCAAAAGCCGCAGCGTCAAAATGCGTGATCGAGCGAACGCCGCTCATTCCGGCCAGGAGATTTTTCCAGACATCATCGGTGCCTATCCCCAGACCACAGACTAGCCCGACACCCGTTACCACTACCCGGCGGCTCACTTGATCCACACTCTCCTGGTGATTTTATCGCGGCCCGTGAACTACTTCTTTCCGTGCTTGGTGATGTAATCAACCGCATCTTTCACGGTGGCAATTTTCTCGGCGTCTTCGTCGGGAATTTCAATTCCAAAAGCCTCTTCAAATGCCATGACCAATTCTACTGTATCCAGAGAGTCCGCACCCAAATCGTCCACGAAGGAAGCGGTGGCAGTCACTTCGCCTTCATCCACTCCAAGCTGTTCCACAATGATCTGCTTTACGCGTTCATCGACACTGGCCATTCTGTTTTGCCTCCGATAATCTCTGTCAAGCTCTTTCCCTGCTTTACGCAGGCCGTTCCTTCGTACAAATTGGTGATGATTTTAAGCACGGACATTCTATGTATGGCATCGTCCTAGGTCAACTTAACTCTGAAGCCGACGATTGGCAAATTCCACTTTGGCTTCATCGGTCTGCCGCTATGCCGCAAATAGTTCCGGCTTCGGGCGGCATTTCTATCCCATTCGTAACCCGCCGTTTACGTCCAGCACCGCGCCGGTAATATAACCCGCTTCTTCGCTGGCAAGAAACACGATTGCGGCGGCAACTTCCGAATCGCAGCCCATGCGCCCGAGCGGCACTCTCGCCAGCAACGCGTCCTTCACGTTTTGCGGCAGTGGATCGGTCATGGGCGAAATCACAAAGCCCGGCGCCACTGCATTCACCGTGATATTGCGCGACGCGATTTCCAGTGCCAATGCGCGAGTCAAACCGATCAGCCCGGCCTTCGCCGCCACATAGTTTGACTGGCCAGCGTTTCCTGTCTCCGCGACAACGGAAGTCACGTTGATGATGCGGCCATACCGCGCGCGCATCATCGTGGCCATGGCCTGCTGCGAACACAAATGCGCGCCGGTCAAATTCGTGCGTATTACCGCATCCCAATCTTCAGCCTTCATGCGCAACGCTAAACCATCGCGCGTAATCGCTGCGTTGTTCACCAGAATATCCAGCTTGCCGAATTTCTCGATTGCCTGACGAAATCCAATCTTTACTTGCTCAGCATCCGCGACGTCCATCGCCACAGCAAGTGCTTGTCCACCCGCTGCTTCAATTTCTGCAACAACGCCAGCCAATTTTTCCGTATTGCGCGCCGCAACAGTCACGCGCGCCCCGGCATCGGCCAACGCAAGCGCTGTAGCCCGCCCAATTCCTTGGGACGCACCAGTCACCAGAGCTACTCGATCCTTTAAATTGAACATGGATATTTTTTTAGTAGCACAGGCTTCAGCCTGTAGCCTTTAGGCCTTGAAAAGGCTAACCCCCGCAGTCTGAAGCCCGCGCTACTTTAAACCTCAGCCGACTCGGTCTGCGCCTGGGAAAGCTTTTCCATTGTTAAACGCAGAGATTTTTCATCCTCCACGTTAAACACGTGGACCGACCGCTCAATCTGCCGCAACAGCCCGGTCAGGACACGCCCAGGCCCCACTTCGACAAACGTGTTGACACCCTGATCGATCAACTCGCGTATCGACTCTTCCCAGCGCACGGGCAACGTCACTTGACGAATCAGCCCTTCGCGTGCCTCGTCGCCGCTGGTGGTAATTTCCGCGTCCGCATTATTCACCAAAGGAATTCGCAAATCGTGAAACTGCGTTACGCGCAGATCCGCATCAAGCCGGTCCGCGGCCGGCTTCATCAGTGCGCTGTGAAACGGAGCTGACACCGGAAGCATCACGGCGCGCTTTGCGCCGCCTGCCGATGCGGACTCCACCGCGCGTTTCACTGCTTCCGCGTGACCCGAAATTACTGTTTGCTCCGGAGAGTTCAAGTTGCCCGGCGCTACCACTTGTCCATCCGCCACTTGTTTGCAGATTCCTGCAACTTGTGCGGGAGCTAAACCTAAGATTGCGGCCATTGCGCCGACGCCTTCAGGCACAGCCGTTTGCATATACTCGCCGCGATGCCGCACCAACCGCACAGCGTCCGCAAAGTCCAGTGCACCTGCCGCTACGAGCGCGGAATATTCGCCGAGGCTGTGTCCCGCAACAAACGCGGGTTGCACTCCATTTTCCTCAAGCACGCGGTAAGCGGCGACGGAAACCGTCAGGATCGCAGGCTGCGTATTCGCCGTAAGCTTGAGCGCCTCTTCACTGCCGCTAAAGCACAGTTCGGAAATCGAAAAGCCCAGGGCCTTGTCAGCCTCTTCAAACACACTTCGAGCAGCCGGATGGTTAGCGGCCAGTTCTTTGCCCATACCCGGGTACTGAGAGGCCTGCCCCGGGAACAAAAATGCTAATTTTCCCATTGAAAATACCGCCGTTTCGTCGCTTATGCTTCTACAGGAACGGGGAGTGTAGCAAGTTCCTGCTCGATGCGTTCGTTGACCCCGCCCCGAACTAATTCTGTTGCCACGCGAATGGCATTTTTAATCGCGAGCGGATTAGAACTCCCATGCCCGATCACGGTCACGCCCTTTACCCCTAGTAAAGGAGCGCCGCCGTATTCCGAATAATCAATCTTCTTCCGAAAACTTTTATACGCTTTGCGCGAAAGCACGTATCCAACTTTTGAACTGAGTGTGCTCGAAAGCGCTTCCTTCAGCATTCCCGCAATGTGTGACGCAACACCTTCGCTGATCTTCAACGCGATATTGCCGATAAATCCATCGCATACAATCACGTCGACGGAACCGTTAAAAATATCGCGCCCTTCCACATTTCCCATAAAATTCAGAGTGGAAACTTTCAACCGGCTATACGCTTCGCGCGTCAGATCATTGCCCTTTGACTCTTCTTCGCCGATCGAGAGCAAAGCGACCTTTGGCCGCCTCGTTCCAAAAATTGCGCGGTAGTAAATTTCACCCATCACCGCGAATTGCACAAGATGCGCAGGCTTCGAATCCACGTTCGCGCCGACATCAAGCAGAACCGCCGTGCCGCCCTTTGAAGTTGGGAACGGAGCCGCCAGCGCCACACGATCCACGGACGAAAGCGTGCCCAGCCCGAATCGCGCCACGGCCATTACCGCGCCTGTATTCCCCGCACTGACGATGGCGTCAGCTTGCCCTGCTCGCACCAGCTTCGTCGCCACGTGCGCTGAACTATCTTTCTTCTTGCGAAATGCGACCGTCGGCGAATCGTCCATCGTAATGACTTCTGTCGCCGGAACAATTTCAATCGGCAAACCACGATGCGAGTGCTTCGAAAGCTCCTTCTTCACTTCAGGGACGAGCCCTACAAGGAGAATTCGAACGCCCAACTCCCGTGCTGCCTGCACTGCTCCCTCGACCTCGGGACGCGGCGCATGGTCTCCACCCATCGCATCTACGGCTATGGTGATCATTCAAACTCCGGTAGGGGAACTACGCAAAGGCCCAGGCACAACGGGCGTCAGGACCCGGTGTCCACTACTTCCCGGCCCTTATAGTAACCGCATTGTGGGCACGACTGGTGCGGCTGTTTCATTTCGTGACAGTTAGGGCACTTGGCAAGCGCCGGAGCTTTCAGGAAATCATGGGCGCGCCGCTTGTTCTTTCGCGCGTGCGAGTGACGTCGTTTTGGATTGGGCATGCAAACTCCTTCTTATGGCCCCAAATGGAATGAGGCATTCTATGGTGTTTCGTCTAAGATTCCTATTGCTTTTTGAACCAGTCCTGTTTCAGGCGCGCCAAAGGCGCAGTACGCGGATCTGCTGTATGGCTTTCACAGCGGCATTCCTCGTTGTTCAAGTTCACGCCGCACTGGGGGCACAAACCGCGGCAATCGCTGCGGCAGATGGCCTTCATGGGCAATGCTAGAAGAACTTGCTCGGCCAGGACATCGGCCAGAAACATTCCTTCACCTTCAAAAAAAGCGATTTCCGTGTCGTCCAGCTTCAGGCGTTCCTCTTCTTCCTTGGTCATGGTCAGAACGGGCTTATAGAAGAGGTCAAATTCGCGGGCAATATCCTCGTGAACCGGCTCCAGGCAGCGCGCACACACCATTTCCAGCCGTGTGTGCAGTTCGCCGGTTACGCGAATCTGCCCTTCCACGAGTTCGGCCGTTGCACGCACCTCAAGAGGCTCCGCCTGGCGGAAGTCGCCCGTACGGTAATCAACCGTGCCCGGGGCGTAGCTCTTCCGGATGCGAACCTTATGGATTGCCAGTTCTTTGACGTCTAGGAACATCGGTTTTCACCGCTACTGCGGTTCCCCCTGAAACTTGGAGCAAAACCCATTATAAGTCCCGTTGGAGTGATGTCAAGGAACGTGCAGAGTGGTTAGAGCGATATGGTTCGAAACAATAAAGAGTAGGACAGGCGTCAGCCTGAGAGAAAAACGCCAACTTCAATCCTGTCATTCCGAACAAAGTATGGAATCTCGATAGTGGGCTACTTTGGATTCTTGGGACGCTTCTTGCGGCGTTTTGCATTCGCCTGCTTTAACGTTAGTTCGGCTATATGCCTGAATGAATTAGCGGAGGCTTCATCCCACTTTGCGAGACTCTCTTCGTCCGCAATGCGCTTTGCGAATTTTCGTTGTCGTCTCCGAGCCTTTTTATTGAGGCGAAAAGGCGATGCCATGCGAATCTCTCCTATCTCGAATCCAGTTTACGCCGCTATTTCTGATTCTCCATCCTATTCTTCCCACAGCGTTACCAATAGTCAAAGTATCCCACTACCGGAATCTCCCTTCGATTGACTCAATTAGAGAAATAAAGCAGGAGAGATTCCTCGCTTCGTTCGGAATGACAGAACGTCGAGTTTTTTCAGCGGACGCTGAACCCTGTCCTACGCGGAGCGAACTCCCCTCGCGCCAAGCAGTTCCGCATGCAGGCGCAGCATATAGTGGTCCGTCATTCCCGCGATGTAGTCGCATATCACGCGGTACTTGCCGCCCTGCTCCGCAAGATCGGCATAAGTCTTGGGCATCGCTTCAGGGTGCTCCACATAGAAATTAAAAAGTTGTTCGAGAGCTTCCACAGACCGTTCGCGATCCACGACGATGGCTGGCTGGCTGTATAGCCGCGCAATCAGAAATTTCTTTAGCGCCGCATTTTCCGCCGCCATGGACTTGCTAAGTCCCGCAAGGCGGCGCGGTTGACGCCGCACATCCTCCACGCTTTGTACCCCTGATTCCGTAATGGCAGCTTGCGTATTTTCGATCAAGCCAGTAGCCAGATAATTGAGCACGCGCTTGGCGGCTTCATTGAATTTTAATTTTTCGGCGCCCTGCGGGTAGCTACGTTCTACCTGCTCGTAAAAACGCGCGAATAGCGGTACTTCCGCAGAAATCATATCGATGTTCAAAATGTGCGCTTCGTACCCGTCGTCGAGGTCGGCGGTGTTGTAGGCGATTTCGTCGACAAAATCGATCAGCTGCGCTTCAAGCGGCGGGCGCTCGTCCAGCAAATATTCCGAAAGCGCGGGAAATTGCGCCGCGTCGTAATCGCGGGAATGCTTTACGATCCCTTCGCGAACTTCAAACGTGAGATTCAGGCCGGGAAAATCCAGATAGCGCTGCTCGAATTGCTCGACCAGATGCAGCGCTTGCAAATTGTGATCGAAACTTTCGCCATGCGGGCGCAGCAATTCATCCAGCTTGCGCTCTCCTGCGTGTCCGAACGGCGGATGCCCAATGTCGTGCACGAGAGCCAGGGCTTCCGCGAGGTCGGAATTCAAATGCAGCGCTCCTGCAACGGTGCGTGCGATCTGCGCGACTTCCAGCGTGTGTGTCAGGCGATTGCGGAAATGATCCGAGTACCGGGTGGTAAAAACCTGCGTCTTCGCTTCGAGGCGGCGAAACGCGCGCGAATGAATCACGCGGTCGCGGTCACGCGCATAATCATTGCGGTAGGGATGTTGCGGCTGGGGATAACGTCTGCCGCGCGATTTCGCCACATCCATCGCGTAGGAGGCCAGGGACATAGGATGATTCTATGCTACTGCGCGGGGCATTCCAAACAACGGGCGATGGAATGGCTTTTTTGTAATGCGCGAGCTGCGAATTTTTAGCGGGCCCGGTGTATAGTATTCGCCAAGTAATAATTCAGTTCGGATGAATGGATCGTCAAAGCGCAGGTGTGGCCATGAAAATAAAACTGCTGATGGCGTTTATTTTTGTCTTGTGCGTGTGTGCGATTTCGTCACCGCTGTTTGCTCACCATTCCAGTTCGGCGTATGACATGGCGCACCCTGTCGACATGAAGGGCGTCGTCACGAATATGGAATGGTCCAACCCTCACGTCTTTATTTACATGAACATGAAAAACGATAAGGGTGAGGTCGAAGAATGGCGCGTGGAGGGCAACAGTCCCAACATGCTTTTTCGCGCGGGCTGGAAAAAAGAAATGATCAAGGCAGGCGATGAGCTCAGCGTGAACGGCGCTCCCGCCAAGAATGGCGCAAAATCCCTGCGCCTCATCAGCCTGACTCTGGCGAACGGGCAAAAATACGACGGCCAGGGATTTAAATAGTCACATTTGAAATTGAAATTAAGTTTTCTCATAAGTAGTCTTTGTGGGTCGCGGCCTTAAGCCGCGACATTCAGGCGCATGAAAGTCAAAGGCTTTAGCCCCTGAATCCCTGCCAAGCATCTGCAGCGGGCTATTTATGGGATGGCTTCATTTAAAGTGGAGTTCAGAGTGCGAATCTATTCCGTACTTCTATTCTATGCCGCATCCGTTCTTGTATTGCCGGCGGGAATTTCCGCGCAAGGGACGCATTCTGAAAAGCCCGCAAAAACGCATGCTGCTGCTTCCGCGAAGCCCGATTTTTCCGGCGTCTGGTTCATCGACGAATATCACAGAAATATTCTTCCCAACGAAGATCCGCCGTTTCAGCCTTGGGCCGAAGCGCTATTCAAGCAGCGTCAGGTAGAAAGCGCGAACCGAACTCCCGACTCAGGCCCGGACCCGACAGAGAGGTGCATCCCGCCGGGAACTCCGCGCGAAATGCTGCAGCCATTTCCATGGGAAATTGTGTACGCGCGGGACCGGATCATCATCCTTTTCGAGTATCAAGGATTGATCCGTCAAATTTTCACGGACGGGCGTGGACACCCGAAAGATTCGGAACCAACGTACATGGGCCACTCCACCGGAAAATTTGAGGGAGACACGCTGGTCATCGACACGGTTGGCTTTAATGATAAAACGTGGCTCGATCCGATGGGATTGCCACACTCCGAAGCGATGCACCTTACCGAACGCATTCGCCGCGTGAACCACAACACGCTGGTCGACGAATACACGATAGACGATCCCAAGGCCTATACCAAACCCTGGAAGACGCGCCGTACTTTCATCTTAAAACCGGATTGGCAAATCCAGGAATACGTCTGCACGGAAAACAACAACGTGAAATGAAGATTTCGCTTTATGTGGCACGGGCTTCAGCCTGCGGAGGTTGGTCCTTGCTAGGACTAAACCCCGCAGACTGAAGCCCGCGCCACGTAAACCCGCGCCATATTGTGCGCGGGCAAATAATTTTTTAATTAGGATTTCGCGTTCAACAGTTCCAGCCCTTGGTCCGCTTCCGCGGCGGCCGCCGGATATTCCTGCTTCACCTGATTGTAAAGTTTGGTGGCCTGCGCGGGATCGTTCTTGCGGTAATAATCCGCCAGCGCCAGCATGGACACTGCTTTGGGAACCATGATGCTCGGCTTATCGGAAAGCTGCTTCAAAAGGTCCACGGCCTGCGGACCTTTATTTTCCTGCAGGTAAACCTGTGCCAATTGATATTTGGCAAGGCTGGCCAGATTTTCATCGCCGCCCGAAATCACCTGCGACAGATTTTTTTCCGCGTCCGGATATTGCTTCAATTGAACCTCGGAAAGCGCAGCGTAATACTCCGCCACCTGTCCGGGTTTCGTACGGCCAAAATCCGCCGCTACCGCTCGAAACTTCTTTTCCGCATCCAAATATTTATTCTTTTCGTCGAGGTAGGTCACTTCCGTCGGATCCGCCGGTTCACCCGCAGCGCGAATGCGCGCCTGGTAAATCTTCAACGCGTCGTCCAGCGCCAGGGATGCCTTCGCCGTTTGCCGGCGCGAGTAGCTATCCCAACCCAATACCGCCAGCGCCACAACCAGCGCCGCGATAATCACAATCCACATTGTCTGCTGATGCGTAGCGACCGTTTCGAGGCCCGAGACCATCTTCTCCCGGATCTCGTCCTTCTTCAGGTCCCTGCGCAATATATGCTGCGCCACAGATGTATCCCCCCGATTCGATTTGAATGATGAATCTTATCATGAAATTGCATGAGGCGACGGTACGGGGTAGGAAAAGCGAAAGGGCCCTGCTGACTTGCGCCGGGCAGGGCCCTCAGAACGCTTGTATCCGACTAGCTAGGAAGCAGCTGTTACGCTTTCAGCCTGATAGCCCTTCGGTCCTTGCTTGACCTCGAACTCAACCATCTGGCCTTCGTTCAGCGTCTTGTATCCATCCATCTGAATGGCGGAGAAATGCACGAACACGTCTTCGCCCGACTGGCGTTGGATGAATCCATAGCCTTTTGATGCGTTAAACCACTTCACTACACCTTGTTCTCTGCTCACCTTCTTACTCCTCTATCGCGAGCGGTCGCTGTTTGCTGGGCGTAACGCCAGTCGGTGATAGATAAATGTCCGCGTGACCGGTGACCCTTCCCCGTTTGCCCTAAAACTTGGCCAGAACGGAGGACCGTAGCGGGCCTTCGAACACCTACGGAATTACTGGTCCCACAAAAGCGGGCCATGAATACAACAAAATTTCTTCGCTGTCTAGCGGTTTCCCATATCGGGAAGCGCCTGCGCTGCTCAAGGGTGTAGCGGCACGGTTCACCGTGAACGGCAATGCCGTGCCCCTACGGGGATCATAAGTCACCAAAATTATCAGTGGTTGTAATTCAAGATGAAATTCCGTCCACACTGCTTGCGAGACGAGCGGCTAGTCCTCGAAGCTGGATAAAGCTTCTGCTTCTTCATTGTGCACGTCGAATACGGTGTAGAGCTTGGTGATTTGCAGCAGGTCAGTGACTTTTTTATTTAAATTTAAAAGCTTCACTTCCCCGCCTTCGCTTTTAATCAAGCGATATCCGCTGACCAGTTCACCGAGCCCGGAGCTGTCGATGTAATTGATTCCTGCAAGGTTCATCACTATTTTTCGATGGCCGTTGGCAAGATTTTCGTGGATCAGATCGCGCAGCAGGGCGCTGCCTTCACCGAGCGTGATGCGCCCGTCCATGTCGATGACCGTGACGTCCCCAACTTCTCGGCTGGTCGCTTTAAAACTCACGAGAAAACCTTTCCCCTCAAAATTTTCTGCCCCAAGAAAAAGAGCGTCGACCTTAGCCGATCCTGCATGTCGCAAGCGTACTAGCGCTTGTGGTGCTTGGCCATTACAACTTCCGCGCCGCCCGCGGCGCTGGACATCACATCCACTTCGTCCATGAACGCCCGCATTAACAAAACACCTCGCCCGGAGTCACTGAGGACATTCTCGTCGTTCCGCGGATCCGGCACATCCTCAATCCGAAATCCCGCTCCCTGATCAACCACATGAATCTCTAATTTCTCTTCATGCAGGACAAAGGTCAGGTGAATCTTTCGTTCGCGGCGCTCCTGATTGCCATATTGAAAGGCGTTCATCACGCCTTCATGCACAGCCAGGCCAATCTTATATTGATCGTCCTCGCCAAATCCTGCTTCTGCGGCGACACGGACTCCCATCTCTTCGGCGAGAGCAATGCTCTCGATCAATGTCTCCAGGACCACTTCGATCCGCTGAGGTTTCGTGGGCATCCAGCTGTTGGATTCCGCCTTGGGACTTGTATGGGTAACATAGCGCAATCTACTAAGTCAATCCAATACATGATCTTGGAACAATTTATAGATGCGCTTTGTAGCAGCCCGAGCGGTTAAAAAATGTTAAATTTGAAAGTTCGGGGTACTCATGAATTCTTATCTGCTGCTGGGCATCGCTGCTCTGGCCGCCGGATTGATCAATTCCGTGGCGGGAGGAGGCATGTTCATTACATTTCCTGCGCTGGTTTTTACCGGAGTTCCTTCGATTATCGCCAATGCTTCCAGCACCATCGCACTGATACCCGGAGTTTTGGCAAGCGCGGGCGCCTACCGGCAGGACTTCCGCAAATCGGAAAATTTCCCTTTTGTCCCGTTGCTGGTGGTGAGCGTTGCGGGCGGCATTGTGGGCGCGCTGCTTTTGCTTTACACGCCACAGAGCACATTTGACTCCGTAATTCCCTGGCTGCTGCTTCTGGCGACTACGCTCATCACCTTCGGCCCGCGCATCTCTCCGCTGCTGAAGCGCGTCATTCACATTGGCCCGGTGACGGTCGTGGTCATTCAATTTTTTATCGCGATTTACGGCGGCTACTTTGGCGGAGCAATCGGCATCCTGATGCTGGCGACGTGGACCGTCTTCGGCCTCACCGACATCCATGTGATGAACGCGAACAGAACTTTGATGGGCGCAGCGGCGAACAGTATTGCTGCGATATTGTTTATCGTTGCCCACAAAGTGTGGTGGCCGCAGACGCTCTTGATGTTGGTGTTCTGCAGCATTGGCGGGTATATCGGAGCGGTTGCAGCGAAAAAAGTGCGTCCCAGCTACGTGCGCGTTTTCGTGATCCTGATCAGCACTGCCATCACAATCGCGTTCTTCCTGCGCAAGCATTAGTTCTCAAGTAGCACAGGCTTCAGCCTGTGGGGATTAGTCCTTGCAAGGACAAAACCCCATAGGCTGAAGCCTATCCACAAAAAGCGACTCCCGAGTTTGATGAGATCCCGCCACCCATTATTCAGAAAACTCCAAAGTTTGCAGCTCATTAGCACTATAATAATGAACGGGCGAAGTATGGCGCGGTAGCTTAGGGTAAGCTCAGGTCCGAAGCGGAAAGGACTTCTCGTGTCAAGAATCGACGAATTAAAAGCTGAAATCGAGCATCTTTCGAGCCATGAAATTGCGGAAATTTATCGCTGGCTTTCAGAAAAAGATTGGGAAAGATGGGATAAGGAAATCGAAAGCGATAGTCAGTCGTCTAAAATCGACTTCCTGATACGAGAAGCTAACGGAGAAAAGGCCAAAGGAAATCTCAAGGACCTATGAATGCACCGCGCTACCAGCCGTTTCTGGAAATGCTTCCATGAGCTGCCGGAAAATATTCAGGCTACTGCCCACAAGAATTTTTCTCTCCTGAAAAGCGATCCATCACATCCCTCACTTCATTTCAAAAAAGTAGGAAAGTTATGGTCTGCGAGAGTTGGATCGCATCATCGTGCCCTTGCCGTCCCGGACGGTGCGGACTATATCTGGGTCTGGATCGGCACTCATGATGAATACATACGATTGATCAAGCAAGAAGGCTAGCGTTACGAAGCCTTCTGCTTCGCGTAAACCAGGAAATCCTCGTACGGCCCCTTGAAATCCTCGACATGCCCGCCCTTGCACTGCCAGATGCGCGTGGCCACTTCGTCGATTACATCGTGGTCGTGCGTGACGAACAGCACGGTGCCGGGAAATTTCTGCAGCGCGATGTTGAGAGCGTTGATGGACTCCAGATCCAGGTGGTTCGTCGGCTCGTCAAACACCAGCACGTTCGGCTTTTGCAGCATCAGTTTGCAGAAAATCAAGCGAGCCTGTTCGCCTCCGGAAAGAGCGCGTGTGGACTTCTCGGCGTCTTCGCCGCTGAACAGCATCTGGCCGAGTACTGCGCGCAGTTCCTGCTGCGACGCCTTGGGATCGAATTGATGCAGCCATTCGATAACATTCGTATTCTTGGCAATCGTATCGGTTGTGTCCTGCGCGAAATAACCGACCACCGCTTCGTGGCCCCACTTGACGTGGCCGCCGTCCACAGGAAATTGACGGTCGGAATCCTCGATGTCGCCAACCGCGCTGCGAACCAGCGATTTAATTAACGTTGTTTTGCCGGCCCCGTTGCGGCCGATGATCGCGATTTTTTCGCCGCGCTCGACGTTGGCCGTGAATTTGTCGATCACCTTATGACCGTCGTAGGACTTCGTCAGGCTCTTGAACTCCAGCGGGTGCCGCCCGGACGGAATTTTCATGTCAAAGCGAATGTAAGGCCGCGCAATATTGGATCGCGCTAATTCCGAAGTCTGGATGCGCTCGACTTCTTTCTTGCGGGAAGTAACTTGCGAGGAACGCGTACCGGCCGAAAAACGCGCGATGAATTCGTTCAGCTGCGCGATTTTCTTTTCGCGCACGGCGTTGTCGGCTTCGATGCGCGAACGAATCTGCGTCTTGGCCAAGACCATTTCGTCGTACCCGCCCGTGTACATGATCACCGTCTGGTAATCGATGTCCGCGGTGTGCGTGCAAACGCTGTTCAGAAAATGGCGGTCGTGCGAAATGACGATTAGCACGCCCTGATACTCGTGAAGATAATCCTGCAGCCAGTGCACGGAATCGAGGTCCAAGTGGTTCGTCGGCTCGTCCAGCAGTAGCGCCGCGGGATTCCCGAAAAGTGCTTGCGCAAGAAGTACGCGGACCTTCTGGCCGCCTTGCAACTCGCTCATGTTGCGCTCATGCAAAGCAGCTTCGACGCCGAGCCCGTCCAGCAAGATCGCGGCGTCCGCTTCTGCCGTGTACCCGCCCTCGTCGCCCACAACGCCTTCCAGTTCGCCGAGGCGCATGCCATCCTTGTCCGTAAGCTCTTCGTGGGGCTTGGCATACAAAATATCCCGCTCTTGCAGGGCCTTCCACAAGGGACCATTGCCCATGATGACCGTGTCGATGACGCGAAACTGGTCAAAAGCGAACTGATCCTGCCGCAAAATTCCCAGCTTTTTGGGGCGCGAAACGGAACCCGTTGTCGGCTCCAGGTCGCCTTCCAGAATCTTCATCAAGGTGGTTTTGCCCGCGCCATTCGGGCCCGTGATTGCATAGCGGCGCCCTTCGAGGAAAGAGCAGGTGACTTCCTCGAACAGCAGCCGCGCGCCATAGCGCATAGTAATGTTATTTAGCGAAAGCATATCTCTCCATTATATCTTGAAATCGGCAAGCGTGCTTGTTGATCAGGGCCGCGGGGCGTATTCTGAATCACAATGGAAGCGCTTGAGGACCGAGACATAAGTTTAGTCTATGTGACGGGATGATTCAATTATGAAAAAGCCACTATTTGCGACTATTTTCGCAATTCTCGCATCTATCAGCACTTTGGCCGGCCAATCTGGCAACCCCAGGACTGGTTCGTGGTCCGGCGTCATCATCAACGGAATTTGCACCCCTGACGAAGCGTTCGCCGAGGCGGCGAAATGTACCGATCCGGCACCCGGCGCGCCCCTTGCGCTCTACGATGACACGATCCGGCAAGTCTACGCGCTTGAACCGCAGGAGCAGGCAAAAGGTCATTTGGGAGACAGCGTCACGGTTCAAGGCGCACTGGATGCAAACAAGATTCAAGTTGCTTCGCTTCAAATGTTTTCCGAAGTCGGGCTGCGCACGGGAGAGAAGGCGCCTGATTTTTCGGCGCGCGATCAATTTGGCAACACGCAAACGTTGGAGACCCTGAAGGGAGCGAAGGGCACTGTCCTTTTGTTCTATCGCTCCGCGGATTGGTGCCCGTACTGCAAAGGCCAGCTCATTCAATTGCAAGCGGCCAGGCAGCGTTTCGAGGAGCAAGGCATCAAGCTCGCGGGCGTGAGTTATGACAGCGTCGAAATCCTGAAATTTTTCTCGGACCGCCGCAAGATCGAATTCCCTCTCCTCTCCGATCCGGATTCAAAAATTATTCGCATGTATCAGGTGCTGAATTCGGAGGCCGTGGGGCCGAATGAGGGAATGGCGCGGCCGGGATATTTTTTCATCGACCCGAAAGGAAATATTCGCGAGAAATTTTTTGAAGCCAAATATCGCGAGCGGCTCACCGGAAACACAGTGCTCTCCAAACTTTTCCCTGCGCTTGGCGAAGAAGTCAGTGACGCGGTTGAGGCGCCGCATCTGCAATTGCACGTGGGTCAATCGGATCGAACGGCTGTTCCAGGCAATCTTGTAACGCTGACCGCGGACGTGCAGCTCCCGCCGGATGTGCACGTGTACGCGCCGGGAACGAAAGGATATAAAGCGATCAAGCTGACAATCGATCCTCAGTCCGATTTCGCTTTGAAGCAGGCCAGCTATCCCGCCGCAAAAATTTTGTATCTTCCCGCAATCAAGGAAAAAGTGCCCGTATTTGAGGGCACATTCAAAATTCGGCAGGAACTGAAAGCAAATTCCGCGACCGATTTCAGCGGCGCACTCGGCGCGGATGGAAAGCAAGTTACAGTCAAGGGAACATTGGAATATCAGGCTTGCGACAGCAAGATTTGCTTCCTGCCGGCTTCCGTGCCGGTCGAATGGCATCTCCAGATCGTGCCGCTCGACCGTCAACGCGCGCCGGAAGATATTCGCCATAAATAACTGCAAAGGCTGACCGTTAATCGAAAAAATATATTATTCTGTCATTCCGAGCGAAGCGAGGAATCTCTCTTCGATTTCAGCGTAACAAGAAAACCAAAGAGAGATTCCTCGCTTCGCTCGGAATGACAGACGGTGACAGAACCACTTTAATAATTGGCGTACGGGAGAGTTCATGAAACTCGTGGGCGGAATTATTGCGATCGCACTTCTTGCTGCAGCTCCGGCCAATTCCACGCCGCCGCAGAAAAATAAAGTTGCCGCCATTCCCCCGGCCTGGGCCTACCCAATTAATCCTCCCGATGACAAACCCTCCACGGATGACGGCTCCCTGCATCATGTCCCGGGCAGCAAGAAAGCACTGACGCAGACGCAAATCACGGATTGGTTCAACATTCCCGACTGGAATCCCGATGGGCATCCCGCGATGCCGGAAGTTGTCGCGCACGGAAGAAAGCCTGCAGTGCGAGGCTGCGGCTATTGCCACCTGCCCAATGCGCAAGGCCGCCCCGAGAACGCCAGTCTTGCGGGGCTTCCCGCTTCCTACATCGTTCAGCAGGTCATGGAAATTAAATCCGGCGAGCGCCGGTGTTCCGAGCCGAAAATGGGCCCGCCTGCAAATATGGTGGCGATTGCGCAAAGCGCTTCGCTGGAAGATGCAAAAGCTGCTGCAGAATATTTTTCCTCGCTGCAATTGAAGCCGTGGATCAAGGTGATTGAAACAAACACGGTGATGAAAACGAAAGTGAAGGGCAGCATGCTGGTCGCGGCCGATGGTGGGGGCAAAGAGTACATCGGGCACCGCATTGTCGAAACGCCAGCGAATTTGGAGCTGACAGAATTGCGTGACGATGCCTCTGGATTCATTGCCTATGTTCCGGTCGGGTCCATCGAAAAGGGTAAGACACTCGTCATGGCTGGCGGCGACGGAAAAACCACGCGATGCTTCTTCTGCCATGGTCCTGATTTGCGCGGGCTTGGCCCCGTACCGCGGCTCGCGGGACGTTCGCCGAGCTATCTCTTTCGGCAGCTCTTCGATTTTCAGCAAGGCAGCCGGCATGGCAAATGGAGCGCCCTGATGAAGGACCCGGTCGCGAACCTGACCAACGACGACATGCTGAATATCGCGGCCTACCTGGCTTCGCTGGAGCCGTAGCCTGCAAAAAAACGAAAGGCTTTAACACAGAGGACACAGAGAAACCCATAGAGAAAACCGGAGAATGATTTGGAGACTAATAAATGTCTCCGCTTTTCTCAAAGTTTTTCTCTGTGCCCTCTGTGTTAAAGCCTTTTCCGGTGTTTTCACGCCCAGTAAGACCGATCCAGCGTTCGGTACTGAATCGCCTCCCCCAGATGCCGCGTCTCAAGGTTTTCCGACCCGTCGAGATCCGCAATCGTGCGGGCAACTTTCAAGATGCGATCATGCGCGCGCGCCGAGAGCCCCAGCCGCCCGATCGCGTTCTCCAGCATTTTCTCGCCTTCTTCGCTGATGGCGCAAAATTTCCGGATCAGTTTCGGCGGCATGTGCGCGTTCGAGAAAACCTTTCGTTCTCCCGCATAACGTTTGGATTGTCTCTCACGCGCACGCAGCACGCGCTTACGAATCGTAAAAGAATCCTCGATGTTTCCGTTGCCGCGCAATTCCTTATATTTCACGGCCGGAACTTCAATGTGGATGTCGATGCGATCGATCAGCGGCCCTGAAATTTTGGAGACGTAGCGCTGAATCTGCGGCGGCGAACAGTGGCACTGCCGCGTGGGATCGCCAAAAAATCCGCACGGGCAGGGATTCATGGCCGCCGCCAACATGAATCGCGCTGGAAACGTAATCGAAGTTGCCGCACGCGAAATCGTCACGGCTCCTTCTTCGAGCGGCTGGCGCATCACTTCCAGCACGTTTCGCTCAAACTCCGGCAACTCATCCAGAAAAAGCACGCCGTGATGCGCCAACGAAACTTCTCCCGGGCGCGGAATCGCTCCTCCGCCGATCAATCCCGCATCGCTGATGGTATGGTGCGGCGAGCGAAATGGCCGCGTGCCCACCAGCCCGCGCGCATCGTCCAGCAAACCTGCGACGCTGTGGATGCGCGTCGTTTCAATCGCTTCTTCGAGCGACATCGAAGGCAGAATCGTGGGGATGCGCTTCGCCAGCATCGTTTTCCCCGCACCCGGCGGCCCAATAAAAATTATGTTGTGCCCGCCGGCGCAAGCCACTTCCAGCGCGCGTTTGGCCGCCTGCTGCCCGCGCACGTCGCGCATATCGACGGCGTACTGCGACGCGTCCGCCAGCATCGTGCTCGCGTCCACACGCACAGGAACGAACGACTCCGGAGCGTTCACAAGATCCACAGCCTGCGGCAGCGAGCGCACGGCGAACACGTCTATCCCCTCCACCACGGCCGCTTCGCGCGCATTCGCTTCCGGGACGACCACCGCCTTAATTTTATGCTCGCGCGCCGCGAGCGCCGCCGAGAGAGAGCCGCGCACCGAGCGCACTTGCCCGTCGAGCGCAAGCTCACCAAGAAAAATGTATTGATCGAGTTGCTTGCCGAAAAACGCGCCTTCGCAGCCCAGAATCGAAAGCGCCATCGGCAGATCGAGCGCCGAGCCTTCCTTGCGTATGTCGGCAGGCGCGAGATTCACGGTAACGCTCTGCAGAGGAAACTCGTGCCCGCAATTTTTGAGCGCGGCCTTGATCCGCTCCCGGCTTTCCTTCACCGCAATATCGGGCAGCCCCACAATATTGAAATCCCCAGGCCTCCCCGAGCCGACGTCCACCTCGACCTCCATGAGGTAAGCGTCAATCCCAAACACCGCCGCGCTGAAATTTTTAAAATGCATTGTTGTCACCAGACGTGACACGCCCGGTGCGCGCAAGAGTAGCGCAAATAGTCTTGCCTGACTAGCGATAAAGCCAATTACTCAGCATTGACATATATTGCAAGGTAAACTAGGATTTTGGAATTCGACGGAGCTCTTCTTATTCCTGGAGCCTTCATGCCTGCCCGGCGCATGGTCCGACTCTTTTCTGTGCTTTTGTTGTTTGCCTCCACCTGCGCGGCCCAGCAGTCCGCAACGGGATCTCACGAATTTTCTTTCACCCAACCGGACGTCGAGCTCCTGGATAGAAGCAACCAGCTCGACAAGAAATTCCAGGAAAAAGGTCTGGTCTTCAACGATTCGGAGACAACGAAATATTTAACCAAGGTTGGCCTGTCCGTTCTCCCAGCAGGCGCGGAATACCAGAATGTTCATTGGCAATTTTTCGTATTGCGCGACCCCACGCCTAACGCGTTCGCTCTTCCCAACGGATCGATCTATGTGCACACAGGCTTATTGGCCGAGCTCACGAACGAGGCGCAGCTTGCCGGAGTGCTCGCGCACGAAGAAACGCACGTGACGAATCGCCACGGATACCTCGAGAATCGCAGCTACCGTAAAAAAGCCGAAGCGGGGATCATCCTCGCCGGAGCGGCATCAGCCGCCGGGCTCGGGATAGGAGTTGGAAACGAGGTGTTTTGGATTGTGCAGCTCGCGATTCCCTCGATTTTAGCCTCCAGCATTAACGGATACAGCCGGGATTTGGAGCAGGAAGCGGACTTGCGCGCGGTTCATGCGCTTGTGGATACCGGATATTCCGCCGCGGAAATGAAATCCACATTTGACGCCCTGCAGCAGGATCATGAAGTGGATCTTTCCAGAAAAAGTTTCTATCAGGACCATCCAAAATTGCAGGAACGCAGCCGCTATGTGGGCAATCTCGCCGCATCCATCCAGCACGACTCTTCAAACTCCAGGGTGGACGCTGACCAATACCTGATCGAGACCGAAAGCGCCGTGCGCCAAGACGCCGATCTGGAAATCCGCAGCGGAAGAGCCCGTACCGCTGTGTGGGAGATGGAACGAATTGTAAAACGAGATGACAAACTTGCGGATAATTTCTACGTTTTGGGCGAAGCTTATCGCGGTCTCGGCCCCCGCACTCCGGAACCCCAACCCGAAGAACTCACCAACAAAGGAAAAGATACGACGCGCAAACAGATGGAGAAAATGACTCCCCAAGAATACGAAGCGGCGCTGCTGAAAGCTCCGGGCGCGCAACAAACCTTGGAATCAAATCAACAGTTGGCGGAAAAGAATTACAGGAAAGCAATTGAAATGTCTCCGGAATTAGCTGGCCCCCACAAAGGGCTGGGATTCATGTATCAGCAGGAACTAAAGCCGGCGCAAAGCGTCCAGGAATTTAAAAAGTATCTTGAACTCGCTCCTTCGGCCATGGATTCGCCACAAATCACAAGAAGAATCGAAGCGCTGGAAAAAGGAACTGCCGGAAAGTCCCAAGCTACCGGCGCGAATTAAATTTCCGAGTCGTGAACGACGGAATGAGTGGCGGAGGCCCTGTGAAGCGAAAAATCAGTACTCCATTGGCAGCTTTTTTCTTTATGTGCCTTTTGCCGTGCGCGGCCGCGGCGCAGAACGAGCATCAGGATTTGAAAAGCGGCAAAATAGTGATCTCGAA
>Ga0210386_10000601_pt1 | contig 33294 bp, 35 predicted proteins | sample IncBWH32OmetaG_FD_160091 | JGI IMG/M metagenome (GOLD analysis project Ga0210386, IMG submission 160091) | Forest soil microbial communities from Barre Woods Harvard Forest LTER site, Petersham, Massachusetts, United States - Inc-BW-H-32-O ...
GATCGCCAGCAGAAACGGCGCGCCAACCGAGAGTGAGCCGGCGCAATAGGCGCCAATGCCGAAGAACGCGCCCTGCCCCAGCGAAACGATGCCCGCCGATCCAACCAGCAATTGTTGGGAAAATGCCAGGATGACGCTGATCAAAGCCAAACTAAACACGTGCACCCAATAGGCATTGGATTGCAAAAGCGGCAGCGCAGCAAGGATGAGCAACAGAACAAGTCGGGCGATCGGAACCCCGCGCATGTTCACACGGCCCGGCCATCGCGGGCCAACAGCCCGGACGGCATGAACAGAAGAATCGCGATGAGCACAACCATGCCGACCGCGTCCTTGTAGGCGGTCGAAATCAGCATTCCGGAGAACGTCTCGATGATTCCGAAGATCAAACCACCGATCATAGCGCCCGCGACGCTTCCAAGGCCGCCGAGCGTCGCGGCAACAAACGCCTTGATACCGGTCATGAAGCCCATATTGAACGACGCAAAGAACAGCGATCCCAGCAATACGCCGGCAGCACCCGCCATCATGCCGGATAGCGCAAAGGTATAGGTCGTCGTCCGATCGACGTTAACGCCCATCAGCCGGGCGGCGTCCGGATCCTGCGCCGCCGCCTGCATGGCGATGCCGAGGCGGGTGTAACGGAAGAAGACGATCAAGGCGCCCATGATCAGGCCGCTGAGAACCACGATCCAGACCAGTTGGGGAGAGACCACAAAGCCGGCAAAGACCAGCCCGTTCGATGCAAACAGACTGGGATAACGCAGCGGTTCCGAGCCCCACACCATGCGCGCCACGTTCTGCAGGACAATCGAGACGCCGAGCGTCGCGATCATGATATTGATGAGGGAGACCCGGCGCAGGCGCAGCCTGCGATAGATGAAGAATTCGATCGCCATCGAGACGAGACCGCCGCCGACCGTGCCGGCGAGCAGCACCAGCACAAACGGCATGCCGTGCAACCAATAGGCTGATAGACCCATCATCGAGCCGATCATCAACATTTCGCCCTGGGCGAAGTGAAGAATGTCGGTGGCGCGGATGATCATCGAGATTCCGAGCGCTATCAGACTGTAGATGCAGCCGATCGCTAGCCCGCCAAGCGTGGTCTGAACAAATTGATCTGCTGTCATCGGCGCGCTCTCTGTCCCTTTCGAGCTAACGCTCGCGCAGCAAAAGCGGCAAGATCAAATTGCATGCGAATGCAAAGGCAATTGGCCTATGTTTTGTGCAGCTCTTTAGCCGTATCTGCGCGCGTTCGGGAGATGAAAAAATGCCGCACATAAGGCCTTTGCATACGTATTCAACAAAATCAGATACTTTTGCGGACGTGACGGCGATACCGAGGTTCGCGGGCGGCCTTCGCCGCCGTTTGGCATCAAGCATGCAAGGAGCACCTGCTGCCGTGTTTCGGGTCGCGCCGGTTGGAGCCATCATATGAAAAAGAGAATTCACCTCGCCTTCGACTTTTCCTGGACCCATGTCGAGACGCAATGGCGCATGCCCGGCTCCTGGCTCGACCAGCATCATCCCAATATCGGCATGTTCGAAGAGGTCGCCCGCGTCGCCGAACGGGGCGGGCTCGACATGATCTTCTTCGGCGACAGTACCGGCATTCCCTCGACCTGGCAGGATTCGATCGAAGATGCCGTCAGCTACGGTGTCGCATGGCCTCGTTTCGAAATGAGCCCCTGGATTGCGGCGATGTCACGCGTTACCCATCATCTCGGTTTCGGACTGACTTACGCCTCAACCTTCATGCATCCGTTCTATACGGCGCGTCTGCTCAACTCGCTTGACCACATCACAAACGGCCGTATCGCCTTTAACGTGATCACCTCGCAGCGCAAGGCCGACTATGCGAATTACGGCTATGACGAGCTGGTCGATCACAACGAACGCTACGAGCGTCTGGAGGAATTCATCGACGTCTGCCATCGGCTGTGGGACAGCGTCGCGCCGGATGCCTTTGTCTGGGATCGCAAGACCGGCATGGTCGCCGATCCGACCAAAGTGAAGGCGATCAATCACGCCGGCAAGTTCTTCAAAGTCAAGGGACCGTTGAGCGTCGTGCCCTCGCCCCAGGTTCATCCCGTGATTATCCAGGCGGGCGGTTCTCCGCGAGGGACACGAGCGGCCGCCCACGTCGCCGATCATGTTTTTGGCCTCACCAAAAGCATTCCGCTGATGCAGCAGCAACGCAGCGATCTCGACAAGGCGCTGGTCGCGGAGGCCCGCGACCCGCAGAAGGTCGGAATCCTCTGGTCGAGCCGGGCGATCGTCGGCGAAACCGAAGCCGAGGCGCAGGCGCTTCGCGAAACCATGATCGCCGATGTCCCGCTCGGCGCGGTCGGCGCGTGGCTGTCGCACAATACCGGCTACGACATGTCGCAGCTTCCGCCAAAGTTTTCGCTGAAAGAGCTGAACGAACGCATCGTTGCCGCCAACGCCTCCCCGGTCGGCTTCGTCAGCCTGCTCGCGAAGCAGCATGGTGAAACGGCCGAGATCGAGCGTGACGAATTCTTCCAATACGCTCTTCGCGCATCGACCGGCTACAACATCACGTTCGCCGGTACCGCCAGCAAGCTGGCGGACCAGATGGAGGAAATGTTCGAGGCGACCGGCAGCCGCGGCGGGTTCATGCTCTCGATCGCACCGGGATCACCGCGGGCGATCATGCTGAACATCGTCGACCAGTTGGTCCCGGAACTAAAGCGTCGCGGACGTTACCGGAAGACCTATGAGGGGAAAACCTTGCGCGATAATCTGGCGGAATGAGGCGATCGCGCTTCGTTCACGCGGCGTTTGGTGAACGTACCTGATATTGCCCATCGAGATACAAGAGCGCGTCGATCTCACTTTGCCATACCTTGAGCTCGCGAACCACGCCCACAATTATCGTGTGGGAATGAACCGGAACAACCTGCGTAACCTCGCAATCGAAACTCGCCAGCGCGCTGGCGAGCGCCGGCGCCCCGGTCGTCAACGAAACCCAGGAACCATGCTCGAAACGGCTGGCGCGGAGTTCCGGTACGCTGAAGCGCTGGGCCAGCTCGACATCGTCGGCACTGAGAACATTGGCGCAGAAGATCTTTCTGCGATGGATGACGTCGTGAATGCTCGAATTGCGGTTGACGCAAACGAGCAGCGTCGGCTCCGGCTCGGCGCAGACGGAACTAACCGACGTCGCCACCAGCCCATGCGGCACGTCCTCGTCGAGCGTGGTGACGATGGAAACGCCGGCGGCAAGCCGCCGCATCCCGCGTTTAAACAGTGCGCCGTCGATCATGGCATATAGCCGCCCCGGAAGTGCACCAGGGGTGATGCATCGGGATTGCTGGAGGTCGCCACGACCCGCCCGAGGATGATGACGACGTTATACTTTTCGATGGTTTCGACCAGTTCGCAATCGATAACGCCGACCGCATCGGCAAGGGTCGGTGCGCCTGTCACCAAGCTGCCCCAGGAGGACGTCGCAAAGCGGTCGGCCCCTTTCAGATCAGATTTCCCGCCAAAAATATCCGCAAGCTCCCACTGTGCCGAGGAGAGATAGTTGAGGGCGAAATGCCGGGCCTGAAGGATTGTTGGCAATGCGGAGGTGCGCTTGTCGACCGAGACCATCATGGTCGGCGGATCCGCGCAAAGATGCGTCGCTGACAGGCCCAGCAAACCGGCGGGCCCGCTATCCGCGCGCGCGGTCACGATCGTGCTTCCGGTCGCGCGCTGGCCGATCGCCTGCCAAAACTGTTTTACGTCGATCATTGCAGAAGTATCCGGTATCATTTCCATCGCGAGCAGGCCTTTTTTCCTGCGGCGTCCTTAACCGCCGACGTTGAGATGAGAGTGCTTGCGGTGCAAGATCAAATTGCATGCGTATGCAAGGCTCAATTGCTAAAGTTTTGAGCAAACGAACCAGCCGGTTGCACCCTATAGTATTTGAACCTGACGACAGAACTTCTTTGTGAGGCCCATAAGCCGATGGCTAAACGAGCAATCCCGAAAACCGGCGCCCAAGTGACGGCCCAGGATGTCGCCCGTACGCTCGGCGTTTCGCAATCGACGATTTCGCGCGCCTTTTCGATGACCGCAAGCATTTCGGAGGAAATGAAACTTCGCGTCATCAAAGCGGCCAACAAGCTCGGCTATCAGCCGAACGTCATCGCACGCAGTCTCATTACCCGGCGAACCAACATGGTCGCGATCGTGATGGCTAATCTGGTCGACCCGTTTTACCCAGTGGTGCTGGATGAACTCGTCCAACAGGTTCAGGCGGGGGGATTTCAGACCTTGCTGTTCGTTTCGTCGGCCGGGCAGAAGGTCGATGACATCATGCCAAACCTGCTGCAATACCAGGTGGACGCCATCATCCTGACCTCGGCGACGATCTCATCGGCCATGGCCCGCATTTGCGCGGCGCGCGACACGCCCGTGGTCTCGTTCAATCGTTATGTGCCGGGTCTCAATATCCATGCGGTATCGAGCGACAACGTCGGCGGGGGACGGCAAGTTGCGGACTACCTCGTCGCCACCGGCCATGAGCGTCTTGCGTTCATCTCCGCGCAGCGGGACGCCACGACCAATCGGGACAGACGTTCGGGTTTTCTGACCCGCCTCAAACAGCTGAAGATAACATCTTGCCTGCAGGAAGATGGCGGCGAATTCAGCTATGAGGCCGGATATGCCGCTGCCAAGCGGCTCTTGCGGCAGGCGTCGCGTCCCGATGCTCTTTTCTTCGCCAGCGACGTGATGGCTTTCGGGGGCATGGACGCGGCACGAGAAATCGGCTTAAGCATCCCCGGAGATGTATCCATCATCGGTTATGACGATGTGCCCATGGCCGCGCTGCCGAGCTACGGGTTGACCACCATCCGGCAGCCGGTTCGTGAAATGGCGCAAACCGCCATGGAGATACTTGGGCTCACGGGAGAGCGCAGCGCGCGATCCGAACCGACAACGCGCCGTATTCCCGGCACCTTGATCACCCGTTCATCGACCATGAACCGGCGCGCCGTCAGCCATTTGAAAGAGACCGCAGCATAAGCAGATCCTGGCATGGGTGGCATCGCCACGTTTCCCTGGTGATGTTCGCCTTCGCCATGATGGCGGTGATCCGCCATCGCGCAAACCCGGCGCCTTGCGCAATGGAGCCCCCTTCAAGGACCGGGTGCTGCCGGCAGCGATCGAGCGGATCCGGCGCAAGCTCGCCAGCACCGACGATGGCAATCGGCAGATGGTCGACATCCTCAACGCCGTGCTGACCGATGGTCTGCCGGCGGTCGAAGCCGCCTGTGCCGAAGCGCTCGGTCACGGCGTCCATTCCGCCGATGTCGTGCTCAACATCCTGGCCCGGCAACGCGAACCCGCCCCACGGGCCAACATCATGACGCCCGCCGCACTGACGCTGCGCCATGCGCCGATCGCCGATCGCCGATTGTGCCCGTTACGACAACCTCCGGAGGACCAACTGATGGAACGAACCCAAATCTTCGATCTCATGGGCGAACTCAAGCTCTACGGCATGAAAGCCGCCTTCGACGAGATCATGGCGACCGCCGTCAAACGCCAGCACGAACCTCAGCGTATCGTCGGCGACCTGCTCTCCGCCGAGATCAACGAGAAGCAGGCCCGGTCAATTAAGTACCAGCTCACCATCGCCAAGCTGCCACTTGCCAAGGATATCGCCGACTTCCAGTTCGACGGCACGCCGATCAACCAGACGCTTGTCAATGATCTCGCTGGCGGCGGCTTCATCGCCCAGCAACGCAACGTCGTGCTGGTCGGCGGAACGGGTACCGGCAAGACCCATCTGGCCATCGCTATCGCGCGGAGCTGCATCCGATCCGGCGCCCGTGGCCGCTTCTACAACGTGGTCGACCTCGTCAATCGCCTCGATACCGAGACCCGCAACGGGCGATTGTCGTTATCGTCTGCATGGCTCGCTCCTCAATCGTGGGAGCCTCAACAGCGCCCACATCCATGGCACCGATGTGCCGGTGGAGGAGCCGTCCACAGCATCGAACTCGGAAGTCAGCACTGGTGACAAGGATGTCCGTTCGACCCTTAGGATCAGACATCATTCGGTTACACGCGCAGGTCTGCTTCGTGACAGAAGACGTGATTCGAATGGGGTCTCATTACAAAACCTCTCCCGACACCTTGCGCTTCAGGACCCTGCCGGGAAGTGCGCCGGTGTGGGTTGCATCTTCAACGACAGGTACGCCGTTCACCAAAACTGTCGTCCGATTACCAGAAGGATATTGATGCGGATTTTCGTATGTCGCCTGGTCGCTGAAATCTGCGGGATCGAAAACCGTCACGTCGGCGCGATATCCAGCCTTGAGCAGGCCCCTGTCGGCGAGCTTGAGCGCCCGCGCGGGCGCTCCGGTCATCTTGTGAATAGCTAATTCGAGCGGGATCAGCGCGAGTTCGCCCACGTAATGGCCCAGAATCCTCGGGAAGGTTCCATAAAAGCGGGGGTGAGGATGGCCCTGACTGGTGACGCCGTAGTCGGCCACGCAATTGCCGTCGGACCCAACCAACGTCAGCGGCGAACGCAGAATATCACGCACGTCGTCCTCTGAAATCGACGTGACGAGCACGCGTGTGGCGGTCTTGTCTTCGATCAGGCAATCACAAACCACATCAATCGGGTCGGCGCTTCGCTCACGTGCAAGATCGGCGACGGTGCGCCCAGCATAGTGCGGAACGTTGGGTGCAATCGAAATCCGCACGCAATCCCAATCCGGGATCCTGCCCCAATTGTTGAGGCCATCCTGTGCAATGTCGTCACGAATACGCGCGCGGGTCTCCGGCAGATGCAACCGGTCGAGCATGGCGGAAACGCCCCCGGCCTGTACCCACTGCGGCATGAGATTCTTAAGCGGATTGCTGCCCGCTGTGTAGGGATAGGCGTCACAGTCCACGTCAAGCCCACGCGCCTTGGCCTCACCGATCATTTGCAGGCCGCGTGCCGCCTTGCCCCAATTGTCGATACCCGAACATTTGAAATGCACGATCTCGACGTGGATGTCGCAGCTCTCGGCGATCTGGATAGCTTCATCGAGTGCATCGAGCACATGGCCGGACTCATCGCGAATATGGGTGAAATAACTGGCGTTATGCCGCTTGACCACTTGGCACAACGCCGTCATCTCCGCTGGCGCTGCGTACGAACCGGGCGCGGTGAATAGGCCGGAAGATAGCCCAAGCGCGCCCGCACGAAGACCGTCTTCCAGGAGATCGCACATCGCCTGGAGCTCATTTGCGGTGGGCACCCGGTTGTCCATGCCCATCACCATTAGCCGCAATGTATTGTGCCCGACGAGCATGGCGGCGTTTACCGCGGTCGCGGGAAAGCTGGCGAGATATTGGGCGAAACTCTGCTCGCGGAACGATAGCCAAGGTGCGCTTGGGGAGAGATAATCGCGCAGCAGTTCCACCTTGCCGGGCAGTACGGGCGCGACAGAAAACCCGCAATGTCCGATGACTTCGGTCGTGACGCCTTGGCGTACCTTGCTCTCCGCCCTCGGATTAATCGGCAAAGTAAAATCCGAATGCGTCTTGATGTCGATGAAGCCCGGCGCGACCGCCATCCCGGATACATCGATCTCTCGTTTGGCCGGTCCGGATACCTCGCCGACAGCTGCGATCCGGTCGTGCGTAATCGCAAGGTCGCCGAGCTCTCCAGCCCGGCCGCTGCCGTCATAGAGGGTGCCGCCGCGCAAGACGAGGTCAAAGCTCATACGAATCTGTCCCCCGCCGTCTCACTCGGCCTGAATGCCGGCGGCGCGGATGATCGCGTGCCAGCGCTTGCTCTCTGCATCAATGTAGGCTTTGGCCTCGGCTGCCGTGGTGCCGCGGGGTACGTTACCGAGGGAGGCGAGCTTGTCGCTGACGTCGCTTGATTTTACGGCTTCGGCAATCGCCCGGCTCAGTTTTTCGATCACATCGCCTGGCGTACCCTTCGGCGCGAGCACCGTGTACCAAGCCTCCATCGCATACCCAGGGACGCCGCCTTCGGCGATCGTCGGCGTGTCCGGCCAGGTCGGAGAACGTTCGGCGGAGGTGATCCCGAGCGCTAAAAGCTCGCCAGCCGTTACATGCTGCTTGGCGATAAGCGGGCTCAGGAAGACGATCGGCACGCGCCCGGTCAGGAGGTCGGCGATCAGGTCGTTGGTACCTTTATAGGGAATGTGCTGGAGGTTGATCTTTGCGGCCTGCTTGAACAATTCGGCTGCGAGGTGAGGCGAACTGCCGACGCCGCCAGAACCATAGTTGATTTTTCCAGGCTCAGCCCTCGCCTTTGCGATCAGCTCCTGCAGCGACCCCACGCCGAGCGAGGGATGCACTAGCAAGATCAGTGGCCCCTCCGCAACGATCGAGATAGGCGTCAATTGATCGACCGAGTAGCCGGCATTGGCGAACAACAACGGATTGACCGCATAGGTCATGGCATGCAGCAGGAGCGTATAGCCGTCCGGCGCAGCCCGCGCGGTCGCGATCACAGCGGTATTGCCGCTACCCCCAGGACGGTTTTCCACGACAACCTGTTGGCCAAATTTATCGTCGAGCTTGTTAGCGATAAGGCGAGCGATCACGTCATTCGGTCCGCCGGCAGGATACGGTACGAGCAGGTGGATCGGATGATCTGGATAGGCCGCGACGGGTTGGAGCTCAAGCGACGCAAACGTGACGACGGCGAGAGTCACGAGCAGGGTACGTAGCGAGGCGCGAGACATGGGATGACCCAAGCGTCGAGTTCAGGAAGCCTCGGCCACCCTATCAAGGCTTCTTGCTGCGAATGATGGCATACAACCGCCGATCTGACCAGATTTGGAGACTGAGCGGACTGACGGAAATCCGGTGCCAAAACGGCGAAAGTCCCTAAGGATTCGCTTCGCGTAAGGAGCGAGTCCGATGCCGACGACCATATAGCTGCAAGAGGCCGGTGCCATCTGTGAATGCGGGAGCACGGCTGGATGCAGGATCGGGTCGATCCGCACGCCCGAGAGCGCTCACTTCAGATCGCGCGCGAAGGTCCTCCGCCCGCGGTCTCCAGCCGAGGCTGTCGCCGCAGTTCGCGACGTGCTGGATACCATCGGCGACACCTCTGCCCCTTATGCCCGCCTGAAGCCAGTTAGCTTCCGCGCGCCAGTGGCCTGGCTCACACTGTTCGCCCGGATCAATCCCTGTCGAGACTCTCAAGAATTCGCCACGGCCGGCCGTTGTGACGTTCCGGATTCTTTCCACAGGAGCACAACAAACAGGATGCCTGTCACCGCCGTGCTCATTGGCAGACCAAGCATGTTCCGACCCGAGACGAGGTCACCAACCGCGGTCCCCGCCGCGCGGATTGCAACGACCGTGAGCCAGTAGAATGGCAGCAGGCGGAGCGCACCCCGCCATCCGACTAGGAGCAGCACGACGACGATGGGCGATAGCGCGATGGCCGCTCCCGCATCGTCGAGCCTTAAGTTATGAGAGCAGAAGTCGCCTATGACGGTCCCCAATGTTCCGGCGATGAACATGCAGGTCCAATATCCAAGGTCGGCCCGAAGCACGTTGTCCGTCTTGTTCGGGTGCCGCCGCCAAGCGAACTGCCACGTCAGCCAGAGCGCCGCGACGAGCAGTACCGTCAATCCCGCCATGACCCAGACCCTCGGCAGCTTCAAATCACCGGCGGCGAAGTCGGCGAAGTTGGTGGCGGCGGTCCGGACGATGATGATCGCGATCCAGTAATAGATTTCATGTTGAATCCGGTCGAATCGCTCGGCGACGATCACGATCGCCAGGGCGACCGCAAGAAACGGCAGGCCTGCCACATGGCCGAGGCCCAGGTTTCTCGCAAAGAGGTCTCCCATGTTGGCGCCGAAGATGCTGGCGAGGCACAGCGCACTCCAATAGCGCGCGCCCAGGGTCGGCACATGTATCGGCTGCATGCGAGTTCTTTCTCTGTTGACTAGATGCCGGTCGGTTGGGGTTTGCCGGGGTGCACGCCCGCGCGCTGCGGCAGGAAAGCCACGCACGCGATGATGACGGCGGCCAGGATCGCCGACGCATAGAACCTGCTGAATGCGAGGCCGCCGCTGCCAAGCGGCTTATCGAGCAGGTCTCCGAGCGTGGCGCCAAGCGGACGAGTCAGTATGAAAGCGCCCCAGAACAGCAGCGTCCGCGAGATCGTGGTGAAGAAGTACGCCGCGGCGATCAGCGCCAGACCAGCGGCAAACACCAGCGCACCACCTTGGTAGCCAAGATCCTTGGTGTCCGCCATCCAGTCGCCGAGCGCCGTGCCGAGCGTCTGGGAGAAAAGGATCGCGACCCAGTAGAACGTCTCGATCCTCGGCGTCGAGACCGTGTTGACGGAGACCGATCCCGCCGACCAGTACCAGACGGCGAGCGAGGCCATCAGCAGCACGAACAGCAGCGTAGCGCCGCCGGGGTAGCCGACTCCGAGCGACCGATCGGCGAAATCCGCCATGGTCGTTCCGGCTGTCGTGGTGGCGATCACGACGAGCCAGTATAGGAACGGATGGAATTTCTTCGCGGCGATCTGAGCAATCACCGCGACCACGAAGATGCCGGTGAAGATCAGGCTGCTGACGGCATAGCCGAGGTTCATCGACATCGAAACGGCATCGCCGCCGGTTTCGCCGAGGGTCGTCGCCAGGATCTTGATGATCCAGAACACCAGCGTGACCTCCGGAACCTTGCTGCGTTGGATTTCCTCGTCCATCGGGGTTTCTTTAATGTCCGAACGCTACTTTGCGGTCTTGGTCTGAACTTCAGTTGCGCGCCGCAGCCGATTGAGATTATCGAGCGAGGCCAGAGCAGCTCCCGGCTTCGCGGCGGCCAGTGAGAGCACCAGAGCCTCCAGGCCTACGAGGGTCGCTCCGTGCAGCGCCACCTGCCCCGGACGGCCGCGAGGAATTGCGACGCAGACATCAGCCAGCTTCGCCAACGGCGTGTCATCGGCCTCCGTAACGAGAACGTTCGGAAGACCCAGGGCTTTGGCCTCCGCGAACACGGCCTTCACTTCCCGGTACAGACGGCCATACGCGAGGATGAGCAGCACGTCTCCCTTGTCGAGATCAAGCAATTGATCGGCCAGCATAGATCCCGTCGCACCGATCGTGCGACTGCGGCGGCCATTTCGCGCGAGCAACGTCGAAACATAGGTCGCAAGAGCCGCTGACGGGCCAATCCCGAAGACTGCGATGCGTTCGGCGCCATCCAGCACGCGAACTGCTGCAGCCATCTGGGCGCGGCATTTCGTTGACCGCAAAACGTGCAGACCTTCGGCGTGCGCCTGCAGGATTCCGTCGAGGGCGTGCCCGGTGGCCTTTTCCAAGTCGACTAGAGTTCGGCGCATGTCGTCGGCCGGCGTCGAGGCCGAGCCTGATTTTAAGATCGCAGTCTTGAGGTCGGCCAGGCTGGCGAATCCGAGCGTCTGAACGGTGCGCAACACGGTGGCGTCGGAGGTACCGATGCGTGCGCCCAAGGCGGCGGCCGAACTGGCCAGTACGATCTGCCGGTTCTCGTCGATGAATTTCGCCACCCGCCGGCCGGCGGCGCCGAGTTGTTGGTTCGCGCTTCGCAGCACGGAGTCGAGCGAGTTCCCAGCATCAACGGCGGCATGAACGGCCAAGCCAGCGCTCCCAATATTCGCCGAGTAGCAAAACCACCTCGACATCACATCGTGTAGCATATACTACATACTCGGCATTTCAAGGGATTTCTCATCGATGCTGGTTCGCGGCGGACGCGTGAGGTTGTGGGTGTGCTGCGGTCTTCTGGCCCTGCTTGCGGAGTCCGCTATCGCCGGACCGCCCTATATTTCCGACGATCCGGAGCCGACCGACTACCAGCATTTCGAGATCTACACGTACAATCTTGGGACGGCGGCGCGAAATGGCAGCAACGGTCAGAGCGGGATCGACTTCAACTACGGCGCCGCACCCGACCTCCAGTTGACCGCAACCCTGCCGGAAGGATTTGACCGGCCTGTCGGCGGCGGCACCGACCTCGGTTGGAGCAACGTCCAGCTCGCCGCCAAGTACCGTTTTCTTCATCAGGACGGGTTCGGGCTCGACGTCAGCATCTTCCCGCGCATCTTCCTTCCAAGCGGTTCGAACCTCGTCGGCGACAATCACGCGTCGCTGCTGCTGCCGATCTGGGTTCAGAAGGACTGGAACGGCGGTTGGTCGGCGTTCGGCGGCGGTGGATGCACGCTCAGCGAGTTCCGTGCCGTCGACTTCTGCCAAGTGGGCGGCGTCGTCACCTATCAGCTCCTACCCAAACTTCAGATCGGCGCCGAACTGTTCCACCAGACCGCAGTTTCCAGCGTTGCACCCGCGACGACGAGCCTCGGCGTCGGATGGCGCTACGATCTAAACGAAAACTACCATTTGCTCGGCTATGTCAGTCGCGGAATCGAGAATGCCAACGAGACCAACCAGGTTTCCTGGTACGCCTCCGTGCTGTTCACGTTCTGACCGTTGAATGACGCCGCTAACGGCAAAGGAAAGTGCATGACACTCGAATCCTGGCAGCTATGGGCGCTACTGTCCGCGGTGTTTGCGGCCCTCACGGCTATCTTTACGAAAATCGGCGTCGAGAACATCGGCTCGGACCTCGCCACGTTCATCCGGACTGTCGTCATCCTCTTAAGCTTCCTCGTCTTGCTATTTGCCACAGGCCAGTTTGCGACGTCGGGTCCGATCTCGCCACGAACCTGGACTTTTCTCATTCTCTCGGGCCTCCGGACGGGAGCTTCCTGGCTTTGCTACTTCCGCGCACTTAAGCTTGGCCCCGCTTCGATGGTCGCACCGATCGACAATTGAGCGTCGTGCTTGTCGCTCTCTTTGCATTCGCATTCCTGGGAGAGCGTCCCTCAGCAACGGGATGGATGGGCATCGGTCTGATTGCAGCAGGCGCGGCGATCATCGCCATCAAGGCTTGACCACCCACGCCGTCAGACTGCCGTCGGTGACGCCAGTGACGTCGCCCGGCGGCGAAAATCGCGGGATCGCCGCGCCACTGATGGGCATCCGACTGTCTTGGCATCCGGCGTTAGCATCGTGAAATCGAACATCATGCGACGAACATCGTACCCGAGGACCCTATGACTGAGCAGGGGCACTTTTTCCTCGCCTTTTGCCGGTTAGGGAATTTCGATCGGGATGAAGCAAACGTCGGCCCCGAACTCATCCGTCACGGACACGGAATAGCGTTGGCCGACGAGTTCAGGTCTTTCCTGACGAATTGAACGTGCAAGCTCAATCGCTGCGATCTGCGCCGCGGTTGCGTTATCAAGGTCATGAACGCCATAATTCGTGACCAAATGGCCATCAACCAGTTTGAAGTAATACCTGGGCATAAGTCTCAGGAAAGCAAATTGGGTGCCACCCGGAACCAGGACTGGCGGTTTGGTCCACCAGCTGCTTATTCCCTTAGTTTGCGGATCTCGCCAGCCTGTAACTTTAACTGCGAACTCTCGTGGGGTGTCACCCTGATATCCAAAAGCGACGCGCTCCAGCCGGTCGGGACGGCAGCCAGCACTCTGGAAATTGCCTCCTCGCTTGAGGTCAAAGCGGCCCACACCTCGTGATCACGGTCGTCGGGCGTCACAAGAACTAATTGGATGAGGAGGTCGGTCTCGTTCATCAGAGCAGACGTGGCGCCGTTCTCATCGTTCCCAGGTACATCAGCTATCTCGTTTATTTCGCGGCGGCTGATTGTGGGCTCAGTTGGCTAGAGGCGTGATTGCCTAAGAATGAGTAGCTATTGCTTGAACGGTGAAAAAAAGACGCCTGCGACAATCCGACAGGAACCACGCTGAATTTCCTGTGTTGGCCCTACATCACGTCATCGGCAGATGTCACTGCGGAGCGTAACAGGAGTAAACGATGGGAATATTTACAAAGGACATTAGCACGATGGAGGACCTTTTTCTCCATCAGTTGCAAGACATCTATTACGCGGAGCAGCAAATTCAAAAGTCGTTGCCGAAAATGATCGACAAAGCGACGAACGCTGGTCTTAAGGCCGGCTTGAAGAACCATCTCGAGGAGACTGGGAAACAGATCGAACGTCTGGAAAGTGCTTTTGCCAAACTTGGTCAGCAACCGAAAGGGACGACATGCCCCGCGATCGATGGCATTATTAAGGAAGCCGATGAGACAGCGGGCGAGATCGCTGACAAGACCGTACTCGACGTTGCGATTGTAGCGAACGCTCAGGCGGTCGAGCACTACGAGATGACGCGCTACGGCACCCTGATCGCGTGGGCCGAAGAACTTGGACATGATGACGTTGTTCGGTTCTTAACGACAAACCTAAACGAAGAGAAGGCCGCGAACACGAAACTGAACACCTTGGCCACCCGCAAAGGTATCAACTCCAAGGGCGCGGCAGCCGCTTAATTACGGTCGCTGGTTAATGCGGGGCCGTCTTGATGACGGCCCCTTTCTCATCACCAACTGACGCGATCGATCATGCATCCAGCTGCCAAACTGCAATTCGAACGGGTAACACGCGAGTATTCGCTGTGGCGCTCGGTTCAAGTTGCCAGCAGGTTGCGCTTTCTGATCGATCGGCGCCGACGAATCCGCGGCGGTACCAAAGCGGGTGCGAGCCCGTGGGCAAAATGTCGCGGCCAGTCGTCGACAAGCCGAACTGTGCATATTCCATTATAGGCCGCGCCTTAGAGCCAGTTCGATGTTGGATATTGCAGCAGGGTTTCTTCTTCTCGTGAGCGTCGGCATTTTCGTGGCGCATGCGGTTGACACCTATCGCACTCAATAGAAAAGCGCGGAACCGAAGCCCCGCGCTTTTGTTCTCGTGCTGAAGTTATGCACCGCTTGTCCACCGGACTGCGGCAACAAACGGCCGACAAAGCGAGAACTTGATGGGCGGATCAGCACACTTCCGCCGAAGGTGTGCTGATCCTAGCCTAGTTGCCGCGCTTGCCCCCAACCGGGCGCGAACCAATCATGGCAGCAATGTGAATGCATGCGCTATAGCGCGGATGCAACAGTGCCCGTTAATGCGCGTGGAAATAGAAAACCCGCCGGCGCTTCCGGAACTGCAAACGAGAAAGCCGTCGCTGTGGTTGAGGGCAGCGACGGCTCTACTCAATACGCGTGACCAAGCAGGTCATTTTCAATGATGCGGCCGACCGATTAAGAACGGGTTACGTGGTCAACCGATCGGCGCCGGCGCTTCATGACGTAGGCCAAGCCTTGTAGATCGGTCCAACGCCTTCAAGTAGCCATCCGATGTTTACGCCGTGCGTCTCGCAGAAACGGCCGATCTCCTGGTGCTTGCCGTCCTAATCAGGACACTCGCAATGGCGAATTAGGACACCGTATGTTGTCCAACATTTTTGAATGGATCCGCTCGGGCCCTCACTGGTGTTGCTAGGCTTGGTTTGCCCGCGTCATTTGAACCCCCAAAGCCAGCTCGCGGGTAACGGTCCCGGTCTACTAGACCATCGGGTAATGTGGCGATGAGGAAGCGATGACTCAAACACTGCTTGTGCTGTTCACGCGGGACCGAAGCCCGCGTGAGCCGCTCAAAGTTTGTTCGCAGCTCCACAAAGCATCGCCAGGTGGGCCTGCACATTGTCGTCAATTGAGATCGGAGGCGCGTCGCCGAGTTCCAAAGTCAGTAAAGCCGCTATCTCTTCCGCGTTATCCAATTCGCCACGCGCGAACAACTCACAGAGTCGATCCATTTCGGGGCTTTGCAGAGCGGACATTTGTTGGCCTCTAGCGATCCGGATCGATCGTTGGCCTCATCCGATCGTTGCAGCAAGTTAAAGTTAGGCAACGTGCAAACGAAAACCCGCCGGGGAGAGTCCGGCGGGTTCATCGTAGGTCGTTTCCAGAAGGTATCGTGGTGCTCAATCGCTATGTCTGAAACATACAGCAATCAAGTTGAGGCTTAGTTACCGCCTCAGCCGCCTCGCAAGTGACCTCAGGCGCTGCCGGTTGCGTTTCCATTCGATCGGCGCCGGCGCATGGAGGAGTCCGTAACAGCGCGGCTCGCGATACCAAGCGGGAACCGGGCGTTACTTCTGATCAACACCGGTCTTTGATGAGCTATCGGGAGCAACCTGCATGTCTGGCGGAGTACCACCTTGAGGATTGGCTGCCGAAGCGCCGCCGCGACCTGTGGTGAGCGGACCTGTCTGGCCCGGCGACTGAGACTGCCCCTTGTTATCGTCAGGCGAGGCAGCGCCGCCATTGATGGGCTGAGTGGCGCTTAACTGGTCTAAGTTGGGCTGGGTCTGGGCCCGCGCCATTGACGCGAAGGCTGCGATGCAGATCGCGGCGAGTACAAGGCGCATGTCCGGATATCCTAGAGGTTTGTCCCCCCTTCTAACCTAGCGGGGCTAACGTTAGTTCCGTGGTTTCCAAATAGCGTTCCAGCGCACGGAAATTGAATGAGGTGCGGGCTCCAGGCTCGCGCCTAGTGTGGCCTGGTTCACATTCTCTCAGCACGACTCATGGTAGCGGTCATCGCGATTAACCCGGAGTCGTAAATGACAGCTATTGATCAGGCTTTTTCCCGCGCGTCTGGAACGGAGATTGACGTCGAAGCGCTAAAGATTGTTGTAATTTGCGGCGTCGTCTTAGCCGCTTCGTTGCTTCTGTTGAGCTGGTCTGCCCATCTAGGACTGGCGCCGATCACCGTTGGCCCAGATGAAATGAACTGGATATGAGCGCTGAATTTTTCTGCCGGGGTGAACCGGCGGGCTCGCATTTGAGGCGCGGATCTGAGCTCGCGCCTCTCGTTGGCTGTTACCGCTTGAGCCATCGGGAGCGAGCGGCCAACCTTGCCGGTTGCCCTTTCCGAAATCGGCGCCCGCGCTTCATGCGAGCAGCCCTTGCACTGTCGTTGCCGGCTCCGCGACACAAGCTGCATCTGATTTGCTGATTTGACAATTCCCCTCCGCGGGGAAATCCTTGCGTGCGGAAGAGCAGCGAGGAGCATTAGTTTTGAGAATTTGGTTAGCTATGGCGATTATCGCCTCGTTAGCGTGGCCTGCCTACGGTCAGCAAAAAACGCCACAGCCGGCGCCGGGACCGCCACCTAAAACGCAAAAGGAAATTGAAGCGGACAAGGCAGCTGACCGCGCGTACCAGAAATCATTGCGAAATATTCCGGACCAGCCTCCTGCTGACCCGTGGGGCAGCGCCCGCAGCGCGGACACACCCAAGACGACAGCCAAGTCGAAGTCGGCAACGAAAGCACCTGCAAATTAGAGCGGCGCTTAAAATCCCCCCTGTCGGGGTGCTTCGGCGCGTCTAATCCCAAAGCCCGCGGCTGACCGTGTTGCCCCTGGTGGCGGTCCCGTTGTCAAACATCACCTCGTCCAGCGAAACTAAAGGACTGTCGCCAAACTTTGCGTATTTCGTCGGGAACATCCGATTGTGGCCGTGATGTAGCTTTGGACGCGAGCCTTCACGTCTTCCCGCCTGAGGCTCCTGTCAGGCATCGCCTCGAAGATGTCGCTGACAACGTCATCGCGACCGGGAAAATTTACCGGAAGCATTGCGCGGATTTTGAAATAATCATTGCGTTGTTCGCGGATTGTGTCGTGTTGAGCAGCAGCAGTCGGCGCCGCTGCCAGCGAGCGGCGTGCGTCGCAACCACGCCGCTCACAAGCTTGTCGATTTTTGGATCAGCCCTGCGGTAGGCGCCACGATTCTCGGCAACCAGCGGAGACACACGATGGGCGACATTAAGAAGCGGTCGGGTGCAGATAGACGAAAAACAAAAGAACGACGGTCTGGAACAGACACGCGCTCTGAAGAAGAAAAGCGACTAATCGGTGAACGCCGATCCCAAGTAGATAGGCGATCAGCTAAGGATAGAAGAGCCAAGACTTAGCGACGCTTTGGCCGCCATTGTGTGGATTGGGGCACATCTTCCAGTGAGCGAATCAGCCTAACGTCGTGATGCCGTCTATGGACGGCGGTTTCTCCCTAGACTTGGCGCCCGTCGCGAATGGCGGGGCCTTTTTTGCGAAGTCCCTTTGACGGCCTTCCACTATTGATTTTGATTTTCGAATTCCCCGACTCAGCGGAAGGTGGCAGTTTGCGGTTGGGGTAGGTCAACGCTAGGATTTGCGATGACCTTCAAAATAATTGCTTTTGAATTCGTTGTTCCCACGGCGATGGCGCGCGTGGACCGATGACAGAACCCGAGCATTTCGCTTCTCGGCCATGGACGCAGGCCGAAGATGATACGCTGCGGAGTTTGGCGCTCACGGGACTCAGCTCAACAGCTATCGGCATCCGGATGAATCGGACCGAAGCTGCCATCTGTTCACGTGCCAGACAGATGCAGGTAATTTTGAGAAAGATCAGGCCGAGACAATTGCAGATGGGCTGAAAGGCAAGGGAAATGAAAAGTACGCCACGACAGCCTTGGACGCCCGAACGGGATAAAGAGCTCCGGGATCTCGTCTTTACGTGCAGCGCCGAGATTATTGCCAAGGCTCTGAACCGGACCACGTTTGCGGTACGTCGCAGGGCAGGCGCGCTGAGGCTTCCGTTGAGAAAGATTGCTAGACGTCGCAGACCGATTTGACCCCGCCCTTGTAATGCTTCAGGCGGCTTTCGCGCACGCAGTATTGCCTTCGCCCTCCGGTTGCGCTTGGATGTTGGCTGGTCGGGGGACCAGCAAAATGCGTGTTCTGGGAATCGTGGTGCATTCCAAAAGACAGCGCCCCCGTAACTTGATTCCAATTTTACGACCGGGAAAATCGCTTGCGCGCGCTTTTGCGCTGGGAGGTAAAATGAGATCAACTTTGATGTTTGGCTCAGTAGTAGTGAGCGTTCTGGTTGGGTTGTCGGCTTTGGCGGCAACGGATGACAAGGGCTTCGTCAGGATCACACCCGACGAAGTAAGCTGGAGAGATTTCCCGAACGGTCATGGCGCTCAGCTCGCCGTTGTTATGGGCGACCCGACCAAGCCCGGCATTTACGTGACGCGTGTCAAATTCCCGCCTCACGTGATGGACCGTCCTCATTGGCACGGCGAAGACCGACATATCACTGTCCTTAAAGGGACGTGGTACACCGGAACGGGCGACACATTTGACCCTGATCACGCTGTACCTCTTAAGCCAGGCAGCTACATGTTACACCCGGCCAAAGCAGTCCACTGGGATGGCTCCGCTGGCGACGAAGAGGTGATCGCTGAGGCGATTGGATACGGTCCAAGCAGCACCACCCCTCAAGATCCATCTCAACCGTTCTGGCTGGAATACAGGCATTAACGTACGACGCATTGTACATCGCCTGTCCTCGGCCATGAAACCTAGCGGCTTTCCTCCGCGCCCGATCGTGGAACATGAGCTTCAAACAACAAAAAGCCCCGGACGATGCCGGGGCTCTTTAGCTCTTTTGAAAAATGATCAGTACCGGGCCATGATCGGCTCGTTGAAGTGATAGTTGAACTTAAAGCGAACAATCTGTTCCTGCTCGTGAAATCTGACGGTGCTCGCAGTCGGGAAAAAATGCACTTGTCGCAGCGGGTAGCGCCTTGACCGCTTCGCCGTCCGCAACGCCCAGCCCGAGCCCAAGCGTCCCACAAAGCCGAAAAAGAAACGGTCCTAGAGTGCTCTCCTTGATCCCCTTGGGAACTTTTACTCTTGCTGCCGTATTATAGCGAAGCAGGCAAGTCCGCCTCGCCAAGGAGGCGTTGTGCTCATACCCTTTATTCGGCTCGCAATCGAAGCCAACGAGGTCATCGGTCTTAGAATGATGAAGATCATTTCAGGCGGACCCGACGCTATGACCGAGATACAATTGATGTTCACCGAGAAAATCAACGCTTCTGCCGAAGCTGGAACAAGTTTGTTCTTAGGCCAGAGCCCGAGGGCGGTAGTTGCGAGAGTTCGCCAGCACGTCGCTAACAATCAGCGTCGGCTTTCAGCTTAATTGCCACGGGGCGGCAATGCTAAAACAAGCGCCACTCAATTCATCGTCCGTTTACATAAGAATCCTAAGACGCACCCAAACGATTTGGGTCACGATTCGATGAATAATTGGAAACGGAAATTCGATGCCTCGACTGTCGCCATCATGCGACAGGCCATGGACGAAGTCGTTGCGGATCGTCTTTTCTTGGTCTGCCAACCCGTCACGCCGCTTGAGGTAGCGGAGCATATCCTCGAGCGGGCCGCGTCTGGCCAGCGCGACCTCAACCGTCTGAAAAGTTCAGCATTTGAGAAATTGACTACCGCTGCCCGAACCATCGGAGAAGCAACATGATCCGACAAGTCCCCGAGGAGTTTTGCACCAGTTTGATCGACGGAAATCCCGTCTTGATCATCGGCAACGCTATGCCGCCCCAAGATCCTGATGAAGACGACGAGGACGACGAAGAAGAGGAACATGACGACGAGCCGCCGGTCGTGCGCGAGCCGGATGAAGACTAGAGTTGCTCGTGAATAGAAACGGGTGACCGTTGCGAGCCGCCCCTCGGGTTGATGGCCAAGGACGCCTTCCGCCAGCGACCCCAATCCAGCAAAGCGACGGCGCGCGGCTAGTTCCGGCGCGACTGGCCTCGGCTTGGCATGGGAACAACCCATAGCCCTCGACCGTTGTGAATGTGTGGACAAGCAAACCAGGCGAGAAGTGTGGTTAATAGCCGTCGGCACAGCCCTGGTCGAGCTGCCGATCGCCTTTGCTGCCTTCACGATCCTCAGCCACTAAGCAAGCACCGCCGCCCAAAGGCGCATCGGGCAACCAGCAACAACCAACGGATTAAAACTTGCCACGACCGCTGGAACGGTTTGTAGCAGATTTAATTGAGTTTCCGGTTCTGTTGCGTGGAGAGTTGCGATGCGGAATCCCGGCTGGACACCATTGATCGTGCCGAGTGACGACGATCACACCGCCTACATCGTTGTGGATGACTTTGGACCTGTCGGCCGCTCCTATCGCGAAACCGACCTCAAGCGGGCGGACCTTGAGGCTGTCATCATAGGGATGCTGGAGGGCGAGTTCAGCAACCCGGTTCGCGTCGTCGCTTTCAATACCGCCGAAGGTTGGTCGCGGGACGTTTCGGCGGATGTCGCTCATGAGGTTCGCTATCGATGCGATCTCCAAATGCGCGACGTGCCCTTCTACCTGGAATATTTCGTCGAGCAATACGAAGGCCGCTATCACGACGTGCAGCTTCCGCTCCCGATGCGCCCGCTTTAGGCCATGGCTTTCCAGCCCAAGCTGCTCGCGGAGATCGAGTATCGAACGAGGTCAGCGGAAGGCAAGGTGGGATCACCCTTTCTTTAAGGCCCTTCGGGAGGACTTGTGATGGTCAAGGAGGGAAACAGACGGGCTGAACGCTCCGCTGCCTGTGTGCAACAGATCCTTGAGCAGAACGGTCACCACCTCGTGCCCCTCGCTATCGGTAACCTGAATGCAATCAGGAGCGATGTCTCCGGTCCTGATCGCTTCGATCAAAGTCTCCCTGGCCGTTATTTCGGCCGCCTCGCGAGCGGCGGCTAGGCTAGGAAGCTCCTCTCCCTCAGGATCTGGCAAGAACATGTCACCGGTTAGAGAGTTAAAATGGAACACTGGCATTGCGGTCTCCGTCTGCTGTCACAAATAGAGGCCGCACAACAGCAATCGGTTCCTCCGGCTTTGCGCCGCCAAACTCGCGATTAATTCCGAACGATCCAATCAATCGCGAGAACGCGGCACTTGACCGCATAGTCAAAGGCATTTGCCGCGGTGGCTAAATAATTAGCCCTGCGGTGACAGGGACTCACTCGAGGTTTTGAGTACGGGCCACGTGCATGTGGTACCTCCACACCCTAGGACTGGCAGTGCCCGTAACGGTGATTAGCGGGGATAAGTGTCGATCATGCTCTTAAACTCTTAAATGGCGTGATCAAAAATGGGCAAACCGCTCAAAACGGAGGGTTGCGAGCATGTCATCTCGACCCCGCGATTTGGCCGACCGGATTTCTTCAAAGTCACCTGAGATTTTTGTTCTGTCCTTGGATGAAGCGCGGACCAAAGCTCGCGATATAATCACTCGGGATTCAAACGCTCGGTTTGTCCCAGTTATTGAAAACTGGCGGCAGCTTTCAGACGGTCGGATCGAATTTACTGTTCGTAGCCTTCGGAATGAAAGCAAAGAACAAGGGCGGCGATGAGTTATTGAATCATCGAATTGCGCGTAAGGCGCCTTCGACTGAAGCACTTAACCGCAAAACGCCCCACTGCTCCTCGAACTCGGCCTCGGCTTCTAGATCGGCTGGTACCTTTGGCCCTTGACGGGCGGCAGCGCCGGCCGAGCTTCTGTGATATATTTTAGCGGAAAGCAGGGGGCTAAAATGGGATATATCCTGTTCTTTATCGTGGTCTTGGCGTCGCTGTTTATCGTCGACTATCTTGCGCGCGAGCGGGGATGGAACCGATCACGATGGATGTTAGCTGCGGTGGTACTCGGCCCACTGGCCATTCCATTGATCTATTTGGCGGACGCGACTTGCGCGGTCAGGAAAATGATTAATGCTCCGGGGCCGAGGCCCTAAAGGCGAGAAGCGCCCCGCGGCTCCGAGGCAGCAAGTCGCGGAGATTTAGGGCGCAACCGGTCACGCTCCCCAACCGCCAGCGCAAAGACGACCAGATGCGGCCTCCCACCTACCTGACAAGCCGCAACCGCGGCGCGGAAAGTTTGTGCGGCGGCACGGAACGGCCGGGCACGGTTGATTTTCTCGACTCTGTTCGATGACAGTTTGGGCAAACGAACAAATGTTCAATCGTGACGGGATCGGGCGCGACCATTGTGGATTGAAACCAAGGCATCTCGACATGGCACGCGGGGCAAATTGGAGCGGCAATCCGCTCTAAACTTCGCTTCAGTCTGTCCACCATCTCGGTACCCCGTCCGATCAGAACTAAGCGCTTGAATTGGCGAGAGGCAAGTACCATTCCCACTTGGCGCTCGCATCAACAGGCTGCTTCGTGTGCGGGAAACGCGACTTCAAATAAAGTCTTCGAGCTTCGGCTTCTTTTGCTTGCCGCGCTGACGCAGAAGACTGATTTGATCGCCATTCATCCGGCCCATCTCGCAGCGACGATAGGCCAGCCCTGTTGACGAGAGCAGCAGGAAGAACTCTTTCAGGTTCAACCCCTCCACAGAGTCTTCTATGACGAGTGTGGCACCGCTCTCGGATACGTCCTTAAGGGCGCACAATCGCCGCCAAGTACCATCGATGGCCATGATCTGGACGGACCGGACTTTCGAAGGTGACGTGACGTTCGTTTCTTTATTTTTCTCCTGACATTCCGCTCCGCTTTGGCGGCTGTAATCCGGGCGAGTTAGCCCAGTCGTCCAAGTGGGCGGCGGTTTCAGCCTGACGTATCTTTCGTAGTGCTAGGTCCCGCTCTGGACCGGGAGGAAGTAATTTCGCTCTTTTCCTTTCACCATCCGAAAAGGCGCTCAGCCGTACTCGGAATGATGCCGACTTATCGTTGTCTGCCATATCGTCACAGGCACATTCAGGTTCGTGGGGTTTCAGTTAGCGTGCTGACCGTCGTCAGGCAGCGATCGCACCGATAGATGACGAGCATTGGCCGCTCGTGGGTTTTTGGTAGCGTCGCGTAGTGCGACATTCGAGCCCCGCATTTTGAGCAAATAGGCGCGGGTCCGTTATCGGGTCCCTTCTCCGTCATGGCTCCGTCGGCAGTTATCGAGCTATCCCAGCTCAGGGATTCGGGAAAACGTGGTAATCCTTGTGGCAGATCGGCCGCTGGAGCTCGGTGCAAAAGTATACACAACTCCAAACTGCGCACTGTTAAATAGCCTTCGGCGGAACAGTCCAGGGCACAAACCGGTCCTTAGGAACCGCTAGCGGATTGCCGAATTATCCCGACGTGCCGCCCCCACGGCACGACCCCAAAGACGGCCTCGGCTTGACCCCCTGCCCCCGCTGAGGCCGTCTTTTTTTGTGGCAGTTGGAGGAAGTTGCCGTGAACAGCGTCACCGGAGCGGTACCGTTAGGATCGACAGTCAGCAGAGGGGCAACATTGAAGCGGCTTTTTGTTATCGGGTATTTGACTGCGGTTGCGGTCGCGATGATCGGCTGGGTATCAGCCTTCGGCTGGCTCACCGTCCAAGTAGCAAAGTGGCTGTTGGCCTAGATCAGATACTCCGCTATTCCGCAGCCAATCATGATCCAGAGTGCAAAATTCACTTCGATCGCGATCCCCATCGCGCGTCTCCGCGTAGTTTTCGATGATTTGAATACGCCCCACCAAGAACAAGTGTTCCGGGTTGTGCGATGCACCAGAAGCTCGATAAAGCTGGCGTAGCCTTCGCCGTATTTCCGGTAGGGATTGAGCGCGGAAATGATGGAGCCGACGGGCCGAGGCGTACAAGAAGCAGATGAACCCGGACACCAACTATGGCCTTGAGGAAGCCGGGATGGCGCAACTTGATGACAGCGTCGGTGCCATCATGAAGGCGCTGGATGACATGGGCGAGGCAAACAACACCATCGTCGTCGTTGGCACGAACCGGACCTCGCCGTTCAATCGGCGAAGGTCTGCTTTTCGAGCAAAAGCGGAATCGCCGATAGCGGGAATCAGCCTCTCTTGATCACTCCTTCAAATCGAACGGACCCAAAGCTCGATAGCGGGCCGTCTATCAATATGGGTTCGGAAATCTTCGCGCATTTAGCCAACCGTGCGCACAGTTCACTGCATGCCGCAGGCGTCGCTTCCGCTCGGAGTGGCTGGCGCCCTCCACGATCGCGTTCCTGAAGTCCTGGATGGCAGAAAAAGCCCCAGCTCTAAAATCGTCGCTCCGGCATGCCTTGGGGTCCTTCTCGAAGGACGCCCGTTCAGCTGCGCTCGCTAGGTCTTTGTCGGTCGTTTCCGGCTTAGCCGAAAGCAACAAGGTATGCACTTCACGGGCTACCGCTTCCTCATAATCGGCCATCTCAAGATCCTTGCTGTTGCGAGCGCTTCGTTACAACGCCGTCAGAAGAGAAAACACTCAAGCGCGCCGGCAGGCCGAACCTAAAAAGATTTTTATCTGGCCAAACGAATGCCGTGTCGGTCTCATCCAGACGCCCGCCGCCTACATTCCGTGGCTTTCGAAGACCTTTCTGCAGGCTGAACTCAGACTGGCCCGCCTCGGGCGCAGAACTCAGAGAGGATCCTTGCAGTCGAGCGTTTTGCAGGGAATAGGCGCACCCGGCGCGCGACGGACGTCAGGATGTTTTTCCCCTGCGACTGAAGTAACTCGAGATCGACGGAGGAAGATTCCGAATGGGCGACGCGATCGACATCGAACGCTACCTGTCGAAGAAGGACCCCCATCTCGGCCGTACGATCAAGCTCGTGCGCGCGGCTAGGGGCGCGCCGCTGCGGCCGCCTTCCTCGCCTGACAACGTCTTCCAGGCCCTAGTGCGGGCCGTAATCTATCAACGTTCGTCCGAAGCCTCGGGATCGACCGTGTACTCCCGCCTGCAGGAGATCGCCGGAGGCAAGCTCGCGCCGGCTAAGATGCTGTCCCTCTCCGTCGGCCGCATTCAGAAGGCCGGAATGTCGACCGCCAAGGCCACCTATGTTCGCAATCTAGCCGAATGGTTCGACGGCAATCCCAAGATCGCGAAGAAACTACCCTCGATGCCCGACGACGAGGTCATCTCATCGCTGACGTCCATCTCGGGCATCGGACTATGGACGGTGAACGTGTTGCTGGTCTTCAATTTAGGCCGGCTCGACGTCGCGCCGGCGCCGGATGCCGTTATCCGCGGGATCGCGCGGATCGTCTACGGCCTCAAGGCACAGCCGTCCGTCGAGTTCTTCAAGGAGAAAATGGAGACGTGGCGGCCCTACCGATCCATCGCGACGATGTATCTGTACCAGGCTGGCAAACTGAAGCTTACGCCGGCCGATATCCGCCGCGGACGTGCCGGCGCCGACGAAGCCGGCATCCTCAGCGGGACTTGAAGACGATCGCAACAGGCGTCGGAACGCCGTCACGATGCGAAAACACGCTGGTGGCGCGTGTTCCCAGATCACCTTCTTGGCGCGAGGGGCCATGAACGCGGTACTCCGAAAAACGAGGGCGGCACGGACTCAAGACGAACGGCGAACCTTGGTTCCGACACCCTACCCCCCTCCATCCGAAGATATTTTTGGGTTTCCGTCTTTTAACGGACTCGACATTTGTTCTTGGTATGTTCTAATCGTGACATGACCACCGACCCTCAAGCTGGCGCATGCCGACCCGAAAACAGATCGAGAAACTGGCCGCTACGGCCACCGCCCGCGGAAACGTGCCGCCGACTGGCACACCCGGTCCGGGTGACGAGATGCCGCCGGAATACTGGCAGGCCGTATTAGAGCACGTCGCCGCCGACGGCGGGCCACCCGGCCCCTCGATCCGGACGAAGCGGCTGTCCGATGTACAACGACATCTGCTGCGGGTCGCCTGCCGCCGCTGCGGCCGCACCGTCGAAATCCAGACGGCAGATGCCGTCCGCCTATACGGCGCCGAGACCGAGTGGAAGACCGTCGGGCAACGCCTGCTCGACAACACCTGTCAGCAGCGGACCGGCCGGCACGAAGAAGACGGCTGCTGGCCTGCGTTCGAGTAGTCGCCGGCGCGCCGGTCCGTTGTCTGCATCCTGGATGGCCGGATGGCGCCGAAACATCATTCCATGCCCTTGTCCGGCGGCGACCGTAAAGCCCTGAGCAAGGAGCTCGGCAGGCACGTGCGATGACCAACATCCTCGCTGCGCAGTCGGCCGAGATGAGGACCAAGGCCGAGACCATGCTGCAGCAGGCCGACAGGCTGCTTTGCGAAACGTGGAACGAGCGGATGTGGTCAGATGGCGAGCCGATCGATCCGTCGCCGACCATCGACCAGGCGATCAACGGAGGCTTCGCACCAGAGACGACCTAACCGAAACCTTGCAAATCAGCGATTGTTTGCGTCCTGAGGAACTTTCGCCGCAGAATTCAAGAAGTAGCCCCCTAAGAAAGGCTATGGTTAAGGCCACCCAACTCACCGGGGCAAGCGCAAACGCGTCGGCGATTTTTCTTTTATTTCGCTTTGACATCCGATCGTACGACGCTCACTTGGCGACTGTTTTCGATGCGGCATCAATAGCAACATGATGGCCGGATGACCGGCCGTCGACAAGCAGAGATCCGCTACCGCATCGATCCACGCGACGTGCCGCCCAAGAAGGCGGCGCGGCGGCTACACCTCACCCTCGCTCGCTTCAATGAGTTGCTGCCGAAACTGATCAAACGCGGCTTCCCTGAGCCGGACCCCGACACGGGCATGTTCGATCTTGATGCCATCGACTTGTGGAGAAGGAGCCGGCACCAATCTGATCAAAGTCTTGCTTTAGCAGAACAAAATGCGCAACCATCCCGTTCCGTCCGACGGTTCGGGGAAAAGCTCAATGGTGGTCAAGGTGAAGCTCGAAGGGCTTAAAGTCTATGAGGCCCGCGGGCTATGGTATGTCTACCGGAGATCAACCGGAGAGCCGTTGATCAAGGGCTTTAAGGGGTCTCGCGAGGATCTGAACAATAAGCTGGCCGATCCGGATTTCATCCAGACCTATAATCGCCCGCGACTACAGATGCGGCGTGCTGCCGACTTCTCGATCGAAACCTTGGGCGGCTTCATCCACTGGTACACAAACGGCGACATCGATCGTCCACTCAAGCAATGGACTGACAATCCCGGCAACATTGAAGGCAGCTATCCGAAATGGTCCAGGCTCGCAAAGTCGACTCGCCAGGATTACCTTGAGGCCTTCGATTACCTGCGGCCTGAATTCGATATGCCGCTTGCAGGGATCACCCAGCCGGACCTTTATGACACACGCGACAAATGCGCCGTCAAGAAGTGGCCGCGGTTCGCCGACCAAATGATTTCGGCGCTGTCCTCGATGTTCCGGCAGGCCGTGAAGCGCGGCAAGATGCCCTTCAATCCCTGCACAGGCATGGACGACGCCCACCAAGCAGACCCGAACGCCAACCGGGAATGGTTCGCATCGGAGTGGCAATTCGCCCGCGAGAACGCGCCGCTGGAAGTGCTGATCCCGATGATGCAGGCCCGCTACGCCGGCCTCCGCGGTCAAACCATTGTGAAAGTCAACCGGAAGCAGTTCGAGCCTCACCCGCTTACGGGACAGGCCGTGCGCTACTATGCGCGCAAGAACAAAAAGATCGTGTTCCTGCCGGTTCTCCCCGAACTCCTTTATGGCCGAGCTGAAGGTCCAACGCGCCGATGGTCTCATCGCGGTTCGCCACGACGGCTCGGCATGGGAAAGCTAAAAAGAAATGCAGACCCGCGTGAGCCACTGGCTGCGTGATCAGGAGCGGGCCGGGCATATCGGCGCCGGCACCACCTTGCACGGCCTCCGCGTCTCCTACGCATCTTGGTGGCGTCGCAACGGCGCCACGAAGGAAGAAGTCACGGATCTGATCGGGGACATCTCGCCCCGGATGGGCGAGCATTACACCCGGCACGTCGAGTCAGAGGTCAATATCACCCGCGCCTTCAACCGCCTGAAAGACGGAACGTGAACAGGTCTGTGGGCAAATTGTCTAACGCGAAGGATTAAGTGTCTAACAATTGCCTCCGGAACACTAAAAAGCTATGCAAATCAACGAAGCGGACGTGGCGGAATTGGTAGACGCAAGGGACTTAAAATCCCTCGATGGCAACGTCGTGTGGGTTCGAGTCCCACCGCCCGCACCAGGATCGATTCATTCAAGAACGCCTATTCCCGATTTTCGCTGGATGCTCGAACCTTCGAGCTGAAGACCAGCTTGTCGTTCGGGTCCGGATATCTGACCCCGCACAATATCACCCGCAGATCATCGTAAGCGATTGCCTGTCAAGGGCGGCCGCTCCGCGTCCGTAAAATCAGCGACACGGCTCGCCGATTCTCTTTGCGCAATCCGCGCGAATTCCGTCACGGAAGCGCCAATAAACCTACACGATATCGCGCTAACATTTACCCGTTTCAATTGTCAGATTTTCTTTTGCAATTTCTCGTCATTCACACGGCGCGAACATCGCCGCCGATTTGCGCCGACACACCAACCGACATCAGCCAATAAAGGTCAGTTATGAGCAAGCACGTACTCGCCAAGGGACGCGGCGCCGGCAATCGCCGACAGTTTCCGTCTGCTGTATCGGCTTCGTCGTCGACGGCACATTCCTCGGCCGCGCATTCCTCCTCCAGTTACAAATCGCATGCCGAAAACAGCAAGATGCCGGTGCAGTCGAAGCATTTCGTCGATCCGCATTATCCCTTTCAGCCGCTGCCGGCGCCTCTTGGCAAATCGCCGTTCCGCTTCGATCTCACTCAACTCTTGCATCAGGACGAGGTCGACAAAATCGCGAAAAGCAAACTGGTCTTCCACACCGTCGGCGATACCGGCGACGAGCGCGGCAAGGAAATGGACTTCGTTGCCGGCATGTTGACACAGGATTACGACAACAGCGCCGACGGCGAGGTGCCCGCATTCTTCTATCACCTCGGCGACGTCGTCTATTTCGCCGGCGACATCCAGACTTACGGCGAAACCTTTTATGAAACCTACGCCGAATATCCCGGCCTGATCGTCTCGATCCCCGGCAATCACGACTGCCAGCCCGACGATCCGCAGGACGGCCCGGTCGATCCCAACAAGAAGCCTCTCGACGGCTGGGTGCAGAACTTCATGTCACCCGATCCGACCCGGCTCGGCTCCCTGAAAACGACGTCCTCGCGCACCCAGATGGATCTGCCGAACGTCTACTGGACCTTCACCACGCCGCTCGCCACGATCATCGGCCTGTTTTCCAATGTCGGTGAAACCGAAGCTGAAATACAGCAGGACCAGATCGACTGGTTCAAGAGTGAGCTAAAAGCTGCCGATGCCGACAAGGCGCTCATCGTCACCATCCATCATCCTCCGTTTTCCGGCGATACCGAGCACTCCGGCAGTACGGTTGCCGAAAAGATTCTGTTCGAAAGTTTTACCGCGACGGGCAAATACCCGCATTTGATCCTCTCGGGTCACGTCCACAACTATCAGCGCTTCACCGTGCAGGAGAGCGTCAAGAGCAAGACGGTCCAAATCCCCTGCGTCGTCGCCGGCGCCGGCGGCTATTCCAAACTCGGCACCTTGCACAAGATCAAGGGCAAGGCACCGATGGCCCCGTTGCAGCTCTCCGACACGCTGCGGCTCGAGAGCTACGACGATCAGTATTTCGGTTTCCTGCGGCTGGAAGTCGCAAAGGACGCGATCGTCGGCACCTATTACTCGGCGCCCTATGTCGAGGGCGAGACGCCGAAGCCCAGGGTCACGGACGGGTTCACGATCAATCTCGCCGCACACACGGTTCGGTAAAAGTCATTTTTTTAGTGCCGGGGCCGTCCATCACGGGCGGTCCCTTGCGCGGGCGCGGCGCACGAGCTTACTGCGGCAACGCCGGCAGCTCGATCAGCGCGCGCAGCCCGCCATCACTGCGGTTCTCGAGCGTGACATCGCCGCCATGTTCGCGCACGACGGTCCGGGCGATGCTAAGGCCCAGGCCGACACCGGCCTTGGCAGGATCGCGCGCCGGCTCCCGCCGGTAGAACGGCGCGAAAACCTTCTCCTGATCCTCCGTCGGAATGCCGGGCCCATCGTCGTCAACGACGATGGTGACGCACCCGGCATCGCGAACGACGTCGACGCGCACGCATCCCCCATATTTGACGGCGTTATCGACAAGGTTTGCCACGGCTCGGCGGACATCGGTCGGCCGGCACGGAATATCGATGCCGCGCTGGCCGGTATAGGAAACCGTGCCGCCCGCATCGCCCGCGTCTTCGCAGACATCGCCAACGAGGACACCGAGATCGACCAGCCTTCGCGGCTCCCGGCGAGCGTCATTACGCGCAAAAGCCAGCGTGGAATCGATCATGGCATTCATGTCGTCCAGATCATCGAACATCTTGCGCTGTTGCTCGCCATCGGCGACCAACTCGGCCCGCAAACGCAAGCGGGCCAGCGGGGCCCTGAGATCGTGCGAGATCGCCGCCAGCATCTGCGTGCGGTCCTCCAGAAAACGGCGAAGCCTGTTTTGCATCCGATTGAACGTCTGGATGGTGGTGCGCAATTCCAGCGGCCCGCGCACCGTCAGCGGCTGACCGGTTAAATCGACGCCAAGTTGTTCCGCCGCGCGGCCAAAATCGCGGATCGGAGCAGCAATTCGATGTGCCATCCATATCGAGACGACGGCGGCGATGAAGACGATCGAGACCGAAAATATCAGCAGGCCATATCCGGCACCCCGGGGATAATCGGGAATGGTGAACACGATCCGCTGACCATCCGGCAGGTCGGCGTAAATGGTCACCAGCCCGCGCCGCGATCGGTCATGATCTTCGGAGAGAGATACCGCGCCGACGCGGATTGGAATACCAAATGTTTCCAGCTGCATCTCGGTCAACTGGCGGAGCCGCTCAACGCCTTCTTCCTTGCCGGCGATCGCATCGGCGTGCGCGGCCTCACCCAAAGCGACGTTCAGGTCGGGCTGCGTCATCGCCGCGACGATCCCCGCTCGCTCGGATGACGGAGCGGATGCCACCGCACGGATGATCGCGGCCATTGCGCCCGAAAGCATCATCGGATTGTTGTGAACGTTGATGACGGCCACTTGCGACCTGGAGAGGATCAGATGCCGCCGAGCGGCGTCGCTTTCACCCCACAGGTAACGACTGACGACCCGATCGAACCCAATGATGGTGACAATCGCGAGAAAGACCGCGAGAATGATCGCAATCGCGATCCGTGCGGCGATGCTGTTGAAACGCGCCAGGACCATCATCATGACGCCGGCACCGCGACGACGTTCGCAGCCAGGATATAGCCGCCGCTGCGGACGGTCTTGATCAAGGTCGGCTCCTTGGGATCGGGTTCGATCTTGCGGCGAAGCCGGCTGATCTGCACATCGATGCTTCGATCAAAAATGTTGGCGGAGCGTCCCCGCGAAAGGTCGAGCAATTGATCGCGCGACAATACGCGCTGCGGCCGTTCGGCCAATGCCAGAAGCAAATCGAATTCACCGGCCCGCAACGGTACCAGCGCGTTCTTTGCTGAAAAAAGCTGCCGATGCGTCACGTCCAGCCGCCAGCCGGCAAATTCAAGAATCCGCTTTTGATCCGTGGAAGCACGCGCTTCAGGCGGGCCGGCGCGACGAAGCACGGCGCGGACCCGCGCCAGCAATTCGCGGGGATTGGGCACCTTGGCAAGATAGTCGTCAGCGCCCATTTCAAGGCCGATGATCCGATCCGTCTCATCGCTGATCGCCGTCAGCATGATGATCGGCAAGGTACTCGTTGTGCGCAGCCGGCGGCACAACACGAGGCCATCCTCGCCCGGCAGCATCAGGTCGAGGATCACGAGGTTGACGCGCGACGCCTCCAGGATCGACGCCATCTCGCTGCCGTTATGGGCAACGGAAACGCGATAGCCGTGCCGGCTCAAAAATTTTGACAACAGCGAGCAAAGCTCCTTGTCGTCGTCGACAATAAGAAGATGTGGCGCAACCTTCGACACCGGCAATTCCTTCACAGGCCCCTGCTTTGGCGCCGGGCCTTAATGACCCCTTACACCGGTTCGTCCATGGGTTGATCGCTCCCGGGAAGCGATTTTGTAACCTTATGTAACCTGCCTTTGATGGTGCAACACTGTGCAACATTTGAGGCGCTTTTGGTTACCTCGGGACATCAGCACTTCGAGCTGCCGGTTTAAGAGAGCAATCCCAAAACCAATCAGACGCGAGATGCCTGCTGCATCGGTCGGATTCGACGGCTGATGTTCGAGCGGTCGGATGGCAACGCATTGAGGTCGGTGTTGAAGTTCGCGATCGCTGGCCGCGTTGCATGGGGTGAATCAACAGCACAAGGTCGTGCCGCCTCAGCCCCGATTTGGCTGGTCATCGCCTGTCTGATCCTTTCCTCGATGACTTGCGGGGTCTTGATGACGACGGCGGCGTCCGCGCAAATATTCCCCTACAACGCGCTGCCGCCCAAGCCTGTCACGCAGCGTCCGGCGAATGACGGACAGATGCTGGTTCAAGCCAACGAGGTCGATTACGACTACAACAACTCGCGGGTGTCGGCGGTCGGCAACGTGCAGCTGTTCTACAACGGCACCAGCGTCGAGGCGGACAAGGTCATCTACGACCAGAAGACCAAGCGGTTGCATGCCGAAGGCAACATCCGCATGACCGACGTCGACGGCAAGATCA
>Ga0210386_10000602_pt1 | contig 33209 bp, 28 predicted proteins | sample IncBWH32OmetaG_FD_160091 | JGI IMG/M metagenome (GOLD analysis project Ga0210386, IMG submission 160091) | Forest soil microbial communities from Barre Woods Harvard Forest LTER site, Petersham, Massachusetts, United States - Inc-BW-H-32-O ...
CCATCGCCGCGATGGATTTCTTTACCGTGCCCACGCTGGCGTTCGGCGTGCTTTACTGCTTCTTTGTCATCGCGCATGATCGACGGCGTATCCTTCACTGCACCGTGACCAAGCATCCGAACAGTGCCTGGGTTGTCCAGCAGCTTCGCGAAGCCTTTCCCTATGACTCGGCCCCTGGCTACCTGATCTTTGATCGCGGGCGCGAGCTTCAATGAGGAAGTCATCGACACCGTGAAGAGCTTTGGCATTCAGCCAAAGCGGACCAGTTTCCGAAGTCCATGGCAGAACGGTGTTGCCGAGCGTTGGGTTGGCAACTGCCGCCGCGATCTGCTTGACCATGTGATCGTCCTGAATGAACGACATCTGAAGCGGCTGCTGAACGCGTACGTCCGTTACTACCACGACGATCGCACACATCTCGCGCTCACAAAGGGAACCCCTGCGGATCGCGAACCAGAGAAGAACCCGAATATGGGCTGCCGAGTCGTGTCCATGCCAAGACTTGGTGGCTTACATCACCGTTACGGTCTGGCCGCCTGAGCTGTTGCTTCGAACATCTCTTCGTCAGAGTTGACGATGAACTGAGGGTGAGGTGTGGCTGCGGATCTCTCGCCGCACACTCGGCGAATCTCTGGGACTATCCGTGGTCACCCACATGCCCTGCCGAATCTGCCGGCAAGTTCAAAACGCCGGTTCCTTTTGCGCTCAGATGACAATTTGGCGAGTCACAGCCGCAGAAATGGTCGAAGGTTGATTTCGGTCATGCGTCGGTGAGTAGCCTCACCTGCCAGATTTGCACAATATCCCCATTCCCTCCTATGAGGACGAGCGGATCTTCTGTGGCTAACCCCGGTGCAGTCAAGGGCGTGAGTTTTCCGGCGTTTATCGAAGACCGTTGACGGCGAGGACAGCCAAGCACGGTGTTAGGAAAGGGAAGGGGCAATCGGAACTCCGATGCTATAGGAGGGTTCGGATGTTCTGTAAGCGAGCTTGAATTTCGTCCCACGATGGATACGGGCCATAACACAGCATCTTGCACTGGCGGTCATACTCCGCCTTGATGGTCGCGGCGAGTTCTGAACGCGGGAAAAGCGCATCGCTCTTCGCAAAGCTCATGTCGTCGGGATAAAAATAGCTTTTCGAAAAGTGGGTGCGGCTGATTTGGTCGTAGTCCGCCTTGATGCTGGGGTACTCCATAGAGTTGAGCATGATGATTACTTCTTCCTGCCCGGCAAGTTGAAACAGGTCGTAGTAGTGCCTTGCTTATGTTCCAAGCGGCTGGCGGTCGCGCTTAAGCAATTCCACCTTGCTGTGGATCGCGAACATTTTTTCGACGAATGTCCGCCGGAAGTGCAACAGCGGCAGGGAGAATCGTCCTTCGTCCTCTGCGCCGAGTGATGTCTCGGTTTCTTCCAGGAACTGGCCGATATAAGAGCGTAGGTCAACGACTGTGGTTGGTTCGCGGCCGCTGGCGGTGCCGGCTTCGAGGAGGACGCGATTAGCGACTTGACCCGCTCCGCCGAAGCGCTGCGGGTAAGAGAAATAGTCGTTTCTCCCGAATCCACCAATAGTTTTGCTCTCACCCGCAACAAACGTGAGCGCCGGGTGCGCGCCGACAGCGTCACGGAGTTTTTTGAGGGTACGATCGATGCCATTTTTTCCCAGGGCTGGCGCGAACGCGCGCGGATCAAGAAAGATATCGAGGTCCTCGGAAAACCGCTGAATTAGGTTCCAGCCTTTCGACAGGCTCGTCCCGCCTTTGAAAATAATTTTGTCGCCAGCAGTGACAGAGATGATCCGTAGTGCCTCCGTGACGTAGTAATCCTTCTCAATGATCGCGGGGCTCAATCCGCGTCCGCGAAAATGCTCGGCGGCCCGGAGTATCGCCTGCTCGAAATCAGGATGCTCATATAACTTCATCTCAGCGATGCCCCTTGGCCTGCCAGTGCTTCGCGCTTGGAAGACCGGCCAGAAGTCCAAAGTCATACTTGGAAAATGGATTCAATGAAGCCCGCAGCCGCCGAATCGCGGCAGGCTTCTTACCTATCTGTTCGCCGATGGCGCCAAGAATCGCGCGAACTCGTGGGGGTTCGGAGTCGGCCACTCTAAGGAGACGCTCGAAGCGGCCTCTTTCGGATAGCAGCGCCATGGTTCGGGCGATGGTTTCCTTTGGCGGCAGTTCGCTGGTCTCGCCTCCCCGTCTCAGGAAGTCAAGCAGTGCGGCATCGGTCTCTGACAGATTGGCCCATGCATCAGGCCGCCGGGCGTGAACAACGGTTTCGCTGCCAATGAGTTTTCGGGGCAAGCTGAGGGCATTGGTGGCAACTTCGCTGCGTCGTCCGGTCTGCGTTGTGAAACCGAGGAGATTGGCTGCGGCAATTCCCGAGGGAAAGATTGCCTTGCGCCGAGACGCGAGTTTCTGGATTGCAACAGGATTTGGCAAGCTCATTCCGAACGTCGTTGGCCGAGCGCTGTAGTAGACGCCTTTGCTGAGACGTTCGAGTACCCCTTCGCGCGCGAGGCGTGACAGCGATTGCGCGACCGCCGAAAATGGAAGGTCACGGAAATCTTCGAGCCGCCACAAGCGTTCACCCGATGCCTCGATCCGGCTGCGGATAAGGCCCATGGTGCGGCTTGAGCTGGCCGGTTGTGTTGTGTGCGTTCTCACGTGACAAATATCTTCCGGCGAGCGCCATATGTCAAGTTTTATTGCAAAAAAACTTGACATAATGGGACATCAAAAATGCCTTCCGTGGGCTTGTGGCATGGAGGTAATGGTATGGACATCCGGGGATATATGGGGATAACTAAGGGGAGAATAACCACCCAGAGAGAGGAGCTATCCCCATGTCCCTGACCGATAAGCGCGGCAAGCATCCGTTTGGCGAGCGCTAACCATGGAAGGCCCACACAGGAACACGCTAAAGCTTGAGGAAAAAATAAGAAGCCTGATCGACGAGATATTTGATCAGCACCCGGCCCCGGACGCGCTCTTGATTCTGATTGGCCTATTTACATTCTCTATGGCCACCCACCTACCCCCGGAATGGGATAAGCACAGTCGAAAAAATTATCGAAATGCTTCCCGTCATTCGAGGGGAGCTAGACATTGTCAGAGAGCAGCTCGCAACCGCTTATCAGCAAGAGCACTAATTGCCCAGAGCCCAAGCATCCGTTCGGGGAAAAGGTGAGAGAAGAGGTAAGCCAGCCGCTTATCGGTGCTCGCTCGAAGGGACGATCCTGGCATGAAGAGGATTTGGTCTGGAGGTGCTCAACGGCGCGGATCTCCGCTTCGCCGAGATGATCGTGGAAGCGCCAATCAGAGCGATGGATTTTGCCGTGGGCGTTCGGGTCGTCGTCTATCCAGGACATGGCACGGCATGATAGCAAATCCGCGTTTGTCTTAGCGGTTTTTCCGCCATTCCTCAGCTTTAAGCTGTTCTGCTTCGGGCGTGGTCTTATTTCTGGAGCAGTAATAGCGAATTGCTTCTTGGGCGCGGCGAGTCAGTTCGGATACATCTTCCGGCGGATTCAAGCACTCAACGCCAATAGAGAATTTTCCATTGTCGTCAAAATCAGAGGTCAGGAAGAATTCGAGGCCAGTTGGGAGATGTTTCATTACGTCGACTTCTTCGGGGATTTCGCCTTCTCCTGGGGATATGGTCCAGTCCGGAGGATGGACAAGACCATGCGCGTTTGCGTCATAAGGGACGAAGCCAGGGTTTGAGTTTGGCATGGCCGGACATGTTAGCAAATCGGGCTTTTGACTGGCCAGAGTCGGAAAAGCCCATTCCGACATCCCTGGAAACCGCACTGCAGCGAGCTACCTGTCAAGGAGCAACGGCATTCAGCCGTGGCCGGGTGACCGGCGCGCAGCGTCCTTGACAGAGACCGGCGCGGCAACCAAGGCGGGTTTTACGCGAACGCGGCCAGACTGCCTTTATTCAAACGCACCTGAATGTCGCTGTTCCTGACGCCCTTCAGATAAATCATGGTCGAGGCAATATCGTGGTGCCCCATCCACTGCTGAAGGGTGCGGATGTCGATGCCATCCTGCAGGTGCCGGGTCGCATAAGTGTGGCGGAATTTGTGCAGGAACCAACGTCCGCAAAATGGGCCAGCGGAGCAGCGATTGATTCTCACGGTCCCGTCTTCAAGCTTGTGAGTGGTGGCGCAGTGGCCGCAATTCAGCTTGGCTCGCCAGACGATGGCTTTCAGCTTTTCCAGCATGGCGCCGTCAGGCCGTCCCGACGTGCTGGGAAATATCGGATCGTCCGGACCCGCTTTGGCGGGACGGAAGCTTTGCAGAAGCTCGATCAGCTTCAAGGGCACCGGAACCTCGCGCTCCTCCCAGTTCTTCGGACGAAAGCCCCAATGCGGCTTGGCTGTCACGCGCACGGCCGAGTACTTGAAATCGATATCGCGCCAGGTGACGAACCGCCCCTCGGCGTCGCGGAACCCGGACATCAGATAAAACTTGAAGCGCACTTCTTCGGCCGGCGTGCAGGCCTTGAACAATTTCGTGAGCTCGACGTCCTCGTATATCGGGCGCACCGTCTGAACAAAACTCGGCCAATCGGTGGGGTTGAGAATCTTCGACCGGCCATGCTGCTTCAACAGCTGACAGATCACGACCAGCTTGTTGTAGATCGTCTTGCCGTTCTGGCCCAGCTTCAAACAGTGAGTGGCGAATTCCAGGATCGCGGCGCGATCGATTTCGTCGATGTAGGTGTGGGCGCAGAATTCGCCGAAGGATTTCAGGATCGGGCGATAGGTCCGGTAGGTCCGTAATGAACGGTGAAAGCGGATGTACTCGTCGTATGTCTCAAGCGCGTCTTTGAGCTTGATGCGCGTGGGCGCTTCGACGACGACGGGCGCTTCGATAAGACCGCTGCGGATCGCGGACAGCTCGGCCTGGCGGTGCTTGGCCCGGTCGGCGGCGGCGAAGGCGTCGGGGCCGACCGCTTCGCGCTTGCGCGTTCCCTGATCCCAGAATTCGAGGAAGTAACTGCCTTCGGGGTGGGATTCATCCCTGCCATCGACGACCACATGGTCGCGGCGGATGCGGCCCTTGCTATCAAAGAGAGCCTGGGCCAGGACCCATTTGTCGTTGAGCTTTATTCGTTTGTAGAGCTTTACGCGGGAGACTTTAGGCATTCTGGCGGTTCCTCGTCTGAACCGCCTACAGGATCGCCCACACGTTGCCTAAATGCAACAAAAATATAGGCTATGGTGACAGGGCAGCATTCTAACCAACTGAACTACGTCCCCACTTCAAAAATCAGCCACATAGCGGAAACCCGCGCCAGATGCGGGTTTTGCATATTTCGCATATGCCGCACCGTTCGCGCCGGCCGCCCCGGATAGCGGTAATTCCGGGATGAACCGCCCACAAACCGCCTACAAAAATCTCGGCATTGCCGTGGCTTGTCACGAGATTTATCTTATCACGGTGTTTCCGCCGCCGTCCGTATGGCGACGCTTTCTCATAGACATGCCTTGAATCAAGGGCATATGATTTGCGCCACAAACCGGCCCGCTCTGGCACGGTGATTGTGGAGTAGTCAGCCTTGAATCTCGCCGATTCAATCGACGGGAGGACGAACGCCCTCACCGTGTCCGATGTTGCCGAACTGCTGAAGGTTTCCGAACGCCAGGTCTACAAACTCGCGGCAGAAAATCTGATCCCCTCATTCAAGGTCGGCGGCTCCGTGCGGTTCGATCCCGCCACCATCGCGGCATGGCTGCGGCAAAAAATCGGACCCTCATCGGTTCGCCCTGCCGACATCTCGCGCGGAACGCGCAGAATTTCCTGAGATTCACCGGTGCCGACCGGGATCCGGTTGTAGTTTGAAATTGATTGGTGGCAATTTGCCTGAATCGAATGCTGATGGAGGTCACCAATAATGGCCAGCTTATTTGTCGATGGCAGCGAATACGTCATCCAGGTTTGATTGGACGCTGGTGCGTCGGTATGGGCATATATGTGCGATCCACAAATCCTCTTGCTGCTCCCGCTGCTTCCGCGTCCCCATCGCCATGCGCCGATTCTACAAACAACCCTCTGCATTCCTCAGAATCTTCTGCTTACGAATCAGGGCTTGCACCACGGGCTGCTAGTTGCACCACGGGCAGCTAGGCATTAAGCGTCATCTGCTGACCAACGGCCGGCTCAACGCCGAGCGCATCGCCAAGGATGGCGACACAATAGATTTCCTTCCCGTCGTGAAACTGTTCACTCCCGACGCCTCCTGCACCTGGCTGCTGACCGAGATCGACCCGGAGAATGAGGATGTGGCGTTCGGTCTCTGTGACCTTGGCATGGGATGCCCCGAGCTAGGCTCCGTCAGCCTTGCCGAAATCGCCGCGCTGCGCGGCCAACTCGGCCTTCCGGTGGAGCGCAATCTCCACTTCGAAGCCGACAAGTCTCTGACCGCTGACGCAGACGAAGCCCGTCTGCTCGGCCGTATCAAGACGTAAGCCGCGCCACTGCCTCCGAACATGAAAGGAACCAAATCATGAACGACTTTCTCAACTCTTATTCTCGTTATCTCGAAGCCGTCGCCAAAGCCAACGCACTGAACAAGCCTCTTGTCTTCGACGCGCTCGCAGCCGCGGGCCTGACTCTGGTCGAGGTTGAGTTTGACGGCGAGGGTGATAGCGGGCAAATCGAAGGCGTATACGCATACGCAGGCGACACGCGGACCGAACTACCCTCATCGTCCCTGACGCTGCATCAGGCGGCGCAGAACAAAGCCGATCTCAAGACCACGACGGTCAGCATCTCTGATGCCATCGCAACCCTCTGTTATGACTATCTCTCCCAAACCCATGGCGGCTGGGAAAACAACGACGGCGCCTATGGCACATTCGCGTTTGATGTCCGCGAGCGCACCATTCGCCTCGATTTCAATGAGCGGTTTAGCGATTCCACCCTCCACACCCACGATTTCTGAGGGAGTCGAGCATGGCACATCCGTATCACCACGCGCTGTCCAGCGTCTGCAAATGGGGCGGCATGGACGACGATTATCTCCCGATCCATAACTGGATGGATGAGTCTAAGAAAATCGTTGCCGACTTCCGCCATAGAATGCTTCGGCATCATGCCGAAGGGGTATTCATGGCCGAGAAGATTTTCGGCCATACGATCACGCTCTCGACTGGCCGGGTGATCCCGGTCCGATGGATCGGCGAACAGCATGTTCGCGAGGACCTCGGCTTCATTCCGTCCTTTGCGGATTGGGTAAAAGCGATCAGGCCGGAGCCCTGGATGGGCCGCGCCCTGAAGCTTGAGGATGGGGCGCCGCAGAAGCTGTCCTGCGATCTTTCCGATTCAATTTCTGATTTACAACCGCGCAATCTTCGGCTAGGAGGTAGTCCATGAGCATGACAGATCAACAAATTGTTAGAAGCCGCCTTGCCGTTGCTTCAAGAACTCGTCAAGAGAGACATGCTCATTGCCACGATCGACGTTCCGGCGCCCCCGCACACACCAGATGTCATGTATACTTCTGCCCGGAAATCTATACACCTATGTTCAAGACAATCCCACTGGCCTGCTTGTTAGTATGCGCACTTTTGGCGAGAACATCCTTCAATCAAGTTACGGCCGACACAGCCCAGGGACAGAGTCCTTGAAGGACATCTCGGAAGTTTCCGATGAACCACTTCTTGTCATTGAAATAAATAGAAAACTCCATCCGGAGGTCTATTACCAAGCTGCGGATAGCTCAAAAGCGGGATGTGCAGCGACAGGTTACCATTGACGACATTTACATCGTCAATATCACCGACTTGATATACGCCATAATTGGCTCAAGGAAGTATCGGGAACTGCCCTTCGGGAACAACGTCGGCACGGGAATGGATCGTTCCTGCGCACAATTCAAGCACGGAACCTTACTATCTCTGCTACAGCAGCTTTACCTATCAGACCGCCTTTGATGTTGATTCAGTGTTAAATACGACGCTATATGGAGTCTCAGAAGTCAGTTCGAGCAGTCAGGGCTACTCTCCGGCACTGCTGATAAGCGCCGTCGTTCTACCGAACGGCACTTCGTATACGTTTTCTTACGACCAATACTTGTCGTTGACCCAGGTCACACTCCCCGCCGGGGGATCAATCAGCTATACATGGCAGAACGTTCCGTTTTTTCAATCCTCGGGAACTCCCATCTCCCGGGCATTGGCGACAAGGACGTTGAATCCTGGAAATGGACAACCCTCGGAGACCTGGACCTATCACTGGTATTTAACCTTTTCATACACTACCTCGGGCGGCGTGAATTTCCCCTCGCTTACGTACCCGGTATGGGCGGTCGTCACCGATCCAGCGGGAAAAGACGAGGAGCACCAACTGGGCGGCAAAGATGACTCGGGAACGAATTATCTTGAGCTCGTCGAGACAAAGGTGCAGAGCTATGCGGGTTGCGGGCCTCATGATACTGCGTCCAATCGAACCTGCTCATCAAGCGGCGGAACTCTGCAAAAGACCGTGAGTTACATTCTTTCCCAATACGGTAGCGGAGGAGCGAACGTGAACACACCCCCATTTGTGAGCAACCCATTATTAAAGCCAACAACGACTACGACTACCTTGCCCACATCCAGTGGCAGCAATCTGGTCAGCAGAACGGTCATTACGCCCACTCCGGAGTATGGATCGTGCCAACTTTACGAGGGTTTGAATTTGCAGCCGCAATCGGGTGTATCTAACCCGGCACCGACGTATCAGACGATCAGTCCGTGCTACTCGACAAATCAGACGCAATCGACCAACTATTATGACTTTGGCGTGAGTTCTCCTGGCTCGTTGCTGAAGACCGATACAATGAATTATCTTTGGCAGACCTCGTCCGCTTATCTAACCGCAAACCTGGTCAATCTCGTGAGCAACACGGTGACAACCACGGCATCAGGAGCGACGGCCGCTCAGACGAACTACGGCTATGATGAGAACAATGGAAGTCCGCAAGGGGCCCTCGGCAATCTCACCTCAATCACGCATACGAATAATGTCGGCGCGTCTCCAAAGACGCAGACCGTCTACAACACCCAGGGCATGCCTACCTTGTTAACCGATGCGAATAGTAACATGACCTCAATTTCGTCTTATCAATGCTCGGGCGCGTTCCCGCAGAAAATCATCAGGCCATATCAGAGCTCAACCACTGTGGCCGAGACTACTTCCTACGTCTACGATTGCAATACGGGTCTAATGACGTCGATGATCGATCCAAACAGTCGGACAACTTCCTACACGTACAGCGATCCTCTTAATCGCCTCACTCTGACCCAATACCCGGACGGCGGATCGCTACAATATCACTATAATGACACGGCATCTCCGGTCAACGTTACCACTTCTCAGCCGATCACGTCGTCAATCACGAGGCAGATTGAATATGATGTGGATGGATTGGGTCGGCTCATTCATACCAGGTTGTTGTCAGATCCAACGGGCGCGGATATAACGGATACCAATTACGACAAGGTTGGCCGGATTCTATCTGTTTCGAACCCCTATCGGAGTACGTCAGACGTGACCTATGGCGTCACAACATACGCATACGACGCACTGGGCCGCAAAGCTATTCAAACACGCCCTGACAGCAGCACCCTTCAGTGGTGTTACAACGGCATAGCTTCCGCAGGACAAACAAACTGCCTCTCGAATAATGGTAGTCAAACTACACACAAGTGGACGGATTATTCCGACGAAACCGGTCGGCACTGGCAGCAGGTGAGCGATGGATTGGACAGGCTTTCGGCAGTTACGGAGCCCAACTCAAGCAATGTGCCCGGCCTTGAGACCGATTACAGCTATGATGTTTTGGGAAATCTATTGCGAGTCGATCAATGGGGCGGACCTGTGAATAGTTCGGGGGACCGGATACGCACATTTAACTACGATTCATTGTCTCGTTTGAATTGCTCCTCCAATCCGGAAAATTCGTCGGTCCAATGTCCGACCACAGCCAGCTCTACACACACGGCCGGTACGCTCGGCTACGTCTACGATGCCAACGGCAACGTGACTAGCAAGACCGACGCTCGACAGATCAGCGTAGGTTACACCTACGACGCTCTCGATCGGATGATCACGAAGTCCGCATCGGATGGTTCGTTCAATTATGGCTATACTTATGATGTTGCAACGATTTCTGGTGGATTTTCCAGCTCAAATCCAATCGGACGCCTGGTTGAAGCCTCAAACGGTGTGAACGCGTCGTCACAGTACTCTTATGATCCGATGGGCCGCGTCGTCACCAAGGCCAATTGCATCCCCAGCAACTGTACCGAGACGGGGAATTCTTTCCAGGCGCAATATTATCTGGCAGGGAATCTCGAATCGCTTACATATCCTGACGGGCGCGTCATATCGCAGGCGTGGGATGGCGCTGGTCACCTCTCTCAGGTTGCCAATGGTAGTCTGAGCGGCTATTCATATTTGACGACTCTTTCCGGATATTGGCCAAACGGAGCCCCTGAAGGGATCTATCGGGGCAATGGCGTGGTAGATGGTATACGACTTAACAATCGACTACAACCAGATGGCATTGTTTCTGTGCGACTTGGCACAACCTTCGGACCGGGGAGCGGACCGGGAAGCTACAGCCCCAATGTGATGCTCGCCGGGAAGACATATTGCTACGGCCCCGCGGCGACGACGACTCAAACCGCTGGCGCCGCCTGCCCCTCTTTCAGCAGTGCAGACAATGGCAGCATTCTTCAAATAGTAGATCGTCTAAATAACAACAATTCACAAACCTTCAGCTATGACACTCTGAATCGGATCGCGTCCTTCACCAATGGAAGCGGCACGACGCAGCAGAGTTACACGATCGATCCATGGGGCAACATGACGGAGAGCGGCACCGCCACGACAAGTCTTGTGTTTTCTGGCGAGAGCAAGCTTCAAGATGCTTCAGGTGATTTGGGTTATGACGCGAGCGGAAATACTACCAGCGTCTACAATGGTATCTCCAGAACCGCCTTCACCTACGATGCGGATGGAAAGACGTTGACTGCGAACGGCGGGTCCTCCACCTATACCTACGACGCGAACGGGAATCGCGTTCGTAAGGATGCAGGCGGGACCTGGACGGAGTATGTGTACTTTAACGGGCAACCACTGGCGGAGAAAAGCGCGGACGGCACATGGTCGGATTACCTTTTCGCGAACGGCCAACGGATAGCACGGGCGGACAACTACGACATCCGTATTCATCTGAGCGGGACAAACTGTTCCAACTGCGGGACCAATCCAAACATGTTTGCCGGAGTGACTTCGCTGACGGCGGCAAATGGCTATACTATTCAAAGTGGAGATATATTGACCTGGCGGCAGTATCAGGACGGCGTGGCAGTCGGAGGCATATTCTTCGGAGTTGACAACAGCAGCGGAACCTTTGTTAGCGGTAACTCGCTTGTGGACACAGATGGACAACCTATCGACGCGGATACGACGAAGAACACGTGGCATGTACGCACGGTAGACCTTAGCTCTTTTGCTGGGATGAAGGTTGCCTCGATAGATCCGTTTCAATGGACCTCCGCTCCGCCGGGAAGCTGGGATATCTATTATGGTGACATTATTCTGGTAAGCGCCAACGGCTCGTATATTCCGATTTACAGCCGCAGCATGATGACGCTGAGTGTGGGCACCAATCCCACTGTGAGTAATTTCAGCGCGGTGACGGAGAAGGTGGCAGATACTACCCCGTTGACGACGACGACTTATTACCATCGAGACCAAATCGGCTCGTCAAGCACCCTGACGGCGGGTACTGGGTGGCCTGTGTCTACTTATATCTATTTCCCCTACGGGCAAGGTCCGCAGCCGGGAACCAATCGTTATCTTTTCACCGGCAAAGAACGAGACGCCGAATCCGGCTTGGATAACTTCGGGGCCAGATACTACGCCAGCAGCATGGGTAGGTGGATGTCGCCCGATCCGTCGGGCTTGGAGTTCGCTGATCCTACGAACCCGCAGAGTTTCAACCTGTACAGTTATGCGCAAAACAACCCACTAACGAACACTGATCCTACGGGGTTGGATTGCGTGTACTTCAACGACGCTGGGAACGGAGTCGAATCCGTTGACCGCAACAGCAATTCCGGGGAGTGCGGCAGCAACGGCGGCGACTGGATCAACGGTAGGGTGCAGAGCGCACAATACTTCTCTGACAGCGATACGTTCGGCTTCCGTAGCAGCGACTCTCAGAACAACTATCTGACCTATGCAAATGCTCCCGGAACTGAGAGTGATGGGACAACGTGCGCTGGAAACTGTGACACCGCAAACGGCTATTTGCAGTCATCTAACAGCCTTCCCGATCTGACAGACGATCAGCGCATCCAACAGCTTTCTATCGGCATTACGGCAGACTCTCAGCACTCGTTTGGGTGTATAGCCCAGGCGTATGGCGTGGGTGGCCCTGGCACGGCTGCCTATCAGCTCGGACAGCCTGTAGCCGGGACGAAGCGTTTTGTCAGCCCAGGAAGCTCCCTCGGGACTTCGCCGATATCGGATGCGTTGAGCAAAGCACTTCCCGTAAAAGGTAGGTTCCCGGCTCCAGTTGGAGGTCCAGGGACAGGAGTGCCGTTCCGGATGACCAAGACTGGAAACCTCGGAAGAGCGCTTGGTCGATGGGCTCCCTTCGTCGGTGTTGCGGCTGATGCTTATGCGGCAGGACAGCTCTGGAACTGTCTAGGAGGTCACTGATGCTTTACGTCGTTGGCGGTGTTGTCCTGGTAGTCGGTCTGTTCATGGTCTCGCCAATGCTGTTTCCAGGGCGAAAGATCAAAGGGCATAAGGGAGTGCCAAAGGGAGTTTTTACGTCTCAACTCTCTGCTGAAGGGGTGCCGGAATACATCTCTTCGGCTGTATATGACTTCTACAAGCGGAAAGGCTACAGCAAGGAGTTCAACCCTTCCCCAGAAATGGACATCAACGGTATCCTCGACGAAGGGCCAGAGGACATCGACGACGCAGCTAAAGCTCTTCTGAAAGAACTGCATCTCAGTGCTCCATCGGAGTCCGATAGAGAGGCATGGTCGTCCGGTCGAGATATCCGTACCGTTGGTGACTTAGCCCAGTGGCTGTACTGGGCCAGCCAGCATCAGCCAGCCTGAACCAGCCGCAGGCCGTCCCTCCGGGGCGGCCTTGCTGCGTCTGTGGTCTTCGTCAGGAGCTTGTTCCGCCCCGAGCAAAAAGCAACGGTGCTTCGCACCGGGAGAATAGGGACACGTCACCCCCGGCGGGTTGCTGCGGGGATACCGCGCGGTAACCGTGCGGGAACGTGAATGCAATCAGCGCCCTACAGCCGGAGACCGCGAAAAATAAGGCGTTTACGTGTTTACGCGGGTAAACGTGTTGAAAACAAATCGGCTAAGGGGAAAATGGGCGGTTCGCGGTTGCTGCGGGAGTAACCTTGGGTTGCTGTGGCGTTAACGTGTTGAAGGCAAAGGATCGGGGCGGAAACGGGCATCCCGGCGCGCTCCCGCGCGCGTAGCCTCCGCTGCGGTGGCCGTCAAGGGTCTCCGCTTCGCTTCGATGAACGGGCAAAGAACGCCCGCCCTTGACCGCCATCCTCGCTGCGGCTGTTTTTCAGCTATGAGAAAAATGTCTTTTTCTCATGTTCCACATGACCAGGGCGACGGCTCCCGGCCCACGGCGGCGCGGTGAGGTCCGGCAGCGAAGCACGCAGCGCCGGGGCGGCAGCGGGCATCGGTGGCGCATCGGGCGGTGTGTTGGAGCAAGACACCATCCCTTGCGCCGACGCGCAAGGCGGGCCGCGTTGCGGCCCGGAGCCGGACGGAGATCGAACCCAACCCGGCCACGATCCGAGGTTGTCCGGCATCGGTTCGAGCCAGGTCCGGCCAGCGTCCGGGGCCGGATCGAGGGCCGTTCAGCGGTAGGCTTCGCGGCGGTGGCGGACGCCGATGACTTCGATGGCGGTTTCGTTCCTGTGCTCGAAGAAGAGCCGGTAATCGCCGCAGCGGAGGCGGAAGCCGGTCTGCGGGGGCTTGAGCTTCTTCACGTCGCCGTTGCGGGTGGCGAGGTAACGGTCGGCGCAGTGGAGAATGTCGAGGGCGGTCTCGCGGTCGATGCGGCGCAGATCGGCGCGGGCTTCGTCGGACCAGCGGATGGACAGGCGCGGGGCTTTTTCCTCACTCACAGGCCGAACTCGCGCAGGACCTCTTCGTGGGAGACGCCTTCGCCACGGGCCAGCGATGCGCGGGCGCGATCCAGGGCGGCGGCGGTCTCCGGGGTAAGGTCTTCGTCCTCGACCGGGGCCATCGCCAGGGAGCGGGACAGCGGCTCGACCATGACCTCCAGAAGGCTGCGCACGGCGGAGAGTTTTTCCTCCGGCAGCACGTCGATCAGCAAGTGAGCCTGCTGGCGTTGTTGTGCGAGATCGAGTTCCATGTTCTTCCCCTTAGCGGCTAAATCTCGGCCATCACCTGAGTGACGCGGGACCGCTTGACCAGGCTATCAAGCACGACCAAAAGCGCCCTCTGATCCTCGTCGGAGAGCTGATCGACCTTGCGGCAGAGCCGGTTCAGTTCCGGGTTGCGGATGACCATTTCGCTGGAAACATCCTTGCGTCCGGCCAGCTCGTCGAGACTGACACCGAGGATGTCTGCCAGCTTGACAACAGTGCCAAACAGCGGCGTAGCGCCGCCGCTCTCCCAGCGGGTGTAAACGCGGGGGCTGACGCCCAGCAGTTCGGCCACGCGAGCCTGAGTGAGCTTGCGGGCTGTGCGGAGTTGCCTGAGCCGTTCGTGAATGTCTGCCATGTACCAATCCGGTGGAAAAATCTGAACTTGGCTCATCGTAAAACCCTCTCAAAATATCTCACTTGACAGTGACTACAATATCATCATGTATGATGACAGTGTAGTCACTTGACAGCTTTTCTACAAGATACCCGAAAAAAGGAGGGTCCAGGGATGCCCTACGTTCCCCCGGAAGTGACGGAGCGGTTAAAGCGGGAAGTCTCGATCCAGCGGCTTGCGGAGGCGCGGGGGATCAAGCTGACGCGCAGCGGCAAGGAACTGATCGGTCTGTGCCCGTTCCACGACGACCGCAATCCGAGCCTGAATATCGATCCGGTGGCGAATGTGTGGCACTGCAAGGGGGCGTGCGGCGAGGGCGGCTCGGTGATCGACTGGGTGATGCGGGCCGAGGGCGTGAGCTTCCATCACGCGCTGGAGTTGCTGAAGCGGGACTATGCTCCCTCTGCCGGGCCGGTGGTGAAGATCGCCACAGTGCCGAAACTGCCGCCGCTGATCGATGCTACAGCCGAGGATAAGAAGCTGCTCGGCGTGGTGGTGGACTACTACCACCGGACGTTGAAAGATGCGCCGGAGGCGCAGCAGTATCTCATCAAGCGCGGCCTTCAATCCGGAGAGATCATCGACCGCTTCAAACTGGGTTATGCCAACCGTTCGCTGTGCCTGCATCTGCCGGCGTCGAACCGGCGGGACGGCGATGCGCAGCGGACGCGGTTGAAGCAGCTCGGCATCCTGCGCAACCAGAAGCCGGGACACGAGCACTTCAACGGCTCGCTGGTTATCCCGGTGTTCAATCTTGCGGGCGAAGTGGTGGAGATGTACGGGCGCAAAATCGTGCCGAACCTGCGCGTGGGCACGCCGGACCACCTGTATCTTCCCGGCGAGCACCGTGGCGTGTGGAACGAAGAATCCCTCATCGCATCGAAGGACATCATCCTGTGCGAAGCGCTGATCGACGCCTTGACGTTCTGGGTTGCAGGCTATCGCAACGTCACGGCCAGCTATGGCGTGAACGGCTTCACAGCCGATCATCGCGCGGCCATCGAGAGGCACGGCACGGAGCGGGTATACATCGCTTACGACGCCGACGATGCGGGCAACAAAGCCGCCTTGAAGCTGGCCGAGCAGCTGATGGGAATGGGCATCGAGTGCTTCCGCGTGCAGTTCCCGAAAGGCATGGATGCGAACTCCCACGCGCTCAAGACGACGCCCGCGCCGCAGGCGCTGGGGGTGCTCTTGACCGGCGCGGCGTGGATGGGCAAAGGGCCGCGGCCAGCGGGCCGCGTGCCTGTGCCGGTGATCGTGGCCGCGCCACCGGCAGCGCCAACCATCGAGCCACTGCCAGCGGAAGCAAAAAGCACAGCTAAAGAAAAAATCATCGAGGAAGCGGCGCAGCCAGGTGAAGCGCAGGCCGCAGTTGTCGAGATCGAGCCGCAGCCCGAGCCACAATCACAACCGGAGCCAGCCATAGAAGCAGCCCCCGACCCCATCCCTTCCGCAGTTGCCAGCGAGCCTCCCGCACAATCTCCCCAGCCGCAACAGAGAGCTTTTTCTTTAGCTGTAAATGCCGTGCCTTTAGAAGAGCCAGCCGCGCGGCCCATGCCGCTCTCTGTGCCCACTGAGCCGCAAGTGAAAATCGATGGCGAGGAAGTGACCGTGACCATCGGGCCGCGCGAGTACCGCGTGCTGTGGCTGGAAAAATCTCTCTCGCGTGGCCGGATGCAAGTCAACGTGAAAGTGTCGGGCGTGAATGTGCGCGGGGAATACTGCTATCACGGCGATACGTTCGACATGGAGTTGGCGCAACGGCGGGCGGCCTTCGCCAAGCAGACAGCGCACGAACTGGCGGTGAAGGAAGAGGCCGTACACGCCGAGGTGGGCAAGCTGTGGGCGATCCTCCAGGACCAGCAGCGGGAGCGGATCAAAAAGGCGCTCACACAGCCCGAAGAAGAACCGGAGATGACGGACGCGGAGCAGGCGGCCGCGATGGAGCTGCTCGGCGATCCGCGCCTGATCGAGCGCGTGCTTGAGGACTTCGAGCGGTGCGGCGCGGTGGGCGAGGAGACAAACAAAACCGTGAGCTATCTGGCCGCAGTCTCACGTCTGTTACCGAAGCCGCTGGCCGTGGTCGTGCAGTCGTCCTCGTCGGCGGGCAAGAGTTCGCTGATGGAAGCAGTCTTGGACTTCATGCCGGAGGAGCACCGGGAGAGCTACACGGCCATGACCAGTCAGGCGCTCTTCTACATGGGCCAGAAAAACTTGAAGCATAAAATCCTTGCCATCGCCGAGCAGCAGGGCGCGGAGGCGGCGAGCTATCCGCTCAAACTCTTGCAGTCGGAGGGCAAGCTGAATATCGCCTCGACCGGCAAAGACCCGGTGAGCGGCAAGCACGTCACGCACGAGTACACAGTCGAAGGGCCGGTGATGATCTTCCTGACCACGACAGCAACCGACGTGGACGAGGAGCTGATGAACCGCTGCCTTGTGCTGGCGGTGAACGAGGACCGCGAGCAGACGCGGGCCATCCATCAGAAGCAGCGCGAGGCGCAGACGCTCGAAGGCTTGAAGGCGCGGACGCGGCGGAACAAGATGGTTCGCCTGCATCGCAACGCGCAGCGGCTCTTGCGCCCGGTCGAAGTGGTGATCGAGTGCTTGAAGGAACGCCGCTTCCCCGACACCATGACCCGGACGCGGCGCGACCATATGAAGTTCATCACGCTGATCCAGGCCATCGCGCTCCTCTATCAGCATCAGCGCGAGATCAAGACCGCGACCGAGGACGGCGAAACCTTCGAGTACATCGAGGCCACCGAGGCCGACGTGAAGCTGGCCTGGGAGCTTGCCAACCATGTGCTGATGCGCTCGCTCGACGACGTGCAGGCGCAGACGCGCCGCCTGCTGCTCGTGATCGACAAGATGGTGACAAGCGAATGCGAGCGGCTGCAAGTCGAGCGGCTCGATTACCGCTTCACGCGGGCCACGGTGCGGCAGTTCAGCGGGTGGAGCGACTCGCAACTGAAAACGCATCTGCACCGGCTGGAAGAACTGGAATACCTGGCGCTGCATCGCGGCGCGCCGGGGCAGAACTTCGTCTACGCGCTCAACTTCGAGATGGATGAGAGCGGCAGGCCGGTGCTGCCGGGGCTGAGTTACGGCGCGAGGCCGGTGCGTTCGGAGGCTGACCGGTCTGGGTTTTCCGAGGGGGTGTCTGGGCCGGAAGGCCAGCGGTCTGGGTCGAGTCTGGGCCAGGTCTTGGGGGTGTCTGGGGATGGTGCAGAGAGCAAATCGCCAGTATCCATCGGGGTCCGGGGCAGTTTTTACGAGAATCCTCCGGAAAACACTTCAGGGGAAGAACCCGGCGAAGAGGCTGCCATCGTAGCCGCAGTCCATCGTAACAACGGCAGGCCGAAAGGCGGTGCGTGATGGCCCGCGTGGAGAGGAAGCGCAAACCCGAGGCCGCGCCCAGGACAGCGATGGAACTGCTCATGCGCGAGCATCTGGAGTCGCTGCGTGTGCGTGGTTACTCCGAGTTCACGGTAAAGAATCGCCAGGTCCATATCGGCTTCTTCATCGAGTGGGCTTACGAACACGGCCTGCGCGAACCCATCGAGGTCACGCGGCCAGTGCTGGAGAGGTATCAGCGATACCTGTTCTTCTACCGCAAGAAAAATGGGGAGCCGCTTACGTTCCGCTCGCAGCACGCGCGGCTAGTGCCCTTGCGCGTGTGGTTCCGTTGGATGACCCGGCAGAATCACATCCTGCATAATCCGGCTTCGGAAATCGACCTGCCCAGGCTGGGCCGCACGCTGCCCAAGGTCATCCTGTCCATCGAAGAGATCGAGCAGGTGATGGCGCAGCCGGAGATCGCCGACGCGATCGGCCTGCGCGATCGCGCCATCCTTGAAACGATCTATGCGACCGGGTTGCGGCGGCTGGAGATCGTGCGGCTGAAACTCTTCGACCTGCAACTGGACCGGGGCCTGATCCTCGTCAACCAGGGCAAAGGGAAGAAAGACCGCTACGTGCCCATCGGAGAGCGGGCGGCGGCGTGGCTGCGCAAGTACATCGCCGAGTCGCGGCCTCAGCTCGCCATCGAGCCGGACCGACCTCTCCGTGTTCCTGACGACGGACGGAGAGCCGTTCAGCCGCGACCATCTGACCTACGTGGTCAAGGAGCGGATCGACCAGGCCAAAATCGGCAAGGGCGGGGCCTGCCACTTACTGCGCCACTGCATGGCGACGCACATGCACGAGAACGGAGCCGACATCCGTTTTATCCAGCAGATCCTCGGACACGAGGACATCAAGACCACGCAGATTTACACACAGGTCGCTCTCCGGGCCTTGCAGCAGGTCTACGCGGCGACTCATCCGACGGCGTTTATCGAGCCGGGCAATGCGCCGTCCATGCCCGCAGCGCGGAGCTTACAGCCAGGCGATCCAGCCGCCCAAGCACTGGCGGCGGCGCTCGAAAGGGATGCGGCAGAGGACCGCGAAGAGACCGGCGATTAGCTCTGTCTGAGCCACGCAAACGGCCCGCTTCCAGTCCGGCCAGAGTCACGCGAAACAGTCAGGAATCCGCCCCCTTTAGTTGTGTAATTTACAGCTAAAGAAAAATGGACTATGCCCGGAATCCGTCTCCGATCCGATCCGCAATCCCCTCCCGATTAGCTCCCTCATCCCGGCCCCCCAAGCCGTACAATCGTAGCCACATGCAGCCCGCACTTCGCAGCCCCATCCCGGATGCTTCGCTGGCCGTGTTCCCGGTCAATGGCGAAAACTCGCATCAGGGGTTCGCGGGTCGAAATCCTGCACCGCATCCGGTGCGCGAAGCCTGCAAGTTCGCAGTGCTCTTGGGGTTGCGCGGCCAAGCCGAGCTAAACCGCATCAGATCACGCTATACCGGCAAAGAAAGAGATGCCGAATCCGGCAATGACTACTTCGGAGCGAGATACTACGCCAGCAACATGGGCCGGTTTCTTTCGCCGGACTGGAGTCCGCAAGCGGAGCCGGTGCCGTATGCAAAGTTTGCGGATCCCCAGAGCTTGAATCTCTATGCATATGTGACAAACAACCCTTTGGTCCGCGTTGACCCGAGCGGCCACTGCGATATGGGCTTTGAGAGCTCGCATTGTGGTTCAGGCTCTCTGATGGATGCCTGGAAATCCGATATGGCCACGTGGAATGCCGGGCAACAGCCAGCTGATCAGGGTTCATGGCTCGATTCCGATAGTTTTGACCGCTCCGACGGCATGGACAAATATCACGCCGATAATGCCGCAAGCTATGCGGCGGAACAGGCGAAGGGCGCAGAAAGGCAAAAGGTGGCATTAGCCAAAGAACTCGCTAGGGAAGCAGCAGCAAAGGGCTCAGCCAAGAACTTCCTCGACATTTATCAAGGTTTGACTCTGCAGAAAATCACTGGAGGGAATAGTGACTTCAGCGTGGATCCGAGTCTTATGCCATTCCTCAGCGGACTGGGCTTGACGGCAAACGGCCACTCTCCGACTGGCTGCGAGCTTCTGTGCCGAAGTGGCGGCCTGATCAATTCACCGCATTTCGACGGTAATTTACTACACATGGATATGGGTAACTTCAAGAATTTTCCGATAGGAACCATCGTGCACTCCCTCGGAGATTATGTTGTCGGCCAAGTATTCATGGGAGACATGCCTTTTTAGATGAGGAGTGTATGCGACAGGTGTTGATCATGCTTGCCTTGGCGACTGCAGCTTCCGGTCGCCTTATTCCGGCTCAGACGCAGCAGTTCTCCACCCATTTGCAGGAGTACGGGTGGCAACCAGCGAAGCTCAGGATGTCTAATGGAGAGCGGGAGATTGCTGCAACCCGCCATCTCGACTTCGACAGCGCAGGCAAGTTGTATGTGGGCTTCGCAGTGGAGGGCAAGAACAAGCTTCTGAAGCCGGGAGAAGCCAACAACATCTTTCGTGTGTTAACCATTGATCAAGAAAGTGGGGAAGTCAAGCAGACACTGGATTTTGCGACCCAATCTAAGGAGCGGGTTGGCGTAAACGTGTCGGCGAGTGACGCACTATTGATAACTGCGAATGACAAGGTACAGATTGTCAGTAAAGATGGTTCTTCCCGAATGGTGTTCGATATTCCCGTACCTGCGGGTAATCACATCTTGGTAATTCGCGAGTCTGCGTCCAGGAAGACGCTTCTCCTATCTATCAACGATCTAAATACTCACTATTTCTTACAATCAGATACGCTGTCTCTCATCACGAAGTGCTATACCCCGCCTCCGCCTCTTCCAACTCGGGATCATCCAGGAGTGAACTTCAGCAACAAGCATGAGCCAGGAACGTTCTCCGACAACATCCAGATCAGGCTTGCCCACACGACGCAACTCGGCCCACCCTACGAATTGGTGAAAGGACCGCTCTGTGGAGAAGCTGAGGATTTGTGGTCACTGGGAACAAACGTTATTGAGCCCATTCTTCTCGACGATTCCACGGTTCTTGAATTGGGCACATCGAAGCTCGATGTCAATACGTCCGTCTTCGATGTCCGGAAGACGAATGGCGAGCTTGTCTGGGCGGAGGAGTTACCAAAACACTTCCTAGCGGATACATTGACCCTGGGTCCGGCTCGAACAGCGGACGGCAGCCGCTTTGCCGTTGAAATTGTGGAGCTACGGGGTGGAAGTCAAGAATTCGATATCTCGCCAAAGACTGTCTCCATGGGGGTTTGGATTTATGACGCACGGACCGGAAAACAAGTGGGTTCCATCAAATATCCAAAGCTCGGGCCCTATGAATTTGCCTTGAGCCCGGATGGGAGCAGGGTAGCGATTTTGTCAGTCGATGGGGGTATCGTGGAAGTCTGGAAGCTTCCTGGCAGTTAACTTTGGGGTTGATCGGCGTTCAACCCAGCGATGCGAGGGTTCCTCACCGGCAAAGAAAGAGACCAAGAATCCGGCAACGACTACTTCGGGGCTAGGTACTATGCGTCTACGATGGGCCGGTGGATGTCGCCGGACCCGTCGAACCTGGGCGTGGACATTTACATGCCACAAACTTGGAATCGCTACAACTATGCCGTGAATAATCCGCTGACGATCAAGGACGCGAATGGCCTGTGGCCGTTCTACATCCACAACGAGATCATCAATGAGTCATTTCCCGGCATGAGCAAGCAAGATTTACAAGGTTTGAAGAGCGCTAGTTGGAATATGGACTTCGGTAAAGGTCAGCAAGACCCATCGATGTCTTATGAACACGGAATGAGCGATGGAACGACGAACCAAGACCCAATGGTTGCGCAGCAAATGGGAGATGACTTCATCTCTCAACAGGTGCAGACTGCTCAACAGGCTCAAGCCGATTGGGAGGCGCAAGGGCATACTGGGATAGCTCCTGCTGCTCTCACGGCTTTTGGAAATGCTCTCCACACAGCAACTGACAGAACCTCGCCTTCTCATCGAGGCAACCAGCCCTGGAAAAATGAGCCTTGGTACAAAAAGAGTACGCGGGATCATGTAGCGGGTGAAGCCACGATCAACGCAAATGATAGGAGAGCGGCCCAGAACGCTGCTCAGCAGCTCTTCCATCGAACCTTCGGAGATGAGTTCGACTGGATGCTGCAAAAGCAGCCATGTGCTCAGACAAGTGCTACCGATAGCCAAGGAAACACTACTGGGTGGTCACCATGCCAGTGAGAGAAGAAAGCGGTTCTGCGGGCAGGGCGATGTTGGGCGGGGCAGTCGTTGGATGCCTTCTCGGAGGGTTAACGTTCGCCCTTCCAAGTTTATCTTCGATATCCGACAACCCGCTTCTTGGTGCAGTCCAGCGTTGCGTGGTGGCACTTCTGCTCCCAGGCATCATCGGAGCAGGGACAACGAGTGGTAACGCTCACGCATGGCCGATGTGGTTAGCTGCTGGGCTGAATACGGTGCTCTACTTCGTCGTAGGCTGGCTGGTCTGTAAGCTGGCGATGAGAACCCTGAGTCGCCGTTCTTAGCAAACACAGGTCGCCTCCGGGCGGCCTATGTTGCTTCTGTGCCGCGTCTCTAAAAGGCGCGCCGCCTGCGGCGTCGGCAGTAGCCATGACACGTCACCCCCGGCGGGTTGCTGCGGGGATACCGCGCGGTAACCGTGCGGGAACGTGAATGCAATCAGCGCCCTACAGCCGGAGACCGCGAAAAATAAGGCGTTTACGTGTTTACGCGGGTAAACGTGTTGAAAACAAATCGGCTAAGGGGAAAATGGGCGGTTCGCGGTTGCTGCGGGAGTAACCTTGGGTTGCTGTGGCGTTAACGTGTTGAAGGCAAAGGATCGGGGCGGAAACGGGCATCCCGGCGCGCTCCCGCGCGCGTAGCCTCCGCTGCGGTGGCCGTCAAGGGTCTCCGCTTCGCTTCGATGAACGGGCAAAGAACGCCCGCCCTTGACCGCCATCCTCGCTGCGGCTGTTTTTCAGCTATGAGAAAAATGTCTTTTTCTCATGTTCCACATGACCAGGGCGACGGCTCCCGGCCCACGGCGGCGCGGTGAGGTCCGGCAGCGAAGCACGCAGCGCCGGGGCGGCAGCGGGCATCGGTGGCGCATCGGGCGGTGTGTTGGAGCAAGACACCATCCCTTGCGCCGACGCGCAAGGCGGGCCGCGTTGCGGCCCGGAGCCGGACGGAGATCGAACCCAACCCGGCCACGATCCGAGGTTGTCCGGCATCGGTTCGAGCCAGGTCCGGCCAGCGTCCGGGGCCGGATCGAGGGCCGTTCAGCGGTAGGCTTCGCGGCGGTGGCGGACGCCGATGACTTCGATGGCGGTTTCGTTCCTGTGCTCGAAGAAGAGCCGGTAATCGCCGCAGCGGAGGCGGAAGCCGGTCTGCGGGGGCTTGAGCTTCTTCACGTCGCCGTTGCGGGTGGCGAGGTAACGGTCGGCGCAGTGGAGAATGTCGAGGGCGGTCTCGCGGTCGATGCGGCGCAGATCGGCGCGGGCTTCGTCGGACCAGCGGATGGACAGGCGCGGGGCTTTTTCCTCACTCACAGGCCGAACTCGCGCAGGACCTCTTCGTGGGAGACGCCTTCGCCACGGGCCAGCGATGCGCGGGCGCGATCCAGGGCGGCGGCGGTCTCCGGGGTAAGGTCTTCGTCCTCGACCGGGGCCATCGCCAGGGAGCGGGACAGCGGCTCGACCATGACCTCCAGAAGGCTGCGCACGGCGGAGAGTTTTTCCTCCGGCAGCACGTCGATCAGCAAGTGAGCCTGCTGGCGTTGTTGTGCGAGATCGAGTTCCATGTTCTTCCCCTTAGCGGCTAAATCTCGGCCATCACCTGAGTGACGCGGGACCGCTTGACCAGGCTATCAAGCACGACCAAAAGCGCCCTCTGATCCTCGTCGGAGAGCTGATCGACCTTGCGGCAGAGCCGGTTCAGTTCCGGGTTGCGGATGACCATTTCGCTGGAAACATCCTTGCGTCCGGCCAGCTCGTCGAGACTGACACCGAGGATGTCTGCCAGCTTGACAACAGTGCCAAACAGCGGCGTAGCGCCGCCGCTCTCCCAGCGGGTGTAAACGCGGGGGCTGACGCCCAGCAGTTCGGCCACGCGAGCCTGAGTGAGCTTGCGGGCTGTGCGGAGTTGCCTGAGCCGTTCGTGAATGTCTGCCATGTACCAATCCGGTGGAAAAATCTGAACTTGGCTCATCGTAAAACCCTCTCAAAATATCTCACTTGACAGTGACTACAATATCATCATGTATGATGACAGTGTAGTCACTTGACAGCTTTTCTACAAGATACCCGAAAAAAGGAGGGTCCAGGGATGCCCTACGTTCCCCCGGAAGTGACGGAGCGGTTAAAGCGGGAAGTCTCGATCCAGCGGCTTGCGGAGGCGCGGGGGATCAAGCTGACGCGCAGCGGCAAGGAACTGATCGGTCTGTGCCCGTTCCACGACGACCGCAATCCGAGCCTGAATATCGATCCGGTGGCGAATGTGTGGCACTGCAAGGGGGCGTGCGGCGAGGGCGGCTCGGTGATCGACTGGGTGATGCGGGCCGAGGGCGTGAGCTTCCATCACGCGCTGGAGTTGCTGAAGCGGGACTATGCTCCCTCTGCCGGGCCGGTGGTGAAGATCGCCACAGTGCCGAAACTGCCGCCGCTGATCGATGCTACAGCCGAGGATAAGAAGCTGCTCGGCGTGGTGGTGGACTACTACCACCGGACGTTGAAAGATGCGCCGGAGGCGCAGCAGTATCTCATCAAGCGCGGCCTTCAATCCGGAGAGATCATCGACCGCTTCAAACTGGGTTATGCCAACCGTTCGCTGTGCCTGCATCTGCCGGCGTCGAACCGGCGGGACGGCGATGCGCAGCGGACGCGGTTGAAGCAGCTCGGCATCCTGCGCAACCAGAAGCCGGGACACGAGCACTTCAACGGCTCGCTGGTTATCCCGGTGTTCAATCTTGCGGGCGAAGTGGTGGAGATGTACGGGCGCAAAATCGTGCCGAACCTGCGCGTGGGCACGCCGGACCACCTGTATCTTCCCGGCGAGCACCGTGGCGTGTGGAACGAAGAATCCCTCATCGCATCGAAGGACATCATCCTGTGCGAAGCGCTGATCGACGCCTTGACGTTCTGGGTTGCAGGCTATCGCAACGTCACGGCCAGCTATGGCGTGAACGGCTTCACAGCCGATCATCGCGCGGCCATCGAGAGGCACGGCACGGAGCGGGTATACATCGCTTACGACGCCGACGATGCGGGCAACAAAGCCGCCTTGAAGCTGGCCGAGCAGCTGATGGGAATGGGCATCGAGTGCTTCCGCGTGCAGTTCCCGAAAGGCATGGATGCGAACTCCCACGCGCTCAAGACGACGCCCGCGCCGCAGGCGCTGGGGGTGCTCTTGACCGGCGCGGCGTGGATGGGCAAAGGGCCGCGGCCAGCGGGCCGCGTGCCTGTGCCGGTGATCGTGGCCGCGCCACCGGCAGCGCCAACCATCGAGCCACTGCCAGCGGAAGCAAAAAGCACAGCTAAAGAAAAAATCATCGAGGAAGCGGCGCAGCCAGGTGAAGCGCAGGCCGCAGTTGTCGAGATCGAGCCGCAGCCCGAGCCACAATCACAACCGGAGCCAGCCATAGAAGCAGCCCCCGACCCCATCCCTTCCGCAGTTGCCAGCGAGCCTCCCGCACAATCTCCCCAGCCGCAACAGAGAGCTTTTTCTTTAGCTGTAAATGCCGTGCCTTTAGAAGAGCCAGCCGCGCGGCCCATGCCGCTCTCTGTGCCCACTGAGCCGCAAGTGAAAATCGATGGCGAGGAAGTGACCGTGACCATCGGGCCGCGCGAGTACCGCGTGCTGTGGCTGGAAAAATCTCTCTCGCGTGGCCGGATGCAAGTCAACGTGAAAGTGTCGGGCGTGAATGTGCGCGGGGAATACTGCTATCACGGCGATACGTTCGACATGGAGTTGGCGCAACGGCGGGCGGCCTTCGCCAAGCAGACAGCGCACGAACTGGCGGTGAAGGAAGAGGCCGTACACGCCGAGGTGGGCAAGCTGTGGGCGATCCTCCAGGACCAGCAGCGGGAGCGGATCAAAAAGGCGCTCACACAGCCCGAAGAAGAACCGGAGATGACGGACGCGGAGCAGGCGGCCGCGATGGAGCTGCTCGGCGATCCGCGCCTGATCGAGCGCGTGCTTGAGGACTTCGAGCGGTGCGGCGCGGTGGGCGAGGAGACAAACAAAACCGTGAGCTATCTGGCCGCAGTCTCACGTCTGTTACCGAAGCCGCTGGCCGTGGTCGTGCAGTCGTCCTCGTCGGCGGGCAAGAGTTCGCTGATGGAAGCAGTCTTGGACTTCATGCCGGAGGAGCACCGGGAGAGCTACACGGCCATGACCAGTCAGGCGCTCTTCTACATGGGCCAGAAAAACTTGAAGCATAAAATCCTTGCCATCGCCGAGCAGCAGGGCGCGGAGGCGGCGAGCTATCCGCTCAAACTCTTGCAGTCGGAGGGCAAGCTGAATATCGCCTCGACCGGCAAAGACCCGGTGAGCGGCAAGCACGTCACGCACGAGTACACAGTCGAAGGGCCGGTGATGATCTTCCTGACCACGACAGCAACCGACGTGGACGAGGAGCTGATGAACCGCTGCCTTGTGCTGGCGGTGAACGAGGACCGCGAGCAGACGCGGGCCATCCATCAGAAGCAGCGCGAGGCGCAGACGCTCGAAGGCTTGAAGGCGCGGACGCGGCGGAACAAGATGGTTCGCCTGCATCGCAACGCGCAGCGGCTCTTGCGCCCGGTCGAAGTGGTGATCGAGTGCTTGAAGGAACGCCGCTTCCCCGACACCATGACCCGGACGCGGCGCGACCATATGAAGTTCATCACGCTGATCCAGGCCATCGCGCTCCTCTATCAGCATCAGCGCGAGATCAAGACCGCGACCGAGGACGGCGAAACCTTCGAGTACATCGAGGCCACCGAGGCCGACGTGAAGCTGGCCTGGGAGCTTGCCAACCATGTGCTGATGCGCTCGCTCGACGACGTGCAGGCGCAGACGCGCCGCCTGCTGCTCGTGATCGACAAGATGGTGACAAGCGAATGCGAGCGGCTGCAAGTCGAGCGGCTCGATTACCGCTTCACGCGGGCCACGGTGCGGCAGTTCAGCGGGTGGAGCGACTCGCAACTGAAAACGCATCTGCACCGGCTGGAAGAACTGGAATACCTGGCGCTGCATCGCGGCGCGCCGGGGCAGAACTTCGTCTACGCGCTCAACTTCGAGATGGATGAGAGCGGCAGGCCGGTGCTGCCGGGGCTGAGTTACGGCGCGAGGCCGGTGCGTTCGGAGGCTGACCGGTCTGGGTTTTCCGAGGGGGTGTCTGGGCCGGAAGGCCAGCGGTCTGGGTCGAGTCTGGGCCAGGTCTTGGGGGTGTCTGGGGATGGTGCAGAGAGCAAATCGCCAGTATCCATCGGGGTCCGGGGCAGTTTTTACGAGAATCCTCCGGAAAACACTTCAGGGGAAGAACCCGGCGAAGAGGCTGCCATCGTAGCCGCAGTCCATCGTAACAACGGCAGGCCGAAAGGCGGTGCGTGATGGCCCGCGTGGAGAGGAAGCGCAAACCCGAGGCCGCGCCCAGGACAGCGATGGAACTGCTCATGCGCGAGCATCTGGAGTCGCTGCGTGTGCGTGGTTACTCCGAGTTCACGGTAAAGAATCGCCAGGTCCATATCGGCTTCTTCATCGAGTGGGCTTACGAACACGGCCTGCGCGAACCCATCGAGGTCACGCGGCCAGTGCTGGAGAGGTATCAGCGATACCTGTTCTTCTACCGCAAGAAAAATGGGGAGCCGCTTACGTTCCGCTCGCAGCACGCGCGGCTAGTGCCCTTGCGCGTGTGGTTCCGTTGGATGACCCGGCAGAATCACATCCTGCATAATCCGGCTTCGGAAATCGACCTGCCCAGGCTGGGCCGCACGCTGCCCAAGGTCATCCTGTCCATCGAAGAGATCGAGCAGGTGATGGCGCAGCCGGAGATCGCCGACGCGATCGGCCTGCGCGATCGCGCCATCCTTGAAACGATCTATGCGACCGGGTTGCGGCGGCTGGAGATCGTGCGGCTGAAACTCTTCGACCTGCAACTGGACCGGGGCCTGATCCTCGTCAACCAGGGCAAAGGGAAGAAAGACCGCTACGTGCCCATCGGAGAGCGGGCGGCGGCGTGGCTGCGCAAGTACATCGCCGAGTCGCGGCCTCAGCTCGCCATCGAGCCGGACCGACCTCTCCGTGTTCCTGACGACGGACGGAGAGCCGTTCAGCCGCGACCATCTGACCTACGTGGTCAAGGAGCGGATCGACCAGGCCAAAATCGGCAAGGGCGGGGCCTGCCACTTACTGCGCCACTGCATGGCGACGCACATGCACGAGAACGGAGCCGACATCCGTTTTATCCAGCAGATCCTCGGACACGAGGACATCAAGACCACGCAGATTTACACACAGGTCGCTCTCCGGGCCTTGCAGCAGGTCTACGCGGCGACTCATCCGACGGCGTTTATCGAGCCGGGCAATGCGCCGTCCATGCCCGCAGCGCGGAGCTTACAGCCAGGCGATCCAGCCGCCCAAGCACTGGCGGCGGCGCTCGAAAGGGATGCGGCAGAGGACCGCGAAGAGACCGGCGATTAGCTCTGTCTGAGCCACGCAAACGGCCCGCTTCCAGTCCGGCCAGAGTCACGCGAAACAGTCAGGAATCCGCCCCCTTTAGTTGTGTAATTTACAGCTAAAGAAAAATGGACTATGCCCGGAATCCGTCTCCGATCCGATCCGCAATCCCCTCCCGATTAGCTCCCTCATCCCGGCCCCCCAAGCCGTACAATCGTAGCCACATGCAGCCCGCACTTCGCAGCCCCATCCCGGATGCTTCGCTGGCCGTGTTCCCGGTCAATGGCGAAAACTCGCATCAGGGGTTCGCGGGTCGAAATCCTGCACCGCATCCGGTGCGCGAAGCCTGCAAGTTCGCAGTGCTCTTGGGGTTGCGCGGCCAAGCCGAGCTAAACCGCATCAGATCACGCTATACCGGCAAAGAAAGAGATGCCGAAAGCGGCTTAGATTACTTCGGCGCTCGCATGTATGCGTCTACGATGGGCCGGTTCATGAGCCCGGATGACTTCGGCGGCCATCTTGAAGACCCGCAGACGTTGAACAAGTATGCATACGCAGGAAACAACCCGTTGCGGTACACCGATCCAAGTGGGCATGATTTCTGGCAAAGCTGTAGTACAGCGGGAAAGTCTTGTGGCAATCAGCAGATCGGTACGGGGACGGATGGAAAGCCGATCAATCAACTTGTCTCAGGAACAACCGGCGCAAATGGGAAGTTCACTGCGACGGTCATCACGAGCGCTTCGCTGGGGCAAGCGGGCAGCGGAAATACGGCAAGCGTCGATGGCACCGGCGTACATATCACTACCGGAACGGGGACGGATAGCCAGCAGACCGGTCAGGGTATCTTCATCTCCGGAACACAGGCCGCAGACATCCAGGGATCGGGAACAGGGTGGAATCAGTTCAACTTCCATATCGACGGCAACGACGTTGCTCATGGAGGTCTGAGTTCAGGAACCGCACGTATCTCGGATCAGGGGACACGACGGCATGGTCGCTGCGATCAACAGCATGATGTCGGGCGACAATACCGGGCCGTTCCACTATCCCGGAGAGGATAGCTACAACCCATATCACAAAGGCACGACCAACGACCGCTTCTCTCCAGGCGACTATCCGCAAGTCTTAAACTACGGGCCGTCTCCTCACTTCCCTGTGCCGGGAACGGGAACGTCCGTTCCTAACTTCCATATCGATAGCGGAACGGGGCCGGGACATCTTGTGTGCGCCACGACGGGGAACCTATGCTACTGATGATTTTTACCCTACTCCCGCTGATACTCCTCTGGCCGACGTGGAAGTTCTATCGAAAGGAAGGGGACGTTCTCCTTGGCTGGAGAAAAGTCCTTTTCCTATCGGGTCTCGTCGCCAATGCCGTGAGTGGTGCAGTTCTAATCAGCTTCACAATCCACGCTCTAATCGCCTCGCGTGGAACGACGCCAGTCGATCTCGACAGGATGTATCCGGTGCTCACCATGCTGGGTCTAGGACTCCTTGCAGCGATGCTTGCTGTCTCTGGCCGACGAGTCTCGCGGTTGGTACTTATCGGCGACGGGCTGCTTACGACTGTTCTCTGGTATCTGGTTGGGATGGCTGCTAGCCGATAGCTGGAATCTGGAGGCAGTATGGTTCAGCGTCGGTCTTGGAATCTAATCGGCCTGCTCACGGCAGCATCCATCGTCTACTTCTGGCTCTGCGTCTTCGTCCGGAAGCTGCCGACTCCCCGCATATCCGGGAGTGTGTTCTTGGGATGGTTCTTCGGTTCGCTGATCCTATCCATCGCTGCCGGAAGGCTGGCGTCTCGGTGGTGGTATCTGGCGACCGGGGGCTTCGTCCTGACATACATCGCAATCGCCACTGGGATGGCGATGCTGGAGCGGTAGTCTCCTTCCGTGAAAGACCGCAGGCCGCGCCAGCGGCACGGTAGACGCGCTGACGTGGTTCTGGAGGTATCGGAGGGCCATCGACTCGCCCAGGGCCGCTGTAAAGCCATCGCAGAAGCGTTGGCGATCTGCGCCGAATATCTCGCCACTTCGAGCGCGGTGCTCTGCACCGGATGAACTATGACAGGTCACCCCCGGCGGGTTGCTGCAGGGATACCGGGCGGTAACTCTGGGGGAACGTGAGTGCAATCAGCGCCATGCAGCGCGCGACCGCATAAACACTGGCGTTTACGTGTTTACGTGCGTCAACGCGAGTGGAATCAAGCAGCTAAAGGTGAAATATGCTGTGTCGCGGTTCCTGCGGGAGTAACCAAGGTTGCTGCGGCGTTAACGTGTTGAAAGCAAAGGACCGAGGCTGGAATGCGCATCCTGGCGCGCTCACGCGCGTAGCCTCCGCTGCGGTGGCCGTCAAGGGTCTGCGCTGCGCTCCGATGAACGGGCAAAGAACGCCCGCCCTTGACCGCCATCCTCGCTGCGGCTGTTTTTCAGCTATGAGAAAAATGTCTTTTTCTCATGTTCCACATGACCAGGGCCACGGGACCACGGCGGCGATCCGCGCGGGCGGCGGAGCCATCGGCGGCGCGTCCAGGCTCGCACAGGTCCGGCAATGAAGCGCGCAGCGCCGGGGCGCAGGCGGGCTTCTCTGGCGCTTCCGGCGGCGCGTTGTGGAGTAGACACCATCCCTTGCGCCGACGCGCAAGGCGGGCCGCGTTGCGGCCCGGAGCCGGACGCAGATCGAACGGAACCCGGCCACGATCCGAGGTTGTCCGGCATCGGTTCGAGCCAGGTCCGGCCAGCGTCCGAGGCCGGATCGAGGGCCGTTCAGGGGTAGGCTTCGGATCGATGCAGGACGGCCAGGACGCGGATCGAGTCGCCGAAGTCATGGAAGCGGACGCGGTAGTCGCCGACGCGCAGGCGCAACTCGGGCGGCTTGATGTCCTGGAGGCGCTTCACGTCGCCTTCGCCGGAAGCGAGATAGCGGGCGATGGCGTGCAGGATGCGCAGCGCCGTGGGCTGGTCGATGGCGCGCAGATCGGCCTTGGCCTGGTCGGTCCAGGCGACGCTCTTCTTGCCCATGCTCAGTGTCCAGGGTGGTGCGGTTCGGGGTCCAGAGGAGTGCGGCCCATGCGCTCGAAATCTTCGGCGGTCAGGCCGAACTCGGCCAGGACTTCCTCGTTAGGGATGGGTTCGTGATCCTTGAGCCAAGCCTTGGAAGCGGCGACGGCGCGCTCCTCTTCCTCGCTGATCTCCTCATCCTCGAAAGGCGCGTTGGCAATGGCGCGGTCCACCGGATCGAGCATGGTTGTAATCAGGGTGACGACGGCGGAGGCCTGCGCGGTCGATATGCGCTCGATGAGTTCGTGTGCCTCTTGCTTCGGGTTGGTTGCTGCGGTTGCCATCGGAAAAATCTCTCTTCTCTATCGTGCGCCGAGGCGCGTGCGCGGTCAATGGTTGGCGGGCAAATCGTTCTGCAACAAGTCCTGAATGGGAGCCGGAAAGCTACTGTATCCAGCCCGATGTTCCGTTCAGCATGGTACGGTTCGACAGACGCGCGGCGCGGACGCGTTTCCGCCTATCGCGTTCGAGCGCGATGGCCTCAAGGAAGAGCATCATCATCTGGTTATAGAAAAAGCTCACGGCTTCCGCTGGTTCGTAGAGGGGATACTTGCCGTGGTTGCGCACACCAAGGAACACAATCGCGCCGTCCAAAACTCCGATGGAAAACTCGCCTTCGATGGCCCCCAGTTGCTCTTGCGAGAGCTGCCAGTAGACACGGTGACCATCGGGATCAAAGGTGATGCAGAGGCAGAAGGTCCAACCGTGCGCGCTGTATAAGATCGTGAACTCGGTATCGGAGCAGCGCCCCAGGGAGTAGCGTTCCCAGTCAGGCGACTTGTGCTCCACGGAGCATTTTTTCCAGAGCTGATCCTGAAAGAGCTTCCAGGCTGATCGTGCATCCTCTGGAGAGGCGGGAGCAGCGGCAAGGGCCTTCAATAGTCTTTGCGCGGCGCGCTGCTCAAAGATGCGGCGCGAAAAATCATCCAGAAAATCGTCGTCGCTATCGCTCATCGTGCTACCGCTCCGCGCAGAATGGAGTCCAGCGCACTCAACACAAACGCCTGCTGGCGCGGCGGCAGCTTCTCGATCTCTTCCATGCGGCGGACGATCTTAAGGCTTGGCTTCTTCCGTGGCGACTTCTTGGGTTGCGGGCGCAGCAGCTCATCGGTGGTTATATCGAGAGCCACAGCGATGCGCACAGCCAGTTCCGAGGGAAGCCGCAGACGGTCTGTCTCATAGTCGGAAACCAATGACTGAATTATGCCGAGCTTTTTAGCAAGTTC
>Ga0210386_10000603_pt1 | contig 33171 bp, 28 predicted proteins | sample IncBWH32OmetaG_FD_160091 | JGI IMG/M metagenome (GOLD analysis project Ga0210386, IMG submission 160091) | Forest soil microbial communities from Barre Woods Harvard Forest LTER site, Petersham, Massachusetts, United States - Inc-BW-H-32-O ...
TATCAATCCCGTCGCGCTCGGATTGAATACTGGCGTGAATGCGGCCAACCTTGTGGGCGCCCCGTTGATTTCCATAAATGGATTTGACAGCACCGGCCTGACACCCAACTCCGGCCGCACCGACGCCACCGGCCACCTGTCCGACGCATTGAGCTGGACTAAGGGCGCGCACCAGTTAAGGTTTGGAGGCGAGGTTCGACAGGCACGCATCGATTCCGACTACACCACCGGCGGCCGAGGCGCCTTCTTCTTCAATGGCGCACAGGGGCCCTGGGCCGGCCTGCTCAACAATCCGAACTTCGATACCAATATCGCTTCCCTCGCCGACTTTATGGCCGGTTACGTCTATCAATCGATCATCATGCGAGGCAACCAGGAGCGTTTCGTAACCATGAACAGCTTCAATTTCTTTGCGCAAGATTCCTGGCAGGCAACCCGCAAGTTAAATCTGAGCTTGGGCCTACGCTACGAATATGAAGGCCCGATCCATGATGACGGACAGGATCTTTCGGTCTTCAACCCGGCCAAGGGCGGTTTAGTGGCGGCCGGCCAGCAAGTTCCCAACATCTATTCCCAGTACTGGAAGAACTTCAGTCCGCGTCTCGGCTTCGCCTACCAGCCGGGCAACAAAGGCGACCTCGTTATTCGAGGCGGCTTCGGCTTGTTCTTCGACACGCCCGCCATGGTTCCTTTCCTCGATAACTCGTTCAGCCTGGCGACCGCCTCTACTCAGAACAATGGGCCCATCGGCGTGGAAGGAAATCCGGCCGGCTCGAAACCAGTCGCGCTCATCCAACAGAACGGTTACACCATAGTGCCGGGACAACAGATCTTTCCGAGCACGGTCTCACTCACCGGAAACAATGTCGTCAATCTGTTCTCGGTGAGCCCCAATTTTCGACCGGCTTATGACATGAGCTACAACCTGAATGTCCAGAAGAGCCTGGGCAGGAACATGATCCTCCAGGTCGGCTACGTAGGCACCGAGGGGAGACGGCTGCTAGTGTTAAGAGACATCAATCAGGCAGCGCTGGGCAGCGGATTTATCGACGGGACCAATCCAGCCGGATTTACGTATCAGCAGGCCAGCCGGCCTTACTTTTCGAAGTACCCGAACTTCGGCGTCATCGACGAGATCCAAAGCGAAGGGACCTCAAACTACAACGGGCTTCAGATATCGCTCCGCACCACGGTTTGGCATGGGCTGAGTTCCCAGTTTAATTACACCTGGGCCCACTCGCTGGACGAGATCACGCAATACGTCGGCGCCCTGCCACAGGACAGCACCAACTTCAAAGCGGACTATAGCAACTCAGATTTCGACATTCGCCACAATTTCAACGCCTACCTGGTCTACGATATCCCCGGATCTAAGCACGGCCCCGGCTGGCTGACTCACGGCTGGGAGGTCAGCACTAAGCTTCAATTTCACACCGGCACCCCCTTCACCATACATGCCACGTCCGACACCAGCGGCACCGGTGAGAATACCGACCGGGGTAATCAGGTCGGTAATCCCTATCAGGGAGTCGATCGCACGCAAACTCAGGGAAATCCCGTACAGTGGATCAACCCCAACGCTTTTGTGAATCCGTCGAATGGCAGCTTCGGCACGGTGGCCGAAACACGGTGGTAGGGCCGGGCTACGGCGATGTCGACCTATCTTTCCTCAAGAATATTCCGATTAAAGAAAGGCTGCATGCCCAACTTCGCATCGAGATGTTTAATGTCTTTAACCGCGTAAATCTAGCGCCTCCCAGCGGGTACATCGGTGGTGGATTCGGACAAAGTTCGGACACCATCGGAGACTATAACGGGTCCCCGGGAATTGGTCCCGGAGAGCCTTTCAATACACAGATCGCGCTGAAGATCATTTTCTGAGGACAATGTCAAATTTAATAGCCGCGTGCTGTCTCTCGGGATTCCTGGCGGCAGTTCCGCTGCCCGCTCACGCACAAGCTTCTTCGAAGAATTCGGCGGGGCGGTCGCCCACCGTTCGATATGAGCTAAAACTCCCGGACCTCAAGTATGTTTACGGCATGTTACCGCCTGTGCTGCATATCAAACCAGGCGACACCGTCGAGACGAACACCGTGGATGCCGATGGCAAGGCCATCGAAGCGGCCGGTCTAAAACCAGCCGGCCCCAATCCGCTCACTGGTCCCTTCTACATAGACGGAGCCGAGCCCGGCGACACGCTGGCGGTGCATTTCGTACACCTGGAAGTGAACGGCAAGGAGGGTTGGGGCAGCGCCGGACCGGGTTTTGGCGCGTTGAACAGCAGCCATTTCACGCCGATTCTCGGCCAAGGGATTCCGCGCAGGACCTGGACTTATGCCATTGATAAAGCTGCTAACGCCGCCACGTTTCAAGCTGCCGATTCCAAGTTCTCGGTGAAGATCCCGCTACATCCATTCCTGGGCTGCGTCGGCGTCGCGCCAGCGGACGGGGAATCGCGCAGCTCAATCGTTCCGGCCGAGTTCGGCGGCAATATGGATTCGTCCGAAGCAAGCGCGGGGAATACCTTGTATCTTCCGGTGAATGTCGCGGGCGCGCTGCTGTTCCTGGGCGATGGCCACGCCGCGATGGGTGACGGGGAGGTGGACGGCACCGCGATCGAGGTGTCCATGTTGGTGCGGTTCCAGGTGGATGTGATGAAGCACCACAAGATCGGCTGGCCGCGTTTTGAAAACAACGACTACATAATGGCGGCAGGGATCTACAGGCCCCTCGATGACGCCTTGCGCATTGCATTCACTGAGCTGATCAACTGGATTCACGAGCAGTACGGCCTGTCGGAGATGGATGCTTACGAATTGCTGTCGAAGACCGCCGAGATTCATCTGGCCGAGATGGTGGACCCCAATTTTGTCGTAATCGCAAAGATCAACAAGAAATACTTGCCCACCAGCCGCCGCTAAACCGGTACTTCAGCCCCGTTGTGGCAGATCTCCAGGATTTCTCCCGCCAGGCTAATCCATCCATCCAGGTCGGTCGGCTTTGACCGGTATAAACGAATGCCCAGGTTTCGAACTTCCGACTCCTCTGTCGGGCTGGCCAAGCTGGTGAGCGCGACGACATGAATGTGCGCAAGCTTAGGCTCCAGCCGGATGGCTTTCAACACCGCTGCTCCGTCATGCTTGGGAAGGTGCAGGTCCAGCACGATGGCGCAGGGAGTCGGATCGGCGGCCACGATCCGCTGCTGCTGGACGAATAGAAGGGCCTCCGCGCCATCCTGAAGTACCTCGAGTTGATACTCTTCTCCGTGTTCGCCGAGGGCGTGACGGAGCAGAAACACGTCGGCCTGATTATCTTCCACAACCAGGATTCTTGGAGAACTGGTGCTTGAGTTAGGCATGGTTTCGTCTTTTTTTAGACGCCTCCGCGGATGAACCGTTACCCTGGGAAAAAGTCGAGTATTGTGAAGGTGATATGGACCACATTCAGACCTTCCTGGACAGCCTGCGGCCGGAAATCAAGAATCTTCCTCTCTACAACGCGGGTGTTTCCAGCGAATACGTCCGGTCTAACTATAAAATTCAGGAAGTGGCGAAACTGGGGAGCAACGAGAACTCCCACGGAACCAGCCCCAAAGTGCTGGCTGCTATTGCCAGCGCGGTGCAGGATGTCTCGCTCTATCCGGATCCATTTGGTAACGAGCTTCGCGAGGCACTTGCCGAACGGTTGAACGTCGCTCGTGATAGGTTGGTGCTCGGAAACGGTTCAGACGACCTGATTGCGGTCGCGGTCCAGACGTTCCTGTCGGCGGGCGATGAGGTGCTGACCGTGGCGCCCTCCTATGGACTCCATCTCATTTGGCCGCAGTCGATCGGAGCGCGCATTCGCGCCGTTGCGGTGCAGCGGGATTACACACTCGACATCAACGAATTCATAGCTGCGCTAACTCCGCGTACTCGAATGATCATGTTCAGCAATCCTTCGAATCCGGTCGGGACATCGATAACGGCCGGTGACATGTCGCGCCTGCTATCCGCGGTCGGTGACAACACGCTCATCGTTTTCGACGAAGCGTATTTCGAATATGCTGCGCAGGACCGTTCGTACCCAGCGTTCGCGCAAATGCTGGAGGAGCGTCGAGGGCCCTGGCTGTTGTTACGGACCTTCTCGAAAGCCTACGCGCTGGCCGGTCTGCGCATCGGCTATGCGCTCGCTTCGGACGCAGCACTGATTCAACTGATGGACCGTCTTCGCGGCCCTTTTAATGTGAATCGCCTGGCCCTGGTGGCAGCGCTGGCGGCGCTGGAAGAGCGCGAGTATGTGCAGCAATGCATTTCGCGCACGGGCGAGGAGCGGGAGCGCATACGGCAGGCACTCCACGCACTCGGTTACCACCCGGCGCCGTCCTCGGCCAACTTTCTTTTCTTCGACGCGCATGAGGACTCCTTCGAACTCGCCCAGCGCCTCCTGCCACACGGAGTGATCGTCAAGCCTTGGCGTGAACCCGGTTTCACCGGGCACATCCGGGTGTCGATTGGATCGCCCCGGGCAAACGATCAGTTCTTGACGGCGTTGGGGAAGGTCAGGCTGTCGCCGATTGCATGAGCTCCTCCGATCCGCTGACCCTGTTCCGAAACGCTCGAATTTGTCCATCCGGCGATCCGGGCGACACCATTGAGCCGGGAGCAATTGCCATTCAGGGAGATCATGTGGCTTGGATCGGCAACGATGGCGACGTTCCACTCGAGCTTGTCGCAGCCGCGTCACACACCCACAACCTGGCGCGCCACTGGGTCACGCCCGGCTTGATCGATTGCCACACCCACTTGGTCTATGGAGGATGCCGCGCAGACGAGTTCCGGATGCGATTATCCGGCGCAAGTTACGAACAGATCGCCAAAGCCGGCGGTGGGATTAATTCCACCGTCCGCGCCACCCGTTTAGCCGGGGAGGAGTCACTGTTTAGTCAGGCGGCCCGGCGTCTGAAGGCGCTACTGGCCGAAGGAGTGATAGCCGTTGAAGTGAAATCCGGCTATGGGCTGAACCTGAATGACGAACGCAAGATGTTGAAAGTGGCGCGGAGACTTGGGGAAAGCTTCCCGGTCACGGTGTACACCACGTTTCTGGGCGCGCACGCCGTTCCTCCGGAGTTCACGGGCCGGGCGGACGACTACATCAGTTCGGTATGCAATGAGATTCTTCCGGCCCTGCAGGACGAAGGCCTGGTGGATGCGGTGGATGTGTTCTGCGAGAACATCGCCTTCTCGATCGCGCAAAGCGAGCGGGTTTTCGAGCGCGCCACCGAACTCGGTTTGCCGGTCAAGATTCACGCCGAGCAGCTTACGAATATGGGTGGCGCCCGTCTGGCGGCACGCTATCATGCCCTCTCTGCCGACCATTTGGAGCATCTTGATGAAGCCGGGGTGCTGGCCATGCAGAGCTCGGGCGTCGTAGCGGTCCTGCTTCCGTGCGCCTCTTACTTTCTGCGGGAACCGAAACATCCGCCTGTCGATCTATTTCGCAGCCACAATGTGCCGATCGCAATCTCAACCGACAGCAATCCGGGAACCTCGCCTACGACATCGATTCTGCTGGCGATGAACATGGCTTGCACGCTGTTTCGCATGACCCCTGGGGAAGCGCTGGCTGGCGTAACACGACATCCCGCTCGAGCACTCGGCAAGAGCGACACGCATGGCGTTCTGGCACCCGGCCGCTATGCGGATTTTTGCGTGTGGGACATCGAGTCACTGCCGGAGCTGGCGTATTGGATCGGATTTAATCCGCTTCAGACGGTGGTGCGGCACGGCGTAGTTACGCACGGACAACTGCCAGACATCACGTTCTCACCGTCCTGACCAGACCCGCATTGATGGCCCTAAGTTTCGAGAGGAGCTGTTCCTCCGTTTCAGGGCTCCACTGGGGGCCGACGACCATCGCACGCGTTTCGCCTCGACGACTCAACGTAAACAGCCAGAATATGAGGCACGCCGTGGAAATAATCAGCAGAACAATACTGGCCTCGCGATACCACGTGGGCGTCAGGTTCCGAAGAAAAATAGCGGACGCCTTGGTCAGGAAGTAAACCGTGTAGCCAATCGAGTAGGCAATCACGTTTCGATTCAGAGGAACCGGGTAATAGACCATAAACAGCATCGTCAAGAGAACGAAGATTACCAAGCTCGAAACGATCGATCGCTCGCATGTAAAGAAATACCCGATCACGCTCACCGGCGCCCGCTCGACTCGTAATAAGACAAGTGAGCCGGCGATTGCGACGGCCATCGTCCACTTGATGTAGCGGCGAGCGACGGTCGTGATGCCCGGCAGGTCGAGCAAGAGGACCTTACACAACTCTAGGACCACCAGGACATGCGCGCAGACGATCAACCCCTCAGTGGCCAGCCACGCATTGCGATAGGCCGGCTGCGATACGGGACGATTGGTAGTACCGCGGTCTGAAGCAAAGACACCAGCAAGTAGCCAAAGAAGAACGGACAGGTTCGAAACAACCCGGTCCGCCAGAGACGAATAGTCAGACCGACTAAGGAGCAGGTTTGGAGGGCCAGGAGCAGTTGTTGTTCGAGAGGGATGCTGGACACAGTTCAGAAACTCTTATCGGCAGTCAATCTGGTCCTATAATTATCTATGCTCTCAAGATCACTGGCTACTTTACTGTTGTGCGTATCATTGAAGGCCGAGACGATTCAATTGGTACCGCAAACCTACTACCGGACGTTCTCCCATACCAATCCCGTCCTCAAGCGAATCCGGCCGGGCGATGTCGTGATAACGAAGACCCTGGATTCAGGAGGCCAGGATTTCAACAGCGAGCAGCGTTCCGAGCCAGGCAATCCGCTGACCGGTCCGTTTTTCGTCGAAGGCGCCGAGCCGGGCGACTCGCTGGTGGTCACTTTGCGGCGCGTACGGTTGAATCGGAACTGGGGTTATTCGGCATACCGCCTGGGCCTGTATTCGCTGATGCCCGAATACGTGGAATCGATCTACTCCAACCATTACAAGAAAGATTTGGTCCGCAAGGGCAGCGATACTCAGGTGCCTTGGGACATTGACATCGATCGCAAGACGGTACGCCTGCGCGAGCCGGCCAGCAGCCGCGCGAAGCTTGAATTTCCGACGCGCCCGATGCTGGGATGTATCGGTGTCGCTGCGCCGGGGGATTTCGCGCCGACCTCAGCGCCGGCAGGTTCTTACGGCGGCAATCTCGACTACAACGAGGTCGTGGAAGGGGCTAAGGTCATTTTCCCCGTGTATCATTCCGGAGCCTTGCTGTTCATTGGAGATGGTCATGCTCTCATGGCCGATGGGGAGCCCACTGGCACAGGCGTCGAAACTTCCATGGACGTCGAGTTTTCAGTGGAAGTCAAGAAAAATGGCAAGATGACCGGGCCGCGCCTGGAAACATCGGATTACTTGATCAGCGTGGGAGCGCAGCCGGAATTCGCCAGCTCGCTCAATCGCGCGCTGCAGCTAGCGACCACCGACATGGCTCACTGGCTGATCGATGAGTATGGCCTGGAACCTTGGGCGGCCCACCTGTTGATCGGTTCGGTAGGGAAGTACGACGTGGTGACCGTTCAAGGCACGATGGCGCTGAAGGTGCCGAAGCAATATGTTGTAACACGGTGACAATCCCGAAACTTCGAGCGGGCTGGTTTATCTAATTCCCTGTATGACCACCCTAGCAACCATCAATGCGGCCGCCAGTGGCACTTTCACCATTGGAGGCGATCTTCCAATTCATAGACTTGGCTTCGGCGCCATGCGTATCACCGGTCCGGGAATTTGGGGCGAGCCCAAAGATCCGGAAGAATGCCGTCGAGTGCTACGGCGCGCGGTCGAGCTCGGCGTCAACTTCATCGACACTGCCGATTCTTATGGTCCGGCGGTGAGCGAACCGCTAATCGGCAGTGCGCTATCGCCTCATCCAAAGGGCCTGGTGATCGCTACCAAGGGCGGATTGACCAGGCAGGGCCCGGACGCGTGGGCGCCGGTCGGGCGTCCGGAATATTTGCGGCAGCAACTGGAGATGAGCCTCCGGAATCTTCGCGTGGAACGAATCGATCTGTATCAGCTCCATCGCATCGACCCCAAGGTGCCCGTTGAAGAGAGCCTCGGCGCGCTGAAAGACGCACAGAAGCAAGGCAAGATCCGGCACATCGGGCTGTCCGAAGTTTCGGTGGCCGAGATTGAGAGGGCGCGGAAGACAGTTCCCATCGTCAGCGTTCAGAACCTCTACAACCTCCTCGATCGGCAGCATGAGCCGGTACTCGAGTACTGCCAGAAGCACAATCTCGCCTTTATTCCCTGGTTCCCAGTGGGAGCCGGTAAACTCGCTCGCGCCGGCGGACCACTGGATCAGGCGGCGCGGCGACACGGCGCGACTGTCGCGCAACTGTCTGTGGCGTGGCTCTTGCGCCACTCGCCGGTGATGTTGCCCATTCCCGGGACGTCACGGGTGGCGCATCTGGAAGAAAACATCGCGGCTGCAGGTTTGCGCCTGGACGACGCGGAATGGGCCGCGCTCGAAAAGGAACTAAAGAAGTAAGATCAGCTTACACGAGCCTACCGCGCCGTTTTCGCTGACATACACGGCGAACAACAACGGTCACTCGCTCGACGACTATGTGCAGCGGGGCGACGTGCTGGGATTTCTGGTGATGAAAGACAACCAGATCGTCTAAGAGAATTATCTTCACGGCGCTCTGCCCGATGACCGGTTTCTGTGGATGTCGATCTCGAAATCGGTAGAGTGTCCGTTCTGATCGGCGTCGCGCTGGAGGAGGGCAAGATTCTCAGTGTCGGACGACCCGGTGATTCAGTATCTGCCGTATCTCAAGGACAGCGCCTATTAAGAGGCCACGCTCAAAAACCTGTTTCAAATGGCCTCCGGAATCGAATTCAACGAGGATTATCTGGACCCCAAAGCGGACATCCACCGTGTGATCTTCGATCTTATCCGGGACTATGCGCGCTTCGGCCTGATGGCCATGAACTACGGGAAGCTCGGCGATGCCAGGGTGGTGAATGACGCCTGGATGCATGAATCCACTACCGCGCCCGCCTTCAACCCGGCTACGGCTCTAGCGCCGTAGTGGGCATCCAAGGCCTCATCTTGGCAGGTCGGGGACCTGCCCCACAAGATCAGGTACGGACGTAGGCCAGCGCAACCACCTTATCGAGCGCCGGCGAATAAGCAGCGGAGGTGATCTCGGCCTCTTTGCTATCCGCGGTTTGCAGCTTGGCGCCGGGCTCCGGCGGCGTTTTGGAGTCGAGCGCCAGCGGCATCAGCACGCGATGGATCTGGCCGCGCGACCGTACGCGTTCGACGATCTCCTGCCCGAGATAACAGCCTTTGCTGAAGTGCAGGGCACGCGGCTGATTGGCTTCCTGGGCAAGAAAGCGTTCGCTGATGTCTTCGCCATAGCGCGGCTTGCCGTGTTCGAGACGCACCACGCGGAAAGCTTCGGCGTCGGCGGCCACCGCTCCGGCCGCTTCGATCTGGGCGATGAACTCGGATTTTTCGGCCATGGGCACGAAGATGAAAAATCCGATACTACCAGTTGAATTGAGCCGCGCGACCACTCGCGAGCCCCAGTCGATGGTCGAATACTCGGTCTCAGGTATTGGCGCGCCGGCCTGTTGAAGCACCTCGGCAACCTTCGGGCCTTCGACGGCGATGGTGGCGAGCTGGGGGGTCGCGTCTTCTAGCGTCACATCGTCGGCGATGATGAAGTGATCCAGGTGCTGATAAATCTTTTCGCGAGCTTCGGGTTCCAGATCGAGCAGGAAATGATCGGGGCGGCAGAGAATATTCGCGTCCGAAAGAATGCGGCCCTTGTCATTCAGAAAGAAAGCATAGCAGCCCGTACCGGGCGTGAGCTGCTGGATGTGATTGGTGGTCATGGCGTGCAGCAAACGAGCGCGATCCTCACCGGTCAGCTTGATCTTGCCCCGGGCGGATAGATCCAGCCAGGCGGCGGAGCTTCTGAGCGCGTCGTAGCCCTTCATCGCAGGGAGATAAATCGCAAGTAGCCTGAAATCGCGATGATAATGAGGCCTGAGATCACCATGCCGGTCAGCCAGCGCCTGCGCTTGGGTTCGCCCGCGCCGGGTATTGTGTAGAGAACGGCCACCGCGAAAATGTGGAGCACGAACAGAAACTTGATCCCGATCCACATGTGGTAGTGCGGCGGATAGCTGGCTTTGGTGAGGTAGTTGTAGAGTCCTGAGCCGAGGATCGTGACCAGCACGGTGTATAAGAGCAGCCGGAAGTTCGCGACCGCGCGATCTCCAATTTCCCCGCGCGTAGGTTCGGGCACCTTGACGAGCGCTGGAGCCAGCGCGAAACGGGCGTAGATGAAACCGCCGATGAGGGTGACCACCGACGTGATGTGAATCCATCGCATGCACACTGCCAGCACTGCGCGCAACAGTGAGTCCATAATTCGAGTATACGAGTTATGATTCACGAGATTATTCCAGTGGGTATTTTGCAGTGCAATTGCTCGATCTTTGGAGACGAGCAAAGCCATGAAGCGGTGGTGATCGATCCGGGGGATGAAATCCAGAAAATCCTCGCGATTCTTGCCAAACATAAGCTACGGGTGAAGGCGATCATCATTACGCACGCGCATATCGACCATATCGGCGGCGCGCAAAAGCTGAAAGCCGCCACTGGCGCTCCGGTCTATATGAATGCCAACGACCAGCCGCTTTCCGAGCACCTGGACGCGCAAGCCGCGTGGCTGGGAATGGCGACGCCCGAGCGAACCAAGATCGACGTGGATGCGAGGGAAGGCGACAAGGTGACGCTGGGTCCGGCCGAGTTTCAGGTGCTTCACACGCCCGGCCATACCCAAGGCAGCATCAGCCTGTGGATTCCCGCCGAGAACAAGCTGATCGCCGGCGACACGCTGTTTCTGGACAGCATTGGCCGCACGGACTTGCCGGGTGGCGATTATGAGCAGATCCTGCGGTCCATCCATGACAAGCTGCTGCCGCTTGACGACGGGACCGCGGTGACACCGGGCCATGGACCGAACACGACGATCGGCCGCGAGCGCGCGAGGAATCCGTTTCTGCAGGGTCTTTAGAAGACTGGTCAGTGCACAGCCGTGGCTATTTCACCCGCGACACTGGAATGATCAAGCTTCCGATGGTGGTGCTGGCTGGATCGCCTACCAGAATACGGAGGGTCGCGGCTTCTTCTTTCGGGTCGATATCCTGCCGGAAAAATACACCGGATTTCAAGTACGCCGCATATTGTTCCGCATTGAGGACAAGGTTGAGACGGCTGTGAGTTTGGTCAAGCACGTTGCCAAGAGCATCCTGCTCAATCAGAAAAATCTCGACAGCTCCCTTGCGCTGGGTTCCCGTCTCAGGGAGCTGAAGATCGCGCAGGTCGATGGAGCCGCTCACTTTGAGGGTCCGTTCCAATCGATCGATACGAGCCAGAATGTGAATCGCGGACGATTCCAGCGGGCTCGCCAAGGCGCTGTGGATTCGACGCTGCCGCTGACTGGCGGTGGCCTCATCGTTCACTGCAAAATAGCCGCTGGGATAGCGTATTTCGAGGCCCGGGCGGTCCACGCGGATTTTCAGCTCATGGAATTGCCCATCCAGTGAGCCGCTATTGAGGTAGAAGCCCAGCGTGTAACTGACGTCCGAATCATCCACGGCTTTGCGGATGGCGCCCGAGATGTCGTTGTTGTTATAAAAAGCGCGGCCGCCGGTCTCATCCGCTAGTTCCTGCATGGTCTCAAGGCCAATTGGCCGAAAATGGGGATTGAACGAAGCCACCAGCCCGCGTGCGTCGACGGGGTAGATCGCAATGTTGGCTCGACTCAATAGTCGCGCAATAGCCGGGCCTGTAGCGGGCAAACTTGCGGTCAGCCAGACCAGGTTTTTGCGGCCAGGGATGCCGGCGGTATGATTGGCGATTGCGAGCAGAGCAGCCATAGTCAGGCCTGAGCGGCCGCCATTCGCAAGTGCTGCCATTTTCTGGTTCGATGGATCGATCGCAGCATTCAATTCTGCTGAGCTGGTATGCGATGAGGGCGGTTCCGCTACTTCGGCCAGGGTTATTGACGAATCGCGGTATTGCGCCAGTACTTTTTGAAGCTGCGAGGGGTCATTGGTGAAATCACACAACACGCGCAGCGATTTGCCGAGCGCATAAATCGCGACTCGATCCTGGGGATCCAGGTTTTTTACGAACCTCATCAACTGGTTCTTGCCGTACGCTAGCGCCTGGTCCTCAAAATGAGTGGGGCCAGCATCGTCGTGGAACCACGCTCCATAAGACAAAGTGTTCAGGGCATCCAGCAGGACGATTGTCACGTTCCCGGGCGAGCTGCCCGAATTCTGAGACCGGTTGGAAAACGTATTCGGCGGCAAAGGAGAGACATTCGCGGTTGGTCTCGCCGTAGCGACGGAGAAGATGCTGATCGTCCGCGGCTTTCCGCGATCTGTCAGGCCGAAATCCTCCTTGGTGAGATTCGCAACGGGACCATTTTTGTCGCGAACGATGACGTTGACCTGGACCAAGCGCGCAGACGAGCGAAAGGTTGGGGCCTGGAACGCTAAGCCTAACGCGATCGCCACCAAGGCGCCGTTCATATATGGAGGCTACCACTTCGCGCTTCCGGCTACGCAACACCTCGGGGCCGCGCCGCCGAAGTAGACTGATCTAGGCCGGTGAATTTTCAGGCCGAATCATGGCTAGTGTTCAAGATCGATGGAAACAGGCCGCGGCGGAATCCAGCCGTCGTGCAAGTAGCTAATGGAATGATCGTTGGCCTGGGGTCCGGCTCGACGGCGGCCCTGGCCGTGAGCGCGCTGGGAAAGCGGGTCCGGGAAGCGGTGGTGATCGATCCCGGCAATGAAATCCAGAGTATCAGCCTACGCGTGAAGGCAACGATCATCACGCACGCGCATATCGACCATGTCGGCGGCGCTCAAAAGCTGAAAGCCGCCATCGGCGCGCCGGTCTAGATGAATGTTTACGAGCTGAAGATCGCGCAGGTTGAAGGAGCGCCGATAGATCGCGATATTGGCCCGACTCAAAAATCGCGGCAGTAGTCCGGCCAGTAGCGGGCAAACTTGCGTCAGCCAGACCACGTTTTTGCGGCCAGGGAGGTCCCCCGCATAGCCTAAAGGCGCCAGCAATTCCGGCCGCCCACGCCTTTAATGTGCTTTTCCCCTTTGATATAGTAGCCACAAGATTAACTGTTTCGTTGACCACTAAAAGATTAGAAACTTCATTTGGTGGCGCTAGTCAAACCACCAAGCTGTATTATGTTCAAATTCTCTTGATTGAGGATAAGCTCGGGACAACGGGCGATGGTTCGTATGAATGGGACAACACCCAGGGGAGACAAATTCAATGTTGAAAACATCCATGTTGATAATCGTTTTGGCTTGGCTGCTGGGCACTACCGCCTATACACAAAACATCAACGGGTCCATTGCCGGACGCGTAGTAGATCAGCAGGGGGCCGTAGTTCCAAACGCGTCGGTGACAGCCATCGACCTTACACTAAAGATCAATGTAACGACCAGGACCACCGACCAAGGGACCTTCGTGCTGGCGGGCTTGCGTCCGGGAAATTACAGTTTACGCGTTGAGACCACGGGCTTTAAGAGGCTTGACCGGGCGAATATTGCCTTGAACGCAGATGAAAAGTTAGCAATTGGCGATCTGGTAATGGAGGTAGGCGCACTCACCGAGACAGTCGAGGTGTCGGCGCAGGCTGCTCTTCTTCAAACCGAGAGCGCCGAAAGGTCGGACACCATCGTCGGGAAACAGATTGAGAACCTACAGGTGAACGGCCGAAATCCGCTCGACATGACGAAGTTGATTCCCGGCGTGGTGGATACAGCCAATTTCCAAGTGGGTGGTCCAGGCGGGATCGGGTCCATTCAGGTGAATGGGAATCGGGGCTCCGCGAACATGCTGACCATCAACGGAATCGGCAACATGGATACCGGTTCCAACGGCAGCCAGAACGTCACAGTAAGCATCGACTCCACGCAGGAGTTCCATATCCTGACGGGCATGTACCAGGCGGAATATGGCCGCAACGCCGGCGCCCAGATCGCGGTCGTGACTAAGAGCGGCAGTTCAGATCTCCATGGCAGCGGATATTGGTATCACCGCCACGATGATCTGAACGCGAATACCTGGATCAACAATGCGAAAGGGATTCCGCGCAGCCTCTTTCGCTATAACGATCCTGGTTACACGATCGGCGGACCTGCTTATATTCCGAAGCTTCTTCCGCAGAGAAACAAGCTGTTCTTCTTTTGGAGCGAGGAGTTTCAGGAACAGTTGGCACCGAATACGGTGCGCAATATACAGGTGCCTACCGCGCTCGAACGCCAAGGCAACTTTTCGCAAAGCGTAAACAGCAGCGGCCGTCCAGTGATAATTAAGGATCCCCTCAACGGACAACCATTTGTTGGGAATATCGTACCGGCGAACCGACTGTATGCACCTGGCATGGCGCTTCTCAATTTATTTCCGCAGCCCAATGTGTCCGGACAGGTTGGGTACAACTACACCTCCCAATTCTCAAACTCACAGAACCGCCGCGAAGATCTGCTCCGGATCGATTACAACCTATCGCAGAACGTGCGTGTTTTCGGACATTACATTAACAACTCCCAGCCATTCACGTATCCTTACGGCTCATTCGTGCTGGGCATCAACGTGCCGGTGGTACCGATCTCATATCTGAACCCTGGGTACAGCTGGGCAACCGGTGCGACCTGGGTGATCGGCCCCAGAACGACGAATGAGTTCAACATGGGCGTGACTCATAACTCCATCAACATTGATGAAGTGGGCGACGCGCTCACTCGAACGAAATCTGGGATCAATCTCCCGCTTCTGTATCCAAGCGCAGTCCAAAAGGACTATATTCCCGGATTCAACTTCGCCGGCACCAACATTACCAGCGCCTTCGCACCCAATTTCTCTTCCGTGGGCGACGCACCGTTCGTCAATTACAATACGGTGATCAACATCAGCGACAACTTGACCCGGATAGCCGGCTCGCACACTCTAAAGACCGGAATTTTCCTGGAGCGGAGCAGAAAAAATCAAAGTTCGTTCGGGAACAACAACGGATTTTACAACTTCGGCGATACGACGGCCAATCCTTTCGATACGGGGTTCGGCTTTGCAAATGCAGCAACGGGCGTCTATCAGACCATGGATCAGGCGGTCAATTACATCAATGGCGAATATCGTTACTGGAACGTGGAGGGTTTTGTTCAGGACACCTGGAAGGTTACTCCGCGACTTACTCTCGACTACGGAGTTCGCCTGGCCTGGTATCAGCCCCAATATGATGCCTCTCTTCAGGCCTCTACGTTCGTGTTGAGCAAGTGGAATGCGAGTCAGGCGCCGCGCCTTTATCAGCCCGCCTTCATAAATGGCGCACGCTCGGCAGTGGACCCGGTAACGGGCCAGGTTCTGCCGGCGTACGATATTGGCCTCGAGGTGCCAAATACAGGCAATCCGTTCAATGGCGTCGCGCAGGCTAACAAAGGAATCAACAACTATCTCCAAGACAATCGAGGACCCCAGTGGGGTCCGCGCTTCGGTCTGGCGTGGGATGTGACTGGCAGACAGAATATTGTTATTCGAACGGGCGGGGGCATTTACTACGATCGCTTCCAAGGAAACCGCGTATTCGACATGGTTCGCAATCCGCCCGAAGGACTGGATCCGACGCTGACTTACGGACTGGCCCAGAATATCAACCCCAGCAACGTCCTTTTGGCGCCTCCGACGCTTTATGCGGCGGATCAGACCGGGAAGCTGCCTACCACCTACAACTATCAATTCTCGGTTCAAAGCAGGCTGCCGTGGAATCTGTTGCTGGATACAGCTTATGTCGGCGATCTGGGGAGGCACTTGCAGGACAACCGCAACCTGAACCCCATTCCGTACGGAGCCGATTTCCTGCCGCAGAACCAGGATCCGACGCTCGTGGCTGCACAACCGAGTGCGCTCGCGGGAAATAATGCTCTCCAGCCAAACTTCTTGCGTACCTTGCAGGGCTTCAATCAAATCGCCCTATACGAGAGCTCAGCGACTTCAAACTATAATGCCTTGCAGCTCAATTTAACCAGACGCGTAGGAAGTTATTTATTCTTTGGAGCTGCTTACACATGGAGTAAGGCTTTAACGACGGCAACGTCGGACACGACTTACGTCCGCTTCGACAACCTGACCAAGCAGGCAGACTACGGTCCGGCAAATTTCGACCGGCGGCAAGTGTTCGCTTTTAACTATGTTGTGAACGCTCCGAACCTTCAGGCTGGAAATCGCTTCACTCATGCGATTACAAACGGATGGCAGCTTTCCGGCGTGACTCAGTTCGCTACAGGAGCTCCATTTACGCCGACCTTTACGATTTCGGGAGTAAGCTCGCAGAACATTACAGGTAATATCCCGGCCGGCAATCCCGCCCCTGGCGCGGCCGCATATGTTTACGAGGGCGCCCGGATCGGGTACGTCAAGGGATGCGATCCCTACACGCACTCCAGTGATCCGTGGAATCGGCTCAATTCGGCCTGTTTCTTTGCGCCGCAGCCGGGGAGCCTGGGCCTGGAATCGGGCGTCAACTGGCTGTACGCTCCGGGGCTCATTAACTTCGATATGTCCCTTCAAAAGGAGTTCAGGATCAAAGAACGTTTGCACCTGCAGTTCCGCGTGGATGCGTTCAATATCTTCAATCACCCGAACTTCCCGACCTTGAACACGACCCTGAATTTCACAGGGACTTATCCGAACAATTTGACCGTGGCGAATAATCCCTACAATTCGGCCGGCCAGTTGGTGAATCAGAACGGGTTTGGCGCGCCCAGTACGTCTCTGATAACGAATACTGGTGTTCCGGCTGCGGCTCCGAGGATTTTGCAAACTCTGATTCGTATCCAGTTTTAGCGCGCTGCGCGAGTATCAATGGCGAGCGCGGCCGAGTCGCGATATTGGAGTTTCTGGCTCCTCAACACCTGGTACAGCACCGCTGAAGTACACTGATCTAGGTCGGTGAATTTTCAGGCGGAATCATGGCTAGTGTTCAAGATCGATGGAAACAGGCCGCGGCGGAATCAGCCGTCGTGCAAGTAGCTAATGGAATGATCGTTGGCCTGGGGTCCGGCTCTACGGCCGCTCTGGCTGTGGGCGCGCTGGGAAAGCGGGTCCAAGAAGGCCTCCGCATTACTGGTATCCCCACGTCGGAGCGGACGGCCAGCCAAGCGCGCGCCCTCGAAATCCCGCTTGCCACGCTGGCCGACTACTCTCAAATCGATGTCACCATCGACGGCGCCGACGAAGTTGCGACCGGAAGCCTGGATCTGATCAAAGGTCTCGGCGGAGCGCTATTACGGGAGAAGATTGTAGCCGATGCGAGCAAGCGGCTTGTCATCGTGGTGGACGAGACTAAAATCGTTCACCGCCTGGGCGAGCGCGGACCTGTTCCCGTAGAAGTAGTCCCATTTGGCTGGCAGGCTGCGGCACGCAAGCTGACCGATCTTGGCGCTGTCGCAGCGCTCAGGAAAGCCGCCGATGGTGAACCGTTCAGGAGCGACGGCGGTCACTATATTCTGGACTGCACATTCGGCCCGATCGAAGATACAAAAGCACTGGCGAGCGAACTGGACCATATCGTCGGCGTGGTCGAGCACGGACTATTTATCAGTCTCACTTCCGAAGTGCACGTGGGCGGGGCCGGGGGCGTACGCATCCTTACTTCTGCCAGAGCCTCGCGCTTGGGTCACGCGATCAGGGAAGCCTTCTTCGGCTTAGGACGAGCGAGTTCCTGAACATGCTCCAGGGCCTCGGCGAGGCTAGTGGAGAGGCGATGGGGCTGAGTCCGCTCGAAACGGGCTTTGGCTTTTTGGGTGTCGCCGCTGAATCCCCACACGCAAACCAACACTTTGAGCTTTGGAAACCGTTCCCGGATCAGCTTGCACATCACCCGCGCCGGCGCGAACGCGTAAGGCGGCAAGGCCGAGATACAGACCACGTCGCTAGGTCTGGCATCAATCGCTGTGAGCCATTCGTTGGGAGACGAGCCGGCACTCGGGAAGGACAGCACCGCGAATCCCTTTTGCTCCAGCAGCTGAGCCAGCATTGCGGCGGTGATCTCATCAGCCTGGTCATGTGCGGGAAGGCAAACGATCCTGCCGCTAAAATGCTCCGCGTCGTCCAATATCGGCGCGGCTTCTTCTTCCGATGAGCTGTCCGCGGGTTGATACTCGGAAAACTCGGCGATCATTTCGTTGATGCTGAGAAAGAGAAACTCTTCTCGGGCCGCGTCGATTGCGCCCTTGTGCCGGTCCTGTTCGGCCATGCTCAATGCAGGGATGAGCACCGAGTCGTACAACTCGATCAAGGGCCTTCCTTTCAGAAACTGGTCCACGATGGTATGCGCTTCCTGTTGGTCCATAGCGAGCAGCCGCTGGTAGATCTTGGCTTCGGGCTCGAGAACCGGTTCATCTCCCAGGAGGATATGCAGGAACGACAGTTGCGGAACATACCGCCCCAGAACCACGACGCAGACCGTCAGGGGAGTGGACAGGATCAGGCCCGCGGGTCCCCACAAAACGGTCCAGAAGACGGCCGTCACAAGCAGAGCCAGCGAAGAGATTCCCACGTGGGCGCCGTAGAGCCAGGGTTCGACGAAGTTGGCGATGATCAGTTCGAGGCTTGTCACCAGCAAAAAAACAAGCAGTGGCTTGAGCCATCCATCGAAAACGGCCAACGAGAGCGCAAGCGGCAGCGTCGCCGCAGCCAGCGTTCCCACGTACGGCACAATCCGCAGTATGGCCGCTAGAGCGCCCCACAACACAGGATTGGGCACACCAATCCAGTAAAGACCAAAGCCGAAAAGAGCTCCGAAGCCCGCATTAACCAGGAACTGCAAAAGCATGTATCGGCTGACGCGTGTTGCCGCGTCGTCGAGCGCTTGCGTCATTACGTTCAACTGACTCAGTCCGACCAGCCGCAAAAGACGGTTCCTCAGGTCTTCTCTCTGGAGGAGCATGAAGACCGTAAAGATGACTACAATACCCGCCAGTCCCAGAGGCACAAGCACCGGCATGCCCAGATCGCGAAGCTCCGCCCACCCGCTGGTTGGGGTTTCGACCATTCGAACCGCCACAGGCGACGCGGGCGCAGGCGGTCCACTCGGCTGCTTTAGATTCCGACGCGGCGTTAGCGACGTCGGCGAGGTAGCGCCCGTCGAAGTGGCGTCCGGGCCCGTGACCTCGCGCACAATTTCCTTCACGCTTTCCGCAGCCTGGCCTAACTGCCCCTTGACCGGCGTGTGAAGAGCCTCGATCTTCGCGCGGATATTCTCGCGGTAGAGAGGCAACTGAGTGACGACGTCCACCAACTGATTTGCGATAACCCAACTGATGCCGCCAGCCACCGCGATGGAAACCAGAACGGTTATGAGAACCGACACCACGCGACCGATGCGCAGTCTCTGGAGTAAGGCTACCGCTGGGGTCAATAGAAAAGTCAGAATGAGGGCAAATGCGAAGGGGACGAAAATCTCGCGCGCAAAATACAATATCGCGATCGTTCCGAACAGGACAATGGCGCCCACCTCGGTCCGGAGCTTGGGCCGGGTGGCCGGCCCGGCTGCGGGGATCATGGGGCGTTGGCCCAAGATCTAAACTGCGCCTCGCCGGCCGCTCAGCAGGTTGATAACGACTACCACCAACGCCACGACCAGCAGTAAGTGGATCAGGTTTCCGCCAACACTGAGGCTGAATCCCAAAAGCCACAAAATCAAGAACAAAACGACAATTCCCCACAACATATAGTTTTCTTTCTGTGCTCACTGGTGAGCACGCCTGGTGTTGAAGTTAGACAGCCCGCATGAGCAGGCCAAGCCGGAGTACAGTTAGTTCGACGAACTCGCCTTTTGCCCTTTAACTTGCAGCTCGTTGACCACTTGATGTACGTTTATAACCGCCGATGCGACTTCTTCCGCACGCGCACGCTTGGATTGAGAATCGACCTCACCGGTGAGTGTGACAACGTGATTCTTGACGGCATATTTCACGCTTTCGTGAAGCCTGTATTGGATGAGCGCAGCATCCAGGTTATTCTTGATCCCCTTGTCCAGGTCAGAATTCACTTTTTCGGCTTCGCTCTCGGCGCCCGGCGGAATCACTGCAATCTGATTCGACACAACCTGGGTTCCCGCGATGGACTTGGCGATGGATTCGGCTTGTGCTTTGTCGCCTTCGGCTGGGACCTGTCCTGCCAGCGTCACGACTCCCTGGTCGCGATCCTGACTTGCGGAGACATTTTTGAAGCCGGCCTGATCGAGCGACGTACGGATCTGGCTGGAAACATCGGCGGATTTCGTGGATGTCGTCGAGCACCCTGCGAAGGTTCCGGCGACCACTACTACCGCTAGTATCGACCAGCCCGGTTTGAGCATTTTCATATTATTTCCTCTGATGCGATTAAGGGCATGAGAAGGGCCTAACTTTTTCGGCCGCAATAGGTAGAGCAGTTAGCGGCCAAAAGCACAAACCAGCTGTCATAGTGCGCGGCGAGGCGCCGGGGCTGATTAACGGCCTATGGTCAGGTGGCGTGGGATGGTCACTGATCTTTCTCCAGATATTCGGAGGGCACGTCGTCCTCCGGGACCTGTTTGGTGTGAACTTCAGCGACGTCGGGGTCGGGTGCATCTTCCACGCCCTCAGTCACTTCGGCCTCGAAGGATTGCCCTTCCTCCATTAATTCTTCGACGCTTTCCGAGCCTGCCTCGGCGACATCGGATAATCCTTGAGTGTCCCCAGACTGGCCGGCTGAATCCGGACCAGTCCCTTTCTGACTAGGCGAAACGACGTCGTATGTTCGGATTCCTTCATCGTGTTGCTTCTTCATGTGCCTTTTGGCGGCACGCAAGTTGCCAATGTGGGCTATTTGCGCTCGAAGACGAGGGTGATCGGCTTGCGCTCCGGCCTTTCGACGTTGACCAGCATAGTGCCATCCGCGGCAAGGGCGTAGCTTTCGAGTGTAATCGCGCCGGATTGCGTGGTTGTCACCTTCAGGACGTCATGATCCCACTTGGTTTTACTCTTAAGGTCTTTGCCGGTGTGAATAGTGGCGTTGTGCTCGCTGTCAGTGATGTCGCTGTAGAAAAAGGTCTCGGTGGCGCCGGCGTACACGAAATTGCGAGAGACGATGATGATGCCCTCCCGATCGGCTATTGTGACGGTGCCGGTTTGAACGACGGGCTGGCCGGCGAAGTCGCTCTTGGCGGGCTCCAGAGTCCAGGTGCCGTTCAAGGCGCTGTGGTCGCGCGCGAACGCCGAGAGCGCCAGGAGGGTTGTCAAGACGGCTCCCGTAATGGTAGTAGCTGAACATATTCTCATGATTGCGGAGGCTAGAGCACACGCCGTGCCGTTCCAGTGAAAACCCACGGGTTTGGCCGCTATCGTGCACGGGAGCAGAACAGACTGCACTTCCACGAAAAGGAGTCCTATGAACGACGCACACCGGAGAGCGGCTGAGCAGCACGAACTCGCAGCCCACGCACACCGTACTGCCGCTGAACATAATGAAAAAGGCGATTACTCAACAGCCGTCTGGCATTCCGAACGAGCGCTGGAATACTCTGATCAGGCTTACAAGCTTGCTAAGGAAGCCCACAACAAATCAGGGCAGATGGTGACTGATTAAATATGTCTACCCGCTATAACGACGGATCGCATTACGAGAATCACCAACGAGCCACCGAATTACACGACGGCGCCGCGCACGCTCATCGTGTTGCCGAGCAGCAGGGGAAACCGGAACATCTTACGGGTCCGGAGCTTTCACGACAGGGGCAGGAGCACTCTCAAACTCCCCGTCAAAATACTGACGTGACCACAGTTGGACACGGCGTTACCGCCTTTGGACATTCTGACATCGCGGCTCTGGCTTATGAGTTGTGGCAAGCCAGAGGCTGTCCAGATGGTTCATCGGAGGAAGACTGGTTCCGCGCCGCTGAGATCTTGCGCTCTCACGCCGGTTGACGAAGAAACAACAGGTAGGCTAGGAAACGATTGACCGCTGACCATACGTGGTCGCATGACCATATTTGGTTAGCGGCGTCACTTCATTAGAGCCAGAAGCCCCATCCCGTCTATGCGATACAACTTCCGCCGCACACATCTCGAACGGCCACGGGCGTGCGTGTTCCAAAACTGCCTCAAGACGAAAGGAAGGAAATCAATCTTATGAAAATCAATTTGAAACCATGTGTCTGGGTGCTGGCCTCAGCGGTGGGGGTTGGCCTTGTCGGCGGCACGGTTCAGGCGGTGGGCGCTCCATTTCAGGACCACGACCAGGATTATTCGAAGAACAAAACGTACCAGCAAGGCGTGCGCGAAGGTCAGGCCGACCATGCGCATAACAAGGACCACAGCAAGAAGAGGCACTACAAGAAAGACGAAGATCAGAAAGCTTATGAGTCTGGCTACCAAAAGGGCCACGGAGACTCGCGGTAACCACCGCCCGCGAAGGGCCGCCATTCCTGTTGAGGATGCGCCCTTCGTTCACGGATTTGGCGGCTGCAGAGCGGTCTGAAACACCCTCTTCAGATTCGGCGTCCAAGATGCTGGCGAGCCTCGGCCTTAGGCTTGACGTTGCGGGCCCAATTCGCTAAGGAGAGAATGAAACAGGCCCCCTAAGCCTATGCCGGATAGCCCAAGGACGCCCACAGAGACTCCTGAAACTGATGAGCAGCTAAGAGTTTCATCCCCCGCCCCGCCTGTCAAGCCGGCACCCCAGGAGCGCATTCGACCGAAGACCACGAAGCCTTCCCGTGGGCGCGGGTTCATCTGGCTGGCCGTCCTGGTCGTGCTGGGCATCGGCATTTATTTCGTTTGGTCGAGAACCAAGACCACTCAATCCGCCAGCTCGGCGACGAACAAGAAGGGTGGAGCAGGGGGAGGTGCTGTACCGGTAGTCGCGGCCAAAACCCACAAGGGCGACATCGGTGTATATTTTACCGGCCTAGGCGCAGTGACGCCCATTTATACCGTCACGGTAAAGAGCCGTGTCGACGGCGAATTGATGAGCGTCAATTACAAAGAAGGCGATTTGGTACATAAGGGCGATCTGTTGGTCCAAATCGACCCCCGTCCCTATGAAGTCCAGCTGACACAAGCCCAAGGTCAACTGATCAAGGATCAGGCCACCCTCGATAACGCGCGCATCGATCTTAAGCGCTACCAGACTCTGGTGGCCCAGCAAGCGATACCGGAGCAACAGTTCGCGACCCAGCAAGCGACTGTTACCCAGGATGAGGGGATCGTGAAAACCGATCAGGGCCTGATCGATAGCGCCAACCTCAATATCACTTACAGCCGTATCACCGCGCCCATCACAGGACGCATCGGCCTGCGCCTGGTGGATCCTGGAAACATCGTTCACGCCACCGATGCAAACGGGCTGTTGGTGATCACACAAATTCAGCCCATCAGCGTGATCTTTACGATTGCCGAAGATCAACTTCCTGTAGTGATCCAGAAGATGAACGCCGGCCAGCATTTGACCGTGGATGCCTACAGCCGCGACATGACTACCAAAATCAGCAGCGGAACGCTGACCACGCTGGACAATGAGATCGATCCAACCACTGGCACGCTCAGGCTGAGAGCGACCTTCGACAACGCCGACAATGCGTTGTTTCCGAATCAGTTCGTGAACGCGCGATTACTTGTGCAGGAAAAGCACGGAGTCACGCTGGTGCCAAATGCCGCGATACAACGAAACTCGCAAGCGACCTATGTATACGTGGTCAAGCCGGATTCAACGGTAACCGTGCGACAAATCACCATCGGCACTACGGAAGGCGATAACTCCGAGGTCACTTCGGGGCTGACACCGGGAGAAGTGGTGGTCATGACCGGCGTCGACAAATTGCAGGAAGGGACCAAGGTCAACGCTCAGATCCCCTCTTCAAATGGTACTGGCAGTTCGTCGGCAAAGCCGTCGGCCCCCTCCGCGAATCCAGGAGCCAAAAAGGGCGGCAAGGCCCCCAAGAAGAGTTAGATGAACCCGTCCCGGATCTTTATTCTCCGGCCCGTGGCTACCACGATGTTGATGGTAGGCATTCTGCTGGCGGGCGCCGCAGGGTACAAACAACTCCCTGTATCGGCGTTGCCGGAAGTGGACTATCCCATCATCCAAGTCATTACGTTCTATCCCGGCGCGAGCCCGGATGTGATGGCCTCTTCGGTGACCGCCCCGCTGGAGCGCCAATTCGGCCAGGTGCCGGGACTCCAGCAGATGACCTCGGTCAGCTCCGACGGCAGTTCGGTGATCACGCTGCAATTCACCCTCAGCTTGAGTATCGATGTGGCCGAACAGGAAGTGCAGCAGTCGATCAACGCTTCCGGTACGTACCTGCCGGCGGACCTTCCGACTCCTCCGATCTACAGCAAGACCAATCCAGCTGACACGCCTATCCTGACGCTCGCGCTTACTTCGACGGAACTTCCGCTTACCAAGGTTGAGGATCTGGCTGACACCCGCCTCGCGCCTAAGATCTCCCAATTGCCCGGTGTAGGTCTGGTCAGCATCAGCGGCGGACAAAAGCCGGCCGTGCGAATTCAAGCCAATCCCACGGTGATGGGATCTTACGGCCTCAATCTGGAAGATCTGCGCACGGCCATTGTCGCCGCGAATGTCAATCAAGCCAAGGGCAACTTCGACGGAACGCATCAGGCCTACCAGATTGGCGCTAACGACCAGTTGCTCTCGAGCGCCGATTATGCTCCGCTCATCATCGCTTACAAAAACGGCGCCCCTGTCAAGCTGACCGACGTTGCCACCGTGGTCGACGATGCCGAGAACGTCCGCCAGGCAGCCTGGATGAACGAGATTCCAGCGGTCATCTTGAATATTCAGCGGCAGCCGGGCGCGAACATTATCTCGGTGGTCGATCGCATCAAGCAACTGTTGCCGCAGCTCACGTCGACGCTGCCCGCCTCCATTAAAGTCAGCGTACTGACCGACCGGACCACTACCATTCGCGCTTCAGTGAGCGATGTGCAGTTCGAGTTGATGCTGACGGTGGCGCTGGTGGTAATGGTCATGTTCCTGTTTCTGCGCAATCTGGCCGCGACCATCATTCCCAGCATCGCCGTTCCTCTGTCGCTGGTGGCCACCTTCGGCGTCATGTACCTGCTGGGCTACAGCTTGAACAACCTCACTTTGATGGCCTTGACGATATCTACCGGCTTCGTGGTGGACGACGCGATTGTGATGATCGAGAACATCACGCGCTACATCGAAGCCGGCGAGCCGGCGCTCCGGGCGGCGCTCAAAGGCTCGGCGCAAATCGGATTTACTATCGTCTCGTTGACGGTTTCTCTCATTGCCGTTCTGATCCCGTTGTTGTTCATGGGCGATATTGTGGGACGCCTGTTTCGTGAATTTGCCGTCACCTTGAGCGTGACCATACTGGCGTCGGCCGTGGTTTCCCTCACCCTGACTCCGATGATGTGCTCGAAACTGTTGAAGCACACTCCGGAGGAGAATCAAGGACGCTTCTATCGCGTGTCGGAGAATGCGTTCAATGCCGTCATCGCTTTTTACGGCAAGACATTGAAGTGGGTGTTGCAGTGGCAGGTGGCGACGTTGTTGGTCGCGGCCGCGACTCTGGTGTTAACCATTTTCTTATACGTCGTAATCCCCAAAGGATTTTTTCCTATTCAAGATACGGGCGTTATCCAGGGAGTCTCGGAAGCGGCCCAGTCGGTGTCCTTTCCGCAAATGTCCAGCCAGCAGCAGCAATTGACCAAGATCATTTTGCAGGATCCGGCGGTCGATAATTTGTCTTCGTTCATCGGCATTGACGGGACCAACACAACTTTGAACAGCGGCCGCATTCTTATCAATTTGAAACCGATCGCCGTGCGAAAGATCAGCGCCAGCGATGTCATTCGGCGCTTGCAGCCGGAACTGGCCAAGGTACCCGGCATCACGCTGTATATGCAGCCGGTGCAGGATCTGTCGGTCGAAGACCGCGTGAGCCGGACCCAATTCCAGTACACGCTGGAAGATCCTAATGTCGACGAACTGAACAGTTTCGCGCCCCAGATGCTCGCCCAGCTGCAAAAGCTACCGGAGCTGAGCGATGTGGCCAGCGATCAACAAGACCTCGGTCTGCGAGCCAAGCTGGTGTACGACCGCAATACGGCAGCGCGCTTCGGTATCACCACTTCGGCGATCGACCAGACTTTGTATGATGCTTACGGCCAGCGGGAAGTGTCCACCATGTTTACCCAGTTGAATCAATACCACGTGGTGCTGGAATTGAAGCCTGGGTTTGAGAAGAATCCGTCTGACCTGAGTGACTTGTTTATCCGGACGGCCGCGGGTTCCGGCAGCTCCTCGGCGTCTGGTTCCGGCGGTTCCCCGGGCACGCTATCCAGCACTCCATCGGCCACGCTGCCCACTCCTACGACGGCGGCTTCATCCGGCTCGTCATCGGCCGCTACCTCCATTCAATCCTCCACGGCATTTCCGAATGGTGGCCAGATTCCGCTAAACGCGTTCTCTCACATCGAGACCACCAGCGCTCCCATCACGGTGAACCACCAGGGCCAGTTTCCCGTAGTTACCCTGTCCTTCAATCTGGCGCCGAGCGCCTCTCTGGGTGACGCCATCACGGCCGTGAATAAGGTGCACGACCAAATGGGCATGCCACCCAGTATTCAGGCCGCGTATCAGGGAACGGCCGAGGCATTTCAGTCGTCTTTGGCGAACGAGCCGATCCTGATTGCGGCCGCGCTGATTACGGTTTACATCGTTTTGGGCATTCTATACGAAAGCTATATCCATCCCCTGACGATCCTGTCCGCGCTGCCCTCGGCCGGCGTCGGCGCGTTACTGGCGCTCATCGTATTAGGGCAGGATTTCAGCGTGATTGCGTTAATCGGCATCGTCCTGCTCATCGGCATTGTAAAAAAGAACGCCATCATGATGATCGACTTCGCGCTCGCGGCGGAGCGGAGCGAGGGCATGCGGCCGGAAGAGGCCATCTATCAGGCCTGTCTGCTGCGCTTCCGTCCCATCATGATGACCACTATGGCGGCGTTGCTGGGCGCCGTGCCGCTGGCCTTGGGCTCGGGCAGCGGTTCGGAACTGCGGCGGCCTTTGGGGATTACGATCATTGGCGGGCTGCTGATCAGTCAACTATTGACGCTGTACACGACGCCGGTTATCTACATTTGGTTCGACCGGCTGGGGACGCGATTCTCGCGCAAGAAAGAGCCGGAGAACGTCCCTCCGGAACAGGAACCGCTGCCGGCCAGGTGAGCGATGAATATTTCCGAGCCATTTATTCGCAAACCCATCGCCACCACGCTCCTGGTGGTAGCAATTTTGCTGGCGGGAGCCACGGCCTACCGGCTGCTACCGGTCTCACCCCTTCCACAAGTGGAGTTTCCGACCATTTCCGTGAGCGCCGGATTGCCCGGAGCGAGTCCCGAGACCATGGCCTCATCGGTGGCCACGCCGCTCGAGCGCCAATTCGGACACATCGCGGCAGTCACAGAGATGACTTCGTCCAGCTCCCTGGGCTCGACCAGTATCACCCTGCAATTCGATCTGAACCGGGACATCGATGCGGCCGCGCGCGACGTACAAGCTGCCATCAACGCCGCCCGCGGCTATCTGCCAATCAATCTTCCCAATAATCCTACCTACCGGAAAGTAAACCCGGCCGATTCCCCCATCTTCATGCTGGCGCTCACCTCCGACGTCCTCACGCGAGGCCAAATGTACGATGCGGCTTCGACTATCATGGCGCAGAAGCTGTCCCAGATAAGCGGCGTGGGGCAGGTGATTGTAGGAGGAAGTTCGCTTCCCAGCGTTCGGGTTGAATTGGTTCCGACCGCTCTGAATAAATATGGCATCGGGCTGGAACAGGTCCGGACCGTTTTGAGCGGCTCGAATGCCAACACACCCAAGGGACATTTTTCGGACGGCCTGCGCATGTGGGAGGTGGGCGCCAACGATCAGATCTTCAAAGCCAGCGACTATGAGCCGTTAGTGGTGGCTTACCGCAACGGATCGGCGGTGCGAATCTCCGATATCGGCGTGGCGCAGGATTCGGTGGAAGACCTTCGTAATTCCGGTTATGCGAACGGCAAGCCATCCGTCCTGGTCATCATCTTCCGCCAGCCCGGCGCGAACATCATCGATACGGTGGATCGCATTCAAGCCGTCCTCCCTCAGATTCAGTCCTCTATTCCGCATTCGATAGACGTGAAGGTGGCGATGGACCAAACGGTCACCATTCGCGCCTCCGTGAGCGACACCCAGAGGACGCTGATCATCTCCGTGATCCTGGTTATTCTGGTCGTCTTCGTCTTCCTGAGAAACGGGCGCGCCACCTTCATTCCCAGCGTTGCGGTCCCCGTGTCGCTGGTGGGAACGTTCGGTGTGATGTACCTGCTGGGCTACAGTCTGGACAATCTTTCGCTGATGGCGCTCACGATCTCGACTGGTTTCGTGGTCGACGACGCAATTGTCGTGATCGAGAACATCACGCGTTATCTGGAGCAGGGCCTGCGCCCCTTCGAAGCCGCGCTGAAGGGCGCCCGGGAAGTAGGCTCTACCGTATTTACTATCAGTGTTTCTCTGATCGCGGTGTTCATTCCTTTGCTTTTAATGGGCGGGATCGTGGGCCGCCTGTTTCGCGAATTCGCCGTAACGCTCTCGATCGCCATTCTGGTTTCCATGGTGGTTTCGCTCACCGCGACTCCCATGATGTGCGCCCATCTGCTCGAAGACCAACCAACCCATGGCTGGATGTATCGTACCAGCGAGCGGGCTTTCGATTGGGTGGTGAGCCAGTACGGGCGGACCCTGTCCATCGCCCTCCGTTTTCGGGCGATTACGCTGCTGGTCTTGTTGGCCACGATCGGACTTAACGTTTACCTGTTCATTCGCGTTCCCAAAGGATTTTTCCCGCAACAGGATACTGGACGAATTCAAGGATCGATTCTAGCCGACCAGGACACCTCGTTCCAAGCCATGGACAAGATTATGCTGCCGATGATCAATATTGTGGCTGCGGATCCAGCGGTCAACACTGTGATCGGGTTCACCGGAGGCAGTACTTACAATACGGCGCGTTTGTTCGTCTCCTTGAAGCCCCTCGAAGAGCGGAACATTTCAGCCGACCTGATCATCGGCCGGCTGAGGCCTAAGTTGGCCAGGATTCCCGGCGCTACGCTGTTCCTGCAATCCTCGCAGGATCTGCGCATCGGGGGCCGGCAAAGTAACGCTCAATATCAATACACTTTGCAGGGCGACAACCTGGACGATCTTAATAAGTTCGCCCCCCGGATGGTCACGGAGTTGCAGACCGTTCCCCTCATTGTCGACGTGAGTAGCGACCAGCAAAACCGGGGCTTGCAAGCGATGATTCAGTACGACCGCAACACTGCCATGCGTTTCGGTATTACGCCGCAACTGATCGATGACACGCTCTACGACGCGTTCGGCCAGCGGCAGGTATCCACCATGTACACCTCGCTGAACCAGTACCATGTAGTGATGGAGGCGGCGCCGGAGTTTTGGCAGAATCCGCAGTTCCTGAGCCAAATCTATGTGAATTCGCCCAGCGGACAACAGGTCCCCTTGAGCGCTTTGGCCCATTTCGCACCTACCACTGCTCCACTGACCGTGACGCACCAGGGTCTCTTTCCGGCGGTCACCATTTCCTTCAATCTGAAGCCAGGCGTAGCGCTGGGCGATGCCGTGAACGCGATCGACGCGGCCGCCACAAAGGTCGCGCTTCCAGCCACCATTCAGACTGAATTCGCTGGTACGGCACAAGCCTACCAAGCCTCTTTAGCTACCGAGCCAATTCTGGTAACCGCGGCCCTGGTGACGGTTTACATTATTCTGGCGATGCTGTATGAGAGCTACGTCCATCCCATCACCATCATTTCCAGCCTGCCGGCGGCCAGCGTCGGCGCATTGCTGGCACTTCTGCTCACCCACAACGACCTCAGCATTATCGCTATCATCGGGATTATCCTCTTAATCGGCATCGTGAAAAAGAACGCCATCATGATGATCGATTTCGCCCTGGCAGCGGAGCGGATCGAAGGCAAGAATTCATACGACTCCATTGTCGAAGCGTGCATGTTGCGCTTCCGCCCGATCCTGATGACCACCATGGCCGCGCTGCTGGGCGCCTTGCCGCTGGCGCTCGGAACCGGCACAGGATCGGAACTTCGCCGTCCGTTGGGAATTACGATCATTGGAGGGTTGATTATGAGCCAACTGCTGACTTTGTACACCACACCGGTGGTCTATCTGTATTTTGATAGCCTGCGCGAATGGTCGGATCGAAGACGCGCCCGAAAACAAGGGGAGGCCGAGCCAATCGGATCGCCGGCATGACACCCATCAAGCGCCCCACCACCCACGCCATGATCTTGCTGCTTTGTTCCGAGCCGATTATTCGCGAGGTAATGAAGGAAGCGCTGGAACAAGCCGGCTACGTGGTTCGAGCGACGGGTGACCTCGGTACCGCAGTGGATCTGATCGGCGCCAGCAAGATCGACCTGTTGGTTACCTATCCCTACGTCGAAAGTATCTCCGGGCACGAAGCTGCCAAATACCTGCGTGGAAGAGGCCCACACATGGGAGTTCTTCTAATAGCCGGCCTTTTGCAGGATGATCGCCTTCAATATCGCGATATTCTGGAAAAGTTCGACACTTTCCCCGCGCCATTCACAGCGGATCAATTGATCGAAAAAGTTGAAGAGGTCCTGCAGGCTCGCTGTTCGCGCGGAGCCCACCAAGCGGCCGGAGCGCAGCACAGGGACTAAGTGGGTTTTGAATTACTCGGTATATAGGCTGGCGGAAGTCGGTACCACATGAAGTATTTGTGATGAAACGCGCTTGTGGCGACGCCGACGCACGATTCGAGTGCTTCCCACCCATACGCCGATCAGAAAGGTCAAGGCCATTCCCAGGAATATTACTACCATGACAGCAATGGGCAGGAACGGAATGTAGAGAAAGAAAGCGCCGATACTCCCCAACAACAGCACAGCGCCGAAGGCGAGCAAGCAGATTTCGATCATGAACGTCCCTAGGCAGCTTCATAGCCACGGGCATTTCTTTACAAGACACCTCTTGCAAAGCACCGAAAGCTTCGATCGGCATTCTTGAGATAAATGACCGTCCCTGGTCAAATGACCACATACGGTTACTCTCTGCCCCCTCTCGTGCCCACGGATTCACGCAAAATGGACCACGGGGCGATCGGGCTCATCATTTAACGCCTTCGGTTCGGTTCGTGCAGCCAGAAGACGGATCGAGGTTCTGAAAGATGAAACTTGCAAGCGTGTTCCTGACGGTGTGCGGACTAGCGTTGGCCCAGGCGCCACAGGCTCCCAACCCCACCCAACAAGCGGTTGATAACGGCGTGTCGACGCCCATCTATCGAATTACCGTGGTCGCCAGGACAACCAAGGCGATTAACTACAACCATCGCAGCGGGGCTACAAAGATTGGCTTTCGAGGGACTGCGTTAATGCCGGACGCTCGCGGTGAAGCGAAGATGGAGAGCAAGCAAGGCGTCATCAAGATGGATGTAGACATGGAAAAGCTCGGGCCGGCTACTCAGTTTGGCCAAGAGTATTTGACCTATGTTATGTGGGCCATCACTCCCGAGGGCCGCGCAACCAACGTGGGTGAAGTGCTGGTCAATCACGGAGGGAAGACAAAGCTGGATGCTACCACCGAGTTGCAGTCCTTCGGCCTGATCGTGACTGCAGAGCCTTATTTCGCCGTGACGCAACCGAGTGACGTGGTGGTGATGGAAAACTTCGTCAGGAATGACACCACTGGCACCATTGAAGAAGTAGATGCGAAATACGAGCTGCTACAGCGCGGCCAGTACGTTTTGAATGTGAAACCTTCCGAGATCGCGCTGCGACGCCTCGACCCGAAGGTGCCCCTGGAGCTCTACGAAGCCCGGAACGCTGTCCAGATCGCACGCTGGACCGGCGCCGAGCACTATGCCGGCGACACTTTCTTGAAAGCCACTCAGGGCCTCGAGAATGCCGAGGGATATCTAAAAGGCAAGGGTGGCAGGAAGCCGATCGGGACTGTGGCGCGCGAATCCGTTCAAATGGCGGAAGACGCCCGGATCATCACCGTCAAGAAGATCGACGAAGAGCAGCTGGCCACCGAACGCAGGTTGGGAGCGGAGCGTGAATCGCGCGCCGAGGGCGACCGGGCCGCCGCGCAGTCGGAAACCGATCGCGTAAAGCGCGAAGCAGACCGGGCGCAAATCATCGCCCTGGCCGCCGCGGAGCATGCCAAGTCGGAAAATGAGGCGCAGGTAGCGGCCAGTAAGGTCGAAGCCGATCGCTTGAGACACGAGAACGAAATGCGGGCGGCTGCCGCGCAGACGGAGACCGACCGATTGAAAGCCGAAATCGGCACGCGGTTGGCTGCTGCCCAGACCGAGGCGGATCGGCTGAAGGCCGAAAACGACACACGTCTAGCTGCTGCTGGAGCGGAAGCGGCCCGTCTGAAACAAGAGAACGACGCACAAAGGGCGAACACCCAAGCCGACCTCGATCGCGCTGCGAAAGAGAAGGCCCAAGCGGAGGCTGAGAAAACGGAACTGCGCGCTCAGTTATTGGCGCAGTTCAACGCCATTCTCCAGACTCGGGATACAGCTCGCGGACTTATCGTGTATGTTCCGGATATTCTCTTCGACACCGCCAAGTTTTCTTTGCGGCCAGTTGCTCGCGAGAAACTCGCCAGAGTCGGCGGCATCATATCCGGCCACCCCGGCCTGAGACTTGAAGTAGAGGGCCATACGGATAGCGTCGGTGGCGACGATTACAATCAGCGGCTCTCGGAACATCGCGGCGAGGCAGTGCGCGATTACCTGACCCAACAGGGCATGCAGGGTAGTTCGGTTACGACCAGAGGCTTTGGAAAAACTCAGCCCGTGGCCTCGAATGACACTGCTTCAGGCCGTCAACAGAACCGCCGCGTGGAACTGGTTATCTCCGGTGAAATCATTGGTACCTCGATCGGAACGCCGGTGGCGTCGGTTCGGTAATTGCTGCGTCGAGAGACTCATAGGGCAGGTCGGGGACCTG